>JADGMW010000071.1_pt2 | contig 75071 bp, 69 predicted proteins | sample 8641801 | NCBI WGS metagenome assembly JADGMW01 (sample SAMN16272018, study PRJNA661076) | feces metagenome | isolation source: fecal sample from diarrhoea affected cattle A | host: Bos taurus | place: South Africa: Lokaleng Village, Mahikeng | collected 2019-09
ATCCCACCGGATTACCTCGCTGACGCTCGGTGATCCTGTAAGGGTGGACCCTTACTAAAATTTTAAACATTTACTTATAAAGCAAAAGCTTAAAATCTGTCATCCAATCCCACCGGATTACCTCGCTGACGCTCGGTGATCCTGTAAGGGTGGACCCTTACCAAATTTTTTCCCACATCTGCTTACGAAAGCGGAGCTTTCGACGCCGCAGTGCGAAAAAATTTAGTGGGGAGAGCAGGATTCGAACCTGCGAAGTTCTCACAGCAGATTTACAGTCTGCCCTCGTTGGCCGCTTGAGTATCTCCCCGTTTTTCAAAATTCAATAAGTAAAAGAACAAATTCCAATTCTGGAGCCGATAGAGGGACTCGAACCCACGACCTGCTGATTACAAATCAGCTGCTCTAGCCAGCTGAGCTACATCGGCTTATACAATAAAAAAAGTCCGCTATTTCTAACGGACTGCAAATGTATATCTTTTTGTTTTTTAATCAAAACAATTCTGAAAAAAATATTTTAAGCAAACGCCCTAACTTTTTCTTTGCGCTTTAATAATAAGCGCTCTAAACACTCAGCCGCCTGATCGGTCGCTTCCTCAAAACTCTTGCATTGCTTTTGAACCATAAAATCATCGCCGGGAACAAACATTCGGATCTCAAATACCTTATTAGCCTTATCGCTCGTATTATCAACTTTCAGAAACACATCTGAAGCAACTACCTTATCATAATACTTTTCAAGTTTATCCATTCGCTCCTGAATAAACGATACCAACTTTCTGTCTACAGTGAAATTAACCGCGTGCACATTTACCTTCATGATCAAAAATTTAATGGTTATACAAGCAAATTGTTATCGCCCCCGAGGATGCGCACTCCCGTAAACTTTCTTAAGCTCAGCCAAACTGCTGTGCGTGTATACCTGAGTCGACGCCAAACTCGAATGACCCAACAATTCTTTTACTGAATTTAAATCGGCCCCGTTGTTTAAAAGATGGGTTGCAAAAGTATGCCGCAGGATATGCGGACTCCTCTTAACCTTCTCCGAGACATGACTAAAGTACTTATTAATTAATCTGTAAACAAAAGATTCAGTTAGTTTAACACCTTTGTTGCTCAAAAACAAAAAACCATCGTCTAACAGCACTTCTAATTGCGAACGCTCTAACAAATAGGCCTGTATCTGGGTTTTTATCACATCGAGTATCGGAATGATCCGCTCCTTGTTCCGCTTCCCTAAAACTTTCAACGAAGCCGAATCAATATCCTTTACCTTTAAGTTTATCAATTCGCTTCTCCGAATCCCGGTCGCATAAAACAAATCAATGATCAATTTGTCGCGAATCCCCTCAAATCCCAACGGATATTCAATCGCACTCAATACCTGCTCCAACTCTTTTTCGGAAAACGGAATCTGAATCTTCTTCGGCGTTTTCAAGGATTTGTGCTTCAGCAGCGGACTCACCTCCACCGCCTTGATCTTCATCAAAAATTTATAGAAAGCCTTCAACGACGAAATCTTGCGGTTAATCGTCACATTCTCAAAACCCAAATCGGACATCGCCACAATCCAACTCCGGATCTGCCCATATTCAACTTGATCCAGCAACGGCGCTCCAAGATTTTCCTCCAAAAAAGTCTCAAAAAATCCGATATCGTCAAGATACGCCAACACCGTATGAGCTGAATATTTCTTCTCCAACTCCAGATACTGCCGAAATGCCACCTTAAAATCGCGCATAAAAAAAACCGTTAGCACCAAAATTATAAAAACTTTGTTTGCTAACGGCTTAATCGCGAAGAACTATTACTAATTCTCTAAATTGTCGTGCATGTTTTGGATATAAGCAGCTTTTTGAACCTGAGCTCTCTTAACTACCGATGGTTTGATAAAAGCCTGACGAGCTCTCAACTGACGAACTGTTCCAGTTTTATCAAATTTTCTCTTGTAGCGCTTTAGTGCTCTATCAATATTTTCTCCGTCTTTAATTGGTATAATTAACATAATGTGACACCTCCTCTCGTTAAGGCTGCAAAAGTAACACATTTAATTTAATTAACAACCACAATTCCCTTTATATGAGTTTTCAAGGTAAAAAGTACGGGCAAGCTTTGCCATAATTGAAGAGTTTTGGGCGTTGCGCTCGTACCTCACGCCGGGCTTTCGGCCGCACGTGGTGCCTGCCTCTATCCCTAACGCGACCGGTTCATTGAATACACATTCATCAATTATAATCCGCCCTCCTTTTAGCATCCCGAAAGAACCACAACTCCTGTTAAACCATTGCTATTATTTTTCACAATCCACTAGAAATTACGCAATTTAAATCTCACACACACCTCGCCAATCGATCAGCAATCAACTGATAAAAATCGACATAAAACGAATCCGTAGCTAATTAAAAATCAGTCTGAAAGCCACGTCAGCAAAAGAATTAGGTTAATTTTAAGAAACGCCAAATAGCCTTTCCACGCCCAATGAATTACCTTTGAAAACTTAAATATTTTAGCATGAAAAAATTCTACACTCCGCTATTGGCGCTTTTTTCAGTAGCCACATTTGCACAACAAACCATCTCTTTTGAAGAATCGGAAGGATACTCACTTGGAACCATTCATCAACAAAATGGTTGGGAAGTAACAGAAGCTGCAAGCTCAGGTTTTGTTACAAATCAAACCATTAGCGAGGAGCAGGCATCTGAGGGCACTTTTTCATTTAAGAATGGTTACGAGCCAACATTCGACTGGCAATTTTATCCGATTTTCGGGACCACAAAACTTTTTGAAACTCCTGCAGATTTTTCAAATTTCACTATTTCATATGACGTATTGGTAAGCGCATTAAACGGCTCCGATTTTGAGTTTACCCTATTTGCCGACAATGATATGCCGGTTGCAGGCGTGGGAATGGACTTTGTTGGAGAAATTTATCTTATAACGGATGAAGATTATGGTCATGTCTATGCTGAGACGACATATGAAGCGAACGAGTGGGTAAACGTGCGCATCGAAGTAACTACTGAAGAAATTAAATACTACATAAATAACGTCCTTGAAGCAACAACCCCTACATTTACACAAAGTGAAATTATAGGCTTCAATATGCTGCACAATAATTTCGAATTTGACGCATACTATGACAATTTTGTGATTACGACCAATGCACTGTCAACAAGTGACAGGCAATTAAGCAACCTTGCAATTTACCCAAATCCGGCAAACAACGTTATTTCGATTTCAACTCCTGAAAATACTGAAATTAGCGACGTCGCAATTTTCGATTTGCTGTCTAAAAAAGTGTTGTCATCTACTCAAACTCAAAACATCAATATCAGCGATCTTGCCCCAGGAACATATCTTCTGAAAGCATCGACTATCAACGGATCTTCAATCACCAAGAAGATCGTTAAAAAATAATTTGTCCGATCGAAAGATTGTGAGAAGTTTAGTTAAGTTAAGTTTAAAAGAAAAAGCGCTACCAAATGGTAGCGCTTTTTTATTGCATTCTGGTCAAACTACTCTTTAAGCAAATTCCGAGAAATAACCAATTTCTGAATCTCGGTTGTGCCCTCGCCAATTGTACAAAGTTTCGCGTCTCTGTAGAATTTCTCTACCGGAAAATCTTTGGTGTATCCGTAGCCACCGTGAATCTGGATTGCCTCATTTGAAACTTTCACACAAATCTCGGATGAATACATTTTAGCCATCGCACCTAAAGTGGTTACCGGCTGATGACTTTCTTTCAAATACGCAGCTTTGTGAAGCAAAAGTTCCGACGCTTCGATCTCAGTCGCCATATCGGCAAGTTTAAAGGCAATTCCCTGAAAACTGCTGATCGGTTGTCCAAACTGATGTCTTTCCTTTGAATACTTTAATGCTGCTTCATAAGCACCTTTTGCAATTCCAAGTGATAACGCTCCAATTGAAATCCGACCGCCATCAAGAATTTTCATCGCCTGGATAAATCCTTGCCCAACTTCGCCTAAGCGGTTGGCATCGGGAATCCGGCAATTGTCAAAAACAAGCTCAGCAGTTTCGCTCGCACGCATACCAAGTTTATTTTCCTTTTTACCTGATGAAAATCCGGGCATTCCCTTTTCAAATACAAAAGCGGTCATTCCTTTAGAATCACCTTTCTCGCCGGTTCTTACAATCACCACCGCAATATCACCTGAAATGGCATGCGTGATAAAATTCTTCGCCCCGTTTACAATCCAATGATCACCATCACGAACAGCCGTAGTATTCATTCCACCCGCGTCTGATCCTGTATTGTGTTCCGTTAAACCCCAGGCTCCAATATGCTCTGCCGTGGCCAGCTTTGGAATCCAACGTTTCTTTTGCTCGTCGTTACCAAAAGTCAAAATATGATTGGTACAAAGAGAATTATGCGCCGCAACAGATAAACCGATTGACGGATCAACCTTACTTATTTCTTCAATTACGGTAATATATTCGTGGTAACCCAAACCTGAACCTCCAAGCTCTTCCGGGACTAATACTCCCATGAAACCCATCCCTCCTAATTTCTTGAATAATGGAACCGGAAAAGTCTGTGCTTCATCCCATTCCATGATATTTGGGCGTATATGTTGTTCGGCAAAGTCGCGAATTGATTGAATGATCATCGACTGTGTTTCGTTCTGTGCAAAGTTCATTTTTTGAAATTTTATTTTAGAATTCCAAATATACAGCAATTATCTCGATTTTTTCGGCAGGAAAATCCTTGATTTTTGCCAAATCTTCAGCAGAATTGATTTTTCCGTTCATGCTTCGGTAGGTGACAATATTTTTTGCCAATTGGTATCTGAAATACGGAAATTTAGACAATGCCGAAATCGGCGCATCATTAATATTAATCTTAACAACCCCCGGCGTATGCGATACGTGAAATTTTTTACGTAATTCTGCCGCTACTGTTTCCGAAATCCCCCACACATCTTCCATTTGGTCCATGCTTACAAATCCGCCTAAAATCTCACGTTGTTTCAATATTCGCTCGGAAAGTGCCGGCCCGATTCCATACACCGCGATCAGCTCATCAGCGGTTGCCTGATTGATGTCGACTATTTTAAAAGTTTTGGGCGAATCGAATTTTGTAAAACTTTTATACCTCGCTTTATCGGTTACCCAGTCCGGAAACTTGAAGTTGGGCGATAATACGGCAAGAAGCGAATCCGAGATTTTTGTAACCGCCTGAAACTCGGCAGCCGAATTCACGTACTTATTTTCCGCGCGAAACGCATGGAGTCGGTCGATTTCAGCAACCGACATTCCGAGGATATATCCTTTTTCATCACTTATGAAATTGGGATTGTACGGATACACTTTTCGGACAGGAGCTGTCTTTGCAATTTTCATCGAATCGATCAGCGGCTGAAAAGCCAGCCATTTTTTTTCGTCGAGCGTTATCTGATCGGAAGGAGATTCACGAAATCCGTACATCGCAAAAAGTTGTAATCCGATGATAACCGAAAGCAACAAAATGATTCCGATACGTTGCGATTTTGTGAAGTGAAATACTGGTTTGTGTGGCGTAGAGTTCATTGTGTTGCGTGTAAAAATAATTGTCAGAGATCGAAGACCGAGCTTCGTTTAGCCCGTATGAGATCTTTTAGCTTAAGCCAAAATGCGAGCGTGAGGTAAACCCCGAACCAAAGTCCGGCAGTGACAAACGAAATATAAATAAAGAACAACCGTACGCTGCTTGCACGCATACCAAGTCTATCCGCTAATCGAGATGCCGCATTGAAACCATGCTTTTCGAAAAAATACTTGATGTTATGGACCACAGACATGTGATTTGTTTTTTTGCAAAAGTACGTTATTAACTAATGAGTTCGGAGCCAATCGCACAGTTCATACACCGTGACAGATTGCAATATTCGTTTTTCAATTGGATCAGTGCTTGCGAATCGAAAGCGTTCTCAGCCGGAATCCCAAAAGTTTTAAAATTCATCACAATCGAATTTTGCTCTGGCGGAAGCATCATCAGAAGTTCGATAAGTTGTTGCTCGGCGTTTGAACCCCTACTCCTTTCGTAAGCAAATTTGATTGGAATAATGCTGTTGATCAAAAGCAATTGAATGAAATTTTGCGAAAGATGCTTTTTGGTTGGTTTGCTGATTTTTCCAAATTGATAATGCGTCAGCCAATAATCCGAAACATCGATTTTAAAAATCTCATAAAACCCTTTTGGCAATTGACAGCTGATAATATCGGAAAACAATGTTTTATTGTGATGATACAAAGCTGCTAGTTGCGCCAAACGGATGGTCGGAAAATTGTCTGGACGATGTTTAAAGAACTGGAGCGATCCAATAAAAGTGTCGTCTAGTTGATACTTCTCCTTGAGATAATACCACTTTTTCAACAACTTGTTTTGATAGTTATCCTCACCAATTGACAAACTACCGGACAACCCAAAAAACAATGCCTCGAGATTTTCGATATCATCTGACTCCTTCCGAATAACCGAGAACGGAATGCGTTTGGCGATTTCCAGAAATAGATCGCCGTTGGTGTTTAAGCCGAAGTTTTTTGCGAGCAGGCAAAACAATACCGCTTCCCAATCTGATGTCGATTCGGTCAAAAGCGTCTCAATTGTACTTGCTTTTCGGGAAAGGCGTTCGATAAACAATTTTTCCTGCCAAAATCGGATGGTGAATTGGGTGATGCTACTCAAACTCCGCTCACAGTAAATCCAGGATTTCGGAGTGGTCAGCGAATGATATTTGTCGATGCATTCACGCTTCACGTAATGTTTAAGCTCAAGCGACGGCAACGGCCTGTTGTCTTTTCGATACACATCAACATCGTGGTCCCAAACCACATGAAGGATGACGTTTTCATAAGCAGGATCGGCTTCGTGATGATGAATATACCAATCGGAAGATTTGAGATGAATTTCGACATTTCCCGCCCATTTTTGATTTCCGATAATCATTCGGGCGTCAAAAAAGTCAGGTCCAGCTTGTTGAAGGTAATGTCCTGTTGAAATAATGGTTATAAGATCGCCGGAAGTCGCACGCAGGTTCAGCAAATCAAATTTCTTATATCTCCACAGATAGTGAAGGAAATCCTCTTTCATTGTAATTAATTTAGATGGCGTATAATAGATACATCCAAATTAATCAAAATTATTTAATACGCAAAATATCAGCGCATTAAGTACAATTGTGCGCAGGCTCGCGCATCTGAAAGAGCTTCGTGGTGATTTAGTGAAATGTTGTTGCGATCACAACAGTACTTGAGATTGGCAGGTTTATAGCCTTTGCCGCGATAGATTCTACACGTACATTCCCATTTATCGGCAATCTCGAGTTCATCGTAGTAAAGTCCGTAGTACTTCATGGTTTTAGCCAACACATTTCTATCAAACGATTCATTATGAGCCACAATTTTTCGCTGATACAAACGGCGGTGAATCTCGGGAAAACAATCGTCGAATGTTTTGGCTTCTAGGGTTTGAACCGGTTTTATGCCGTGACACATGATGTTGCGATACCAATACTCGTTGTTTGGCGGCTGAATGAGCGTCGAGAATTCCTCGGTAATAATTCCGTCGCAAACCGTCACAATCCCGACAGCACAAGCGCTTTCGGGATGTCCGGTTGCAGTTTCAAAATCGATTGCGGTAAAGGTCATTATTTAATTGAACCTACGATATCGTATTTAGTGATGATGTGATGAGTTCCGTTTCCGAGATCGATCAGAACGGCGTCGTTGTCTTGAGCAAAAAGTGCCGACAATTCGTCGATCGATGCACCAGCCTGAGCAATAGGATATGGTTTTCCCATGACTTCGCGAATTGGCTTGTTGGCAATATCTTTGTTATCGACGTAACTACGGAAGAGATCAGATTCAGAAACAGAACCTACAAATCCCGTTATATCGATGACCGGCAATTGCGACAATTTATGTTGACGCATCCGGCCTATGGCGTGCGATACAAGCTCTTCGGTACGGGCGATGATCAACGGCGACTTTTCGCGGTCGTTAATTACGTCCTGAGCTGTTTTATAGTCGACATCCAAGTAGCCACGTTCGCGCATCCAATCGTCGTTAAAGATTTTACCCACATAACGGCTTCCCGAATCGTGGAAAAGTACGACAATCACGTCGTCTTTAGTAAAATGCTCTTTTAATTGAAGCAGGCCTTTGATGGCTGAGCCAGCTGAGTTGCCGACAAAAATACCTTCTTCGACTGCAATTTTACGTGTGTAAACAGCCGCATCCTTATCCGTTACTTTTGTGAAGCCGTCGATAAGCGAGAAATCGACGTTTTTCGGTAAAATATCCTCGCCGATGCCTTCCGTGACATACGAATAAATTTCATTTTCGTCAAAAACACCTGTTTCGTGGAATTTCTTGAAAACCGAGCCGTAAGTATCGACGCCCCAGATTTTGATGTTTGGATTTTTTTCTTTCAAGTATTTTGCAACACCTGAGATAGTTCCGCCGGTTCCCACTCCAACGATAAAGTGAGTAATTTTTCCTTCGGTTTGTTCCCAGATTTCGGGTCCGGTTTGTTCGTAGTGAGCCACCGCATTCGACGGATTGTCGTATTGGTTGACATACCATGAATTCGGAGTTTCTTCGCCGAGACGTTTTGACACCGAATAATATGAACGTGGATCGGTTGGTTCAACATCGGTTGGACAAACGACAACTTCGGCACCAACGGCACGAAGAATATCCATTTTTTCTTTAGATTGCTTATCGGTGATTACGCAAATGAGTTTATACCCCTTAACGATGGCACCAAGGGCAAGACCCATTCCGGTGTTTCCTGAAGTTCCTTCGATAATGGTTCCGCCTGGCTTTAATCGGCCGTCGGCTTCCGCATCTTCGATCATTTTGATGGCCATCCGGTCTTTGACTGAACTTCCGGGATTAAAGGTTTCGACTTTGGCAAGAACAAGCGCGTCGATTTCGCTTGTTACTTTATTGAGTTTAACAAGCGGCGTGTTGCCAATTGTTCCGAGTATATTTTCTGCGTATTTCATGCTAGATGGGAGTGTTTAAAACGGATGCAAAGGTATTAAATTGAAACTGAACAACCTTAGAATTTGCGAATTGCGTGCCCGATGGGAAGCGGCATCCTTTTTTGCTACCACAATATATGTTATCAGTTGGGGTGATTTGGCAAAAAAGATAAAGCAGACAGCGGGAAATCTACGCCCAAATCATTATTTGAAGAAATTCCACACCAATCCGAAGCGAATTAGAAAGTCGCGGTAGGGCTGATCGGGCGCCGAATAAAATTTGTTGCCGGTAAACGGTGAGTTGAAATGTTCGGCTTTAAAGAAGATCCGGGTTTGACGGACGCGGGCGTTGATGAAGAAATCCAGCATCGGAAAGTTGCCGATTTGTTCTGAATTCTGGACAAAGAACTCGCCTACCACCGGGTTGTGTGCATTTGCGTAATACTTGGTAAAATAGTTGAACGTGACGCCGGTTTGCAGGAAAAGCGCGCGTTTAAAAAAGTGGTTCGAGTAATAAATCGTGTTTCGGGTGACGAATTTTGGCACGTTTAGGATGGGATCGGGCTGTTCGGTTTGCTGATAAAGCAAGGTATTATCGAGAGCGAAATTGCGAAATTTGAACTCGCGCGAAACCTTTAGCGATAAGTAACCGATAGTCTCCGAATATTGCGTGGGCGCGATGATTTGCTGGAGATCGTTATCAGAAATATCTGAGAAATAGAGATGATCGTTGATGGTTTTCACTTGAAGTGACGCGTTAACAAACTGCGTTTCGGCGGTAACTTCGAGGGCATTTACCTTTTCGTTTTTGAAATTGTTGAACCAGTTATAGGCAACCAGATCGCTTTGGTGAAGGTTGTAAATATGATCCGGAATTGACGTTCGGTTATAGTATTTCGCATAAAATTGGTTGCGTTCGTTTAGCTGATAGCTAGCCGAAATTGACAAATCCGAGTACGATGAGCCAGCGATTGCGGTAGCGTACGAAATATTTCCTCGCCATTTTTCCTTGCGATAGTCGTAACCACCTCCAATACTATTGATTTGATCTTCGAGCGCGTCGGGAACGGTTTGATCGGTTAAGAACAGAACTTTGTTGTAATAGTAATTGTAACGGAAGTCGTCTGCAAAAAAATGAACCTGACCGAGTGTTTTATTCTGATAGGTAAGTTTTGCGATGTTGTGCATTCGGTTGTAGCGCACTTTATCGTGAATGTTGTTTTGGAGATAGGAATCGCCGAAACGGTTTAGAAAACTGGTAGTGCCGTTGTCAGCGGTAATGGTCGACGAAACGGTGGGTTGTTTATACTCGAATGATTCGTAGTCGTATTTGAATTGGTGACCTATAAAAATATTATTTGCCGCATCGGAAGGGTTGATTCGGAAGGCGTGATCGAGGAAAAGCCGTGTACCTTTCAGGAATGAGGTCGCATCGGTGAGGTAGACTTCAAGTCGGGATCTATCGTTGAATTCAGCGTCGTCACTTTCGAAATCCTGATTGTCGACAATACCGCCATTTTCGCCGTTAAGCATGTCTTGCGCTACGAAGTGAAAGTTGGCAAAATATCGGCGGTTTTTGGTGTTATAGCTGGTTGTAAATCTAAAATTTCCGGCACTTGACAGTTGGTTGATATATTTTCCGAGCGAGCGGTGACCTTTGTATGCGACAGAAAAATTCAGATTTGGCGTGGTGTTAAGAGTCAGAAAGGCGTCGAGTGTTTGACCTTGTTCCATGACGCTTTTAAAATAAAGCTCGGTTAGCGGAGTGGCCACCGAATAGTAATTTATTTGGCCGGCCTGCATAAAATTATAGTGTTTGGCTTTATAGCCAAAATCGGGGTAAGCCGGATGATTAACCAAGCCAAAATCCAGAATATTGTAAGGATGCCCTTCGTTTGCGAATGGCTGTAATCCGAAAAGATCGCGCCGTAGGTAATTGAATTTATATTCTTTTTGGATGGTAAGGGAGGTATCGACGTAGGTTGTATCGCGGTTTAAGGTGATGATCCGATACTGATCGATGGTTGCGACGGTATCTTTAACAACGATTTCCGGCCTTTGCGAATTTGACGTTGACTCCGAAATTGGAGATCTTGTTCCCTGATTGTTGCGTGGCCTTACCTGCGCGAAGATAAGCGTGGGGAATAGCACGAAAAGCAGAAATAGAGTCTTTTGAAGCATTGGTATAAATAGTATCGCAAATATAAGATTTAATCGGCAAGGTGAATAGGAGAAAATGCAATGTCCTGTAAAAAGCAAAGGCTGCCAAATGGCAGCCTTTGCGGTATTCAAAACAATTAAATTTAGTTTGCTGGAGTATAAACTGAAACTCCTGTTTCACCGTATCCAGTTGCAGTCCACGAAATCGTGATCACACCTGTTTCAGCATCGTAAGAGTTAACACCTCCTGGAGTAGCAATGATTGGACCCCATGGATCAGCCTGACCAGTCCAAGTAACAGTATCACAATTAATTGTAAAGATAAGGTCAATTTGGTTAGCAGCACCTGCAGAACCAGTGTTGTAGTTCGTGTTGTAAGGACCAACAGAGTAAAGACCTCCTGAGAAATCCGGAACTCTGTAAGTGTTATCACCAGTAGCATTTTGCAACGTCACATTCATTGTGTTGGTTGCGTATTGCGGCAAGAAATCGTGAGCAGTGTAATTTGTAGTCACGCTATACACTTGACCAGCAAGGTCAGTAGGACATGATCTGAACAAGTAAACAATGTGTTGATTCTTTCCAACTACAGTTTCAACTGAATCGTCAATATTTAGGATAATTGTTCCTGTTACACCGTCAGGGATTGCATCAAAGTCACCAGTGATTACAGCCTCTCCAACGAATTCACCCGCAGGAATTACAAAGTTCGAAGTTTGAAGGTCATATTGGTCTGCAGTTGCAGTTGACGCCGGGTCGATTGAAACTGGCACAATACGATCTTGGTTTGAACGGGTAGTTACACCAATTCTCACCACTCTGGTGTTTGATTCAGTGTTAACTCCGAGGTTGCTTTCAGCATCGATAAACATGTATGCCGTTTGACCGCCATCTACGTCGAAGACTTCGCCATCCTTATCACAGCTGATAGCAACAAGTGCTAAAACAGCAAATGCGGCAGATTTTAAAAATTTTTTCATTTCAATAATATTTTTTAGTTACTGTAACCTGGGTTTTGTTGGATACCTGGATTTCCTGCTTGTTCACCACGTGGAATTGGCAAAGTAAAACGATAATCATTTGCTGGAAGTGAGCAAGCTCCGTTCCATGCGCAATCACGTGGATCACGTTGAACACCAACATTTGCAAGAGTACCTAAACGCTTAAGATCGATATATCTGTGACCTTCGAAGGCAAGTTCGATTCTTCTTTCTTGAAGAATAGCAGCCCAAGCTTGTTGCTCGTTAGAAGGAATATCAATGGTTGAAGCACCAGTTACACGATTTGCACGGATAGAGTTGATTTCCGCAGCAACGTTAGCAAAATCACCTACGCTTGCGTAATATTCAGCTCTGATCAGAACCATTTCAGAAAATCTGAAAACTTTGATATCAGCTAAGAAGTTTTGACCTTCTGTGATCGAATACTTACCAACTGGAAGCACATCGTTTTCTTTGTAAACTGCATCGCTAACAGATGTATAATCTTGAAGAATAGTTGAAGTAGCGTCAGCCACAACTAATTTTCTAATATCTTCATTAGTTGTCATATCACCATCTACATCAAGTAGATTGAATAATGCTCTGTTCACTTCGAAGAATGGAGATCCGTTTACAGAAGAGTTAACTGAAGACCAGAATTGGTAGAAGTTACCATTTTGACCAGCAACCGTTCTTTCAAGTTTAAAGATAACTTCACTAGCTGGAGTTTCAGTATCTCTAAAGATCGCAGTGTATTGGTTACGAGGAGTAATGTTATAAACCGCGTCTAATTGATCAACATAACCTTTTGCAGCAACATAATCACCACGGTAAGCCGCCATACGAGCTCTGAAAGCAAGGATGAAGTTTTGCCCGATGTAAGTTCTGTTTGTTACAACAGTCGGTTCGATATTAGCTTCAGCAAACGCAAGATCAGATTCTATGAAGTTCCAGATTTCACCTGTAGTGCTTCTTTGAAGTTGAGTTGTGTTGTTTGGCACGAAATCAAGAAGAATAACACCAAGACTGTTGTCATCCTTCATGTCCGGAGAGAAGTATGTAAGAAGTTGAAGGTTTGCAAATGCACGAATAGCACGAGCTTGTGCAAGAATGTTCAATTTCTCAGCCTCTTCAGCTGAACCAGCTTCAACCTCTACGTTGTCAGCTCCGACGATCAATCTGTTTGCAAAGTTAATTGCAGCGTAGTTTTCTACCCAGATTGAAGCAGCATCACCAGAGTTGTTATTTAAAAGGAACGCTAATTCACCATCTGTTCCTTGACCACCATTTGCTTTACCAAGCGCTACTTCGTCAGTAAATAGAGACGTAAAGTAAATTTGGCTTTCGCCCGGCACGGCAAGATAAACACCATTAAGACCTAATTGAAGATCCTGAACAGTTTCGAAAGTAGCCTCCGGAGTAAGTTCACTAGGTTGTGTGATATCGATTGCATCCTCACAAGAGAAATACAGCGTAGACGATATTACAACCAATAATAATTTGATTCTTTTCATTTTGTTTTTTTATTAAAATTCAACTTCTAAACCTAAAGAAATGATTCTTGGGGTTGGATACTGGTAAACATCAGAAGCACGTGGACTTTCAGCATCCCATCCTCTCCACTTCGACCATGTAAACAAGTTTTCAGCTTGAGCAAAAATTCTTAAGTTAGACATGAACGTTCTGTCAAGATAGTTTTTAGGGAAGTTATATCCTAAGCTAGTATATCTCAATCTCACGTATGATGCGTCAGTTAAGTAACGATCTGAATCAGCATCCGCTCCTTGGTTTACATAGTTTAACGCAGGAATATCAGTTACAGTATTTTCTGGAGTCCAAGCACGTAGTAAATCAGTTGATTTGTTGAAAACCCCAATATCTGAAGGATCGTGTAAGTTTGCCAAATCGTTATCTAATCTGTAGATATCAGCTACGAACGAGAACTGAGTTGTTAGGTAGAAACCTTTGTACTGAGCATCGAAACCAAAACCACCTTGGTAAGTTGGAAGTGGAGATTTTCCAGTTTCACGACGGTCAGTTTCTGGATTTGGGTTTTCAGTAAGGTTACCGTTACCATCAACGAACAATAAGTTACCGTTTGCAGGGTTAACACCAGCGTAAGGAACCATGTAATACTGGAATAACGCACCACCTTCTTTTTGGATTTGAGCACCTAAGTCAAGTAGACCTTCGTCGTTACTGATGTCAGTAATTTCGTTTTTATTGTAAGATCCGTTGAAGTTCAAGGTAAGTGTGAAATCATCATTTTTAATCAAGTCGTAAGCAACTAATGCTTCAACTCCAGAGTTTCTCAATGATCCGTTGTTACCGTTGATTGTGTACGTAGCATTTACAGCAGATATCGGTGTACTTTGGTACAAATCTGTTGTAGTTTTTTGGTAAACATCAAAAGTACCACGTAGTTTTCTGTTCAACAATTCAAAATCAAGACCGATGTTTGCCTGAGCAATAGTTTCCCATTTCAAATCAGCATTACCCAGTTGAGCAACAGCGTATGACGGGAAGTTTCCATAACCAGTTCCTTGAGCGAACAAAGTTCTAGATGCGTTTGGCAAGTTAAATACACTCTGTCCAGAGATATTTTGGTTACCAGTCGTACCATAAGAAGCTCTAAGTTTCAACAAGTCGAAACCTGCATTTTGCATAAAGTCTTCTTTGTCGATATTCCAACGTCCAGAAACCGACCAGAAAGTACCCCATCTGTTAGTTTCAGCAAAACGGTAAGAAGCATCTCTACGAACTGAAGCACCAAAACCATATTTACTAGCGTAATCGTAATCTAAAGTACCAAAGTAAGAGAACAATCCAGCAGTAGCTTTTCCAGAACCATAGAAAGGAACATAGAACTGAGGGTTGTTACCCGGATTGTGAGGTATAAAACCAGCACCGTTACCTGGCTCAAAAGTCTTAGGATCAAGACCTGGCTGAGAACCTGAGAATGATTTCAAGTGAGCTTTGTAGTATTCTGAGAATACTGACACATCAAGTGTATGGTTTTCACCAAAAGTCTTGTTGTAGTTCAAGCTTGTATTCATGTTGATCGCGAATTCCTGAGTAAAACCTTCGTTTTGGAAACCAAGGTAATCTTCTCCCGGATCTTGGAATAAGTATGAGTTGAAAGACTGTGGATCTTGAACACGTAGCATTACCGTTTCAGTATAATCTGAACCTAAAGTAGCCCCCAAAGTCAAGTTGTCAGTAATCTTATAGCTACCTTGAAGATTACCAATCATTTTAAGCTCATTACGACGCTCAACTCCTCTTTCCAAAATATCCATCAACATTAATGGTGAAAGCAAAAGCGTTCCGCCACCAAAACCATATCCATTTCCAGTGTATTCGTTATACAGATCAAGTCCGTTTGTATACAAAGAAGGATCTAGGTACGGCACACCATTGTTAGCACCAACTAGTGGGTTAATGTTTACTGAACCTTGACCTAAGTTCGAAGCCTCATTTCTTACAGAGTAGTTAACAGTAATCGATGTTCCATAATTGAACTTATCGTTATCACTTCTACCTGTTAAGTTGTTTCTAAAGTTGAATCTCTTAAGATCCGTTTTTCTTACAATACCTTCTTGATCAAAATAACCAAACGAAGTAAATGAAGACATGTTCTTGCTACCGCTGGTTAAGCTTAACACGTGGTTATTAGTAACACCTGTACGGAAAATAAAATCGTACCAGTCAGTATCAACACCATTGTAGTTAGCGATTTCTTCGTCAGTAAGAGACGCACCGAAACCTTGACCTGCAGTTTTTTCTAGTGACAACAATTGACGAGCGTTCATTTTGCCGTAATCATTATCCTGCATAGTTGTAAAGCTGCTGATTGATGTGTACTTCACATTAAGCGGCTGATCGAAACCTCCTCTTTTAGTCTTAACGATAATTACACCGTTAGCACCTCTGTTACCATAGATTGAAGTCGCACCAGCATCTTTCAATACTGAAATTGACTCGATATCGTTAGGGTTGATACTTCTAAAGTTATCAGAATTCAATGGCACTCCATCAATCACATAAAGCGGCTCGATGTTACCGTTAATTGATCCCATACCACGAAGGATTACAGTACTGTTAGCTCCTGGCTGACCAGAACCTGTACTAATATTAAGACCTGGAATCTGGCCTTGCAATGTTTGGATGAAAGATGCATTCGGACGACCTTCGATCGTTTCAGATGTAATGGTAGTAACCGCTACATTTGAACGAGGACGAGTAGTTGTACGATACCCCTCAATAATAACATCACTTAAAACAGCAACGTCTTCTTCCAGTTTAACTGAAATGGTTGATGCTGCACCGACTGTCATAGTTCGGGTTTTTTGTCCGATAAAAGAGAATACTAATTTCTGACCAACTTCTGCACTAATTGTGTAGCGTCCGTCGAAATCAGTAAGCACTCCCTTGTTTGTACCCTCAACAAGGACATTTACGCCAGGAAGCGGCATACCACTTTCATCTGTTACGACACCGGTGATTGTTTTCTCTTGTGCAAATGAAAACTGGATGAAGAACGCAAGTAAAAGCGTAAAAATCCAAGTAAACTTTGATTTCATATTAAAATAATTAGAGTTAGTTAAGATGCAAATCTATTAATTTAATTTTTAATAACAAACTATTAACTTTTATTGCGACTTTACTGGGATTGTTACATCGCCACTAAGAATGAATTAATAAATTCGCGTTAATTTTGCATTAAATCAAGTTAATAGCAATTTAGTTGTTGATTATTATTTTCTTAGTTTCTGAAAATCCTTTTCCTGAAACACGAACGACGTAGAATCCGGCATTAAGCTGACTCACATCAAATGTGGTATCGATTCCGTCCAGCTTTCGCTCAATGACCATCCGTCCCTGCACATCAAAGATCTGAGCCATAGCCCCATCCAATTCTGTAACCAGGGAAATGTTCAAGCTGGTGTTTGAAGGATTCGGCCATACATTAAAGGCAGATACATTAGCATCCCCGACTGACATCGACTCAGCATCGATTCCTGTTACAATAAGTGAATACTTTTGCGAAGGTATATTTAGTGGATTTGTCAGGTTGCCTTTATGTGAAATTGTAATCACATAGTTACCAGTAGGATTGTTCACTTCCACCTTTTCGATATTGTCAACATTGTTTTCACCGCGAATTGCCGCACCGCTCAAACTGTTGTTGAGTTTCCATGGATAAAACGTCTGACCATCCTTTGTGATTTTGATGTCCAAGTTGTTGATCAATCTCGGTGCCGTTGAACCACTTGTAGTACCAGCCGCAGGATCAGTCCATGATAAAGTTGCCATCAATGGCTCAGTACCCAGACTTGAAACTGTAATAGAGTAAGTACCACCTTGACTTAACACACGCTCATCAATGATTGAAGTAGTTCCATCATTGGTAATTGCTTCCGCCATTTTTTTGGCATTGATCAATCCCCAACCAAATTTACTGTCAGGTCCGTCAAATGCACCGGCTTCATCGGCTGTATGCGCCAACAAACCTCTTACGGTTGCCGACAACATGAACTCGCCATTGTTAACATTGGAATAATGCTCTTGCACCAAAACAAGTGCTCCCGTCACTCCCGGAGCCGCCATTGATGTCCCGTTCATAGAACCGTAAGCTGTGTTAGACGTACTTGTTGCAGAAAAAACACCGACACCTTTCGACGCAATATCTGGTTTAATCCTATTGTCGTCAGTAGGACCCCAGTTACTAAATCCTGCAAGATTAACACTTGATGGACCGGTATAATTTGGAACTTCACTGATGGCCGCAACTACAATTCCATTTTTAGCAGTTCCCATCCCCGTTAGGTGATTAAAATTGCCATCTCCATCATTTCCGGCTGCAAGTACAGCCTGATAGCTATCAAATTCATACGCAATCGCATCAAGACCTTGTGACTTTTCTGTATAAGCTCCAAAGTAATACTCAGGAATCATATTTGCACGATACCCATATGAGTGATTTGATAACAACAAACCGTATTCTGCCTGAATTGACATTTCACCGAGATCATTGTTGAAGTCATTGATATATCCAAATGCCTGATGCGCAATCCCGCGAGCATTAGGATCAACTCCCGCTCCTATAATTGTTCCCAATACATGTGTCGAGTGGGCTGATTGAGGATTTGCTGGTCCGTCCTGGGTTGTAAAGCGATTAACAAACTCCACATGACTAACACGAGGATAATCCTCATCCCAAACACCAACATACATTCCGGCTCCAGTAAGGTTTAAACCCAGTGACCCACCTTCCTTCAAGTGATTTGACCTCGACGTAATTGCCGAACCTGTATTATAAGTAGTATAATACAACGGAACTCCCTCCTTTGAGATCGACATCAATTTTGCGACTTTGCCATTTTCCCGAATTTCCAATGGCCAATTGTTAATTTCCGCCAACCTATAGGCTTCAGCTTTTTTCTCGTAAAACTCACGCTCAAATTTGGCAGCTAACTGACGCGCCCTTTCCTTGTTGTAGTTTTTGGTAATTTCTCGTCGCTGCGCATCGGTTTGCGCGTGAATCGAAAAACTGCCGCCAAGCACCAAGGCCAGGACAATCAATTTTGTAATTCTATTTTTCATAATGCATTTGTTTGCGCGGACTTGCGCCTATTAATAGTAGAAAAATTCTAAAAGAAAAAATTCTTTTCGCGAATATAAAAATCTTTTATCAAAGAATAATACGTGCTACGTATATTTGCATAATTCGCAATTCTACCTCAAAATGTTAAAATCCCGATATACAAAGCACCTTTATGAAGCCGGCACTGACGAAGCAGGACGCGGTTGTTTGGCGGGTCCGGTAACAGCTGCGGCAGTTATTTTACCCAAACGGTTCCGCAATGAAATTTTAAACGATTCCAAACAATTAACACATTCGTGCAGGGAGGAACTTCGGGAAGTCATTAAGAAATCGGCGCTTTGTTATTCGGTTACACATATCGAACCTTTAATTATCGACGACATCAATATTTTGAATGCATCAATCCATGCAATGCAGGAATGCCTCGAAAAATTATCATTTACACCAATGCACATCATCGTCGATGGAAATCGCTTCAAACCATTTCGAGATATTCCTCACGACTGTATTATTAAAGGTGACGCAAAATATATGAGCATCGCCGCAGCGTCAATTCTGGCAAAAACGTATCGCGATGAATATATGTGCAAAATTCACGAAGAGTTCCCGATGTATAATTGGAAGCAAAACAAAGGCTATCCGACCATTGAACACCGTGAAGCCATCAGAAAATACGGGACGACAAAATACCACAGAATGTCTTTCAGGTTACTTCCGGAACAATTGGAACTGGAGTTTGATCAAAATGCTATTTAGCATCAATAAATTCCGATTCAAATAAAACCGTAAAGTGCTTCAGGATTTTTTCCTTTACCTGTGCTTCATCGACGTTATCCACACCTAATTCAACGTGAAGTGACGTAACTCCTTTGCCGCGAATCCCACACGGAATAATATTGTCGAAAAATCCTAAATCGGCGTTGACATTTAAAGCAAATCCATGCATTGTCACCCATCGCGAGGCCCGGACACCCATCGCGCAAATCTTTCTGGCAAAAGGCGTATTTACCCCAAGCCAAACACCGGTTTCTCCCGGACTTCGAGTGCCTTCCAATCCATAATCGGCTAAAGTTAAAATAATGACTTCTTCAAGAAATCGAAGGTATTTATGAATATCTGTAAAAAAATTCTCAAGATCTAAAATCGGGTATCCTACAATTTGCCCGGGACCGTGGTATGTAATATCGCCTCCCCTATTTATTTTGTAGAATGTCGCACCTTTTTCCTCCAATTGCGCTTCAGATAAAAGCAAATTGCTGAGATCACCACTTTTGCCCAACGTATAAACGTGCGGATGTTCGACAAACAGAAAATGATTCTTCGTATCTAAATTAGTAGATTCACGACGGTTGCTGATTTTGGTATCAACAATTTCCTTGAACAAGCTTTCCTGGTAATCCCACACTTCTTTGTAAGAGCGTGTACCCAAATCCTGAAGTAAAATTTTGCGATTCATTTAGCAAAGTTACGATTTTACCGCAATAGTCAATTCGATGCTGCTTTGCAACTTACTACCTTATAACTATCTTTGCGCCCTAAAGAAAAAGTGATGGCATTATCAGAACAAGAATTATTGCGTCGAGAGGCACTAACCGAATTGCGGAACCTTGGTATCGAACCTTATCCGGCAAACGAATTTAAAGTAACCGCACATTCCACTGATGTGATCGAGAAATTTGATCAGTTTGAAGGAAAGGAAGTCGTGCTTGCAGGTCGTTTGATGGGTAAACGTATTATGGGTAAAGCATCGTTTGCTGAACTAAAGGACGCAAATGGCCGCATTCAGGTGTATATTTCGCGTGATGATGTTTCTGCCGATGAAGCTGCCACAACTTATAATGTCGTATTCAAAAAACTTTTGGACATCGGCGATTTTATAGGTGTAAAAGGTACCGTTTTCCGAACTCAGGTCGGCGAAATTTCGGTGCACGTTACCGAACTGACTGTACTTGCTAAAACATTAAAGCCGCTGCCAATCGTAAAGACCGATGCCGACGGAAATATTCATGACGCTTTCGCGGATCCCGAGCAGCGTTACCGACGTCGTTATGTTGATCTTACCGTGAACGACGAAGTAAAGCAAACGTTTATCAAACGAACAAAATTGTTTAATGCAATGCGCTCGTTTTTTAACGACAAAGGCTACCTCGAAGTTGAAACTCCAATCCTACAGCCGATCCCGGGTGGTGCCGCCGCAAGACCGTTTGTGACTCATCACAACTCGCTCGACATTCCGCTTTACATGCGAATCGCGAATGAACTTTATCTAAAAAGATTGATTGTTGGTGGATTTGACGGTGTGTATGAATTTTCAAAAAACTTCCGAAATGAAGGTATGGATCGCACCCATAATCCTGAATTTACGGCAATGGAAATCTATGTAGCCTACAAGGATTACAACTGGATGATGTCGTTTACCGAAAACCTGCTCGAACATTGCGCAATTGCTGTGAACGGTTCAACTGAAGCCGTTTTTGGCGAACATAAAGTCGATTTTAAGGCTCCTTACGCCCGCGTGACGATGACCGATGCGATTAAGCAGTTTACGGGATTTGATATCTCGGGGAAATCGGAAAATGAATTGTTTGATGCAGCAAAATCAATGGGAATTGACGTTGATGCTACTATGGGTAAAGGAAAGTTAATCGATGAAATTTTTGGCGCTAAATGCGAAGGCAATTTTATCCAACCAACTTTTATCACTGATTATCCGATTGAGATGAGTCCGCTTTGCAAGAAACACCGCGACAATCCTGAGCTTACCGAGCGATTCGAATTGATGGTCTGCGGGAAAGAAGTTGCAAATGCGTATTCGGAACTCAACGATCCAATCGACCAAAAGCAACGTTTTGAGCATCAGCTTAAATTAGCCGAAAAAGGCGATGACGAAGCCACTCAATTTATCGACCACGATTTCTTGCGCGCACTTGAATACGGAATGCCACCAACTAGTGGATTGGGTATCGGAATGGACCGCCTGATTATGTTTTTGACTAACAATCAATCGATTCAAGAAGTGCTGTTCTTCCCACAAATGCGACCTGAAAAGAAAGGCCCGGAACTTACTGAAGATGAAAAACTAATTGCTGAAATCTTAAAAACCAGCAAATCGCTTGTGCTAGATCTGTTAAAGACACAAGCCGGATTGAGCGGTAAAAAATGGGATTCTGCAATGAAGGGACTTTCAAAACACGGTTTGGTGAAAATAGTTGTCGACGGCGACACGAAAACAGTAGAGTTTTTAGGATAACATCTAAAAATTTGATTATCAGTCACTAAAAGATAACCGAAAATAAATTTTGTCGGTTATTAAAAATAATTTAGTTTTGGTTTCCAACATCACAAAATATTTCAGATGAAAAAAATTATTGCAATACTGACTTTGTTTTTCGCTTTTACCGTTTCAGGAAATGCTCAGGAAAAACTTTCAAATGAAGAACAAGCAAAGGTTGACGCTTATAAAATGTCTCAAGCATTGAATCTTCAGGGTACAAGACAAGACGAATTCGTACAGCTTTTCGTTAAAAAATATCAAGTGCTGAACGATCCGAAAATGTCTGATGAACGCAAAAAGGAGATGAACCGAATCGTTGAGCTTAAAGTTCGCGCTTCTCTAACTCCGGAGCAAATCGCCAAGTTAGATGCTAGTCCGGAATTACTTGCTAAAGTTAGAGGAACAGCTGCACCGGATACCACTGCGGATCTAAAGAAAAAATAAGAACAAAAAAAAGCTTCCAAATTGGAAGCTTTTTTTTATAATGTCCTGGCCACTTTACCGACTGCTGCAATCGTTGCATCGAGATCTTCGTAAGTCAACGCATCGGAAATAAACCATGTTTCATATGCCGACGGAGCGATATAAACACCGTTCTCCAACAAACCGTGAAAAAATTTCTTAAAGGTATCGTTATCGCCTTTTCCGGCTGATTTAAAATCAACTACGGAATCTTTATCGAAATGAACCGAAATCATGCTTCCTACGCGATTGATTGTATAATTTATATTGGCGCTAGTTAATTCTTCACGCATTCCATTTTCCAGATAAGCTGTTTTTTGCTCAAGTCGGTTGTAGATTTCCAAATCAGATTCGAGCGCCTGTAACATCGCTAAACCGGCTGCCATCGCAAGCGGATTCCCCGATAAAGTACCGGCTTGATAAACACTTCCTGCCGGCGATAAATGGTCCATGATTTCGCTTCTTGCCGCAAAAGCACCGACTGGCAGCCCGCCACCGATCACTTTTCCGTACGTCACAATATCGGCATTGATGTTAAACAACTCTTGCGCGCCGCCTCTTGCAAGCCGGAAACCCGTCATCACCTCGTCAAAGATCAGCAGAATACCATTGTCATCGCACAACGTTCTCAAGTCGCTTAAAAAGCCGTCTTTGGGCGGAATGCATCCCATATTCCCCGCAACAGGTTCAATAATTATCGCAGCGATTTCATCTTTATTGGCGTCAATCAATTCACTTACGCTGTTAATGTCGTTGTAAGTCGCAAGTAACGTATCCTGAGCCGTTCCCGGAGTTACACCCGGACTGTTCGGCACGCCAAAGGTTGAAAGTCCGCTTCCGGCCTGAATCAAAAACGAATCAGAATGACCATGATAACATCCTGCAAACTTGATCACTTTATTTCTATTAGTATATCCCCGCGCCAAGCGAACCGCGCTCATGCATGCTTCGGTACCTGAATTTACAAACCGTATTTTGTCGATATTAGGAACCATTGAAACTGCTAACGATGCAATTTCAGTTTCTAATTTTGTAGGCGCGCCAAACGAGGTTCCGAGTTTTGCCTTTTCGATAACTGCTTCAACCACGGGCTCGTAGGCATGACCAAGTATCATCGGACCCCATGAATTGATATAATCCAGAAATTTATTTCCATCTTCATCAAAAAGCCATTGTCCTTTTGCGCTTTTTAAAAATAGCGGGGTTCCGCCAACTCCTTTGAAAGCGCGGACAGGCGAATTAACGCCACCCGGAATAACCTTTTCTGCTTCGGCGAATAATTCGCTGCTTCTTTTATATAACACGATTACCTGATTTTAATTTGCTGACCAATCGAAATGTTGTTGTCGATGATATTATTCTTCCGACGCAATTCATCAACCGAAATATTAAAGCGTTTAGAAATTGAATAAAGCGTATCGCCTTTTCCAACTAGGTACAAATCGGAACTTGTGATGGCTTCATTGGTATTTGCCGGAATAAACGGCTTTCCGAGCGCTTCCTTATCATATCTGTAAAGTTGATAACGCTCGATTATGCTGATAAGTTTATCCGGATATTTCGGATCCGTCGCATAACCCGCCTTTTTTAATCCCTTTGCCCAAGCTTTGTAATCGTCCTTATCGAGTTGGAAAAGGAAATCATACCGAGATCTGGTCGTTAAGAACAAAGCATGGTCGCGGTAAGATTCGCTCGCATCCGCATATTTTCTAAAACATTCACCCACGGCATCGTCGTCGTGCGAAACACTCGGGCCGCTCCATTCTTTATGACACTTAATTCCGAAATGATTGTTTGCCTGTCTGGCTAAAGCCGCCGTTCCAGAACCCGATTCTAAAATTCCCTGTGCGATGATGATACTAGACGGAATGCCGTACTGACGCATGTTTTGCTTTGCAGTTTCCTTAAAACTGTCGATGTAATCCAAAACCAGTTCAGTGGTAACCTTAACCCGTGAAGTAGCTTCAAGGGTTTCGCTTTCAGGCCTGTTAACGGGAGCTGATGTTGCTGGTTTCGACACCGGCTTTCGAACAGTCCTAACGGTTGTTGCTGGTTTTTTATACCCTCTTTTTTTCGATGCCTGTTTGCTTCCTCCACAACTTGCAAGCACGATCAAAATCAACAAGAGACAAATTTTTCTAGTCATAAAAATTCTATTATCGGTTGTTTCTTTTTTAATAGTTGTTTGTTCATTCCGTTCACTCCCTGAATTCCGCCGGTATGAATTGCCAGAATCGAACTTCCAGGTTTAAAATATCCTTTTGCGATCAAATCGAATATGCCAAACATCATTTTTCCGGTATAAATCGGATCGAGCTTTATCTGATAATCCGAATAAAACTTGTTGATGAATTCAATTAATTCCGCAGTTGTTTTTCCGTAGCCCCCAAAGTGATAATCCAATAGTAATTCGCATTGATCAACACGATCGGCCAATGCCAAAAACTCCGATTTTGACCAAATTCCTTTGATTGCCGGAAATCCGAGAACCTTTTGATTCGGACCGGCGCTGTTCACCAATCCCGACAAAGTCCCACCCGTACCGACAGCCGTGCAAATATACTCAAAACCCCGTTCGGCATCGGTCAATATTTCTTCACAACCTCTTATTGCAAGGGCATTTGTGCCGCCTTCGGGAATCAAATAGAATTTTCCGAGCCTCGATCGCAAATTCTCGATAAAATCCTGCGATTCTTTTAAAGCGTACTGACTACGCGGAATGAACACTAATTTCATCCCACATTCAGCCGCAAACTTCAATGTCGGATTACCGTCTATTTTGTCAGATAATTCTTCACCCCTAATTATTCCGATTGTTGAAAACTTGTACAATCGGCCCGCCGCAGCCACAGCCGCTATGTGATTTGAAAACGCACCGCCAAAGGTTAAAAGCGTCGGCTCGCCGATTTCGCGGGCGCGGACAAGATTGTATTTCAACTTGCGCCATTTGTTTCCCGGAACTTCAGGATGGATCAAATCTTCGCGCTTAATCATCAGCTTAATATCAGCGAATCCGGTTTCGATCAACTGATTTTCAGATATAATATCAGAATCTAGAGGTAACGCAAAAATGCCCATGTCGACCTTTGTTTTAAATAATTGGGATTCGTATCATTGGCGTATGCCTCACGCTCAAATGATATGTTGCGGTATGCCTGACGTTTATTTCCAGCCATTAGATAACGCACTAAAAACTCGATCGTATACCAGATAAAAAATAGGACGACAGCAGTTTCTAATTGTTGCCGAATATGAATCTTTTCATGGTTGATAAGCGTTCCTTTTTGATTTTGCCTCTCGCGAAGAATAATAAACGGGAAAATTGTGATGCCACTATAGCCTTTCGGGACGAAAAAACGGGACACGATTAATAGCATTCTCTTAAAGTTTCTAACTTTGTGGGATGAGTGAACAAAATAATGAAAATAAACTGATAAAAGGCGAAGATTATTATCTGACTCCTGAAGGTTATAAGGTTTTCACAGAAAAATTCCACTTGAAACGCGGCTATTGTTGCAAATGTGGCTGCAAACATTGCCCCTACGGTTTTGATAAAAAGCGAAGTTAAATTGAAGATCAAGCAATTTACCATTTAAAACCTCCTGTCAATTGAACATCTAGCAGCTAATTTCCAAAATTTCAAATCTTCAAATTAAATAATGACTTTTAAAGAACAAATACAACTCGGAATCCCAACTGAACTTCCACCAAAAAAGCAATTTGACACTTCGGTAAATCACGCGCCGAAGCGTAAAGAAATTTTATCGGCAGACGAAAAAAAATTAGCAGTCAGAAATGCGTTGCGCTATTTTGATCCAAAACATCACGCCGAACTTGCAACCGAGTTTTACGCCGAATTAAATACATACGGCCGGATTTACATGTATCGATTTATGCCGGATTACGAGCTTAAGGCGCGTCCTATCGATGAATATCCTGGAAAATCAGAGCAAGCCAAAGCGATTATGTTGATGATCCAAAACAATCTTGATCATGCGGTTGCCCAACATCCCCACGAACTCATCACCTATGGCGGAAACGGTGCCGTGTTCCAAAACTGGGCGCAATACCTGCTTACGATGAAGTATCTCTCAGAAATGACCGACGAGCAAACACTGACGGTTTATAGCGGTCACCCGATGGGACTTTATCCGTCGCATAAAGACGCACCTCGAGTAGTGGTTACAAATGGGATGATGATCCCGAATTATTCGAAACCGGATGATTGGGAGAAATTCAATGCACTTGGAGTCACCCAATACGGCCAAATGACAGCCGGCAGTTACATGTATATCGGACCACAGGGAATTGTTCACGGTACAACGATTACGGTTTTGAATGCCGGCAGAAAAATCAGTACAACCGGCGAAGGTCTTGAAGGTAAATTGTTTGTAACTTCGGGGTTGGGCGGAATGAGTGGCGCGCAGCCAAAAGCGGGAAATATTGCAGGATGCATTACCGTTTGTGCTGAAGTCAACCGCAAAGCCGTTGAAACCCGCCATTCCCAAGGTTGGGTCGACGAAATCATCGAGGATCTCGACGAGTTGGTTAGTCGGGTGCAAAACGCAAAAAATAACCAAGAAGTTGTATCAATTGCATACCTTGGAAATGTTGTTGAAGTTTGGGAAAAGTTCGATCGTGAAAACCTGTACATCGATCTTGGGTCGGATCAAACATCACTTCACAATCCGTGGGCAGGCGGTTATTATCCGGTCGGAATCTCATTTGAAGAGTCAAATCAAATGATGGCGGAACAACCTGGGATTTTTAAGGAAAAAGTTCAGGAAAGCCTTCGCAGGCATGCCGCTGCCATCAATAAACACACATCAAAGGGCACCTACTTCTTTGATTATGGAAATGCGTTTTTGCTTGAAGCATCACGTGCCGGAGCCGATGTTTTTGCGCAAAACAAAATCGATTTTAAATATCCGAGTTATGTTCAGGACATTCTGGGACCGATGTGTTTCGATTACGGATTTGGACCGTTCCGATGGGTTTGCACTTCCGGAAAACCCGAAGATCTTGAGAAAACAGATCAGATAGCTTTGAGAGTTCTTCAAGAAATGGCGACAACCGCACCAGCTGAGATTCGCCAGCAAATGCACGATAACATTCAGTGGATAAAAGGCGCACGACAAAATAAATTAGTCGTCGGGTCGCAAGCGCGAATCCTCTACGCTGATGCCGAAGGTAGAATGAAAATCGCCGAAGCGTTTAACCAGGCGATTGCAAAGGGCGAAATCGGTTTTGTGGTTTTAGGTCGCGATCACCACGATGTTTCCGGCACCGATTCTCCTTATCGCGAAACGTCGAATATTTACGACGGATCACGATTTACAGCCGATATGGCGATTCAAAACGTGATTGGCGATAGTTTTCGAGGCGCAACCTGGGTGTCGATCCACAACGGCGGTGGCGTTGGTTGGGGCGAGGTAATTAATGGCGGATTTGGCATGGTACTTGATGGCTCTGCCGAGGCCGAAAAACGGCTAAAATCAATGCTTTTCTGGGATGTGAACAACGGAATTTCCCGAAGAAGCTGGGCCAGAAATGACGAGGCGATTTTTGCGATTAAACGTGCAATGAACGCTGAACCGTTGTTGAAGGTCACCATACCAAATATCGTTCAGGATGAGATTCTGGATTCCTTAAAAGAATATGAAAAAAGTTAACAGCATTTCGTTGATGGTCATGGGCACCGGATTACTTCCGGTGTCGATGCTTATTGACAATGTAGTTTTGAAAAGCATACTTTTAATCGCTTCCATCGTTCTGAATATCACAGCTGTTGTTAAGAATTTTAAAGAAAAAGAAGAACAAGAAAACTGATTCACCATGAAAGCGCTAAAATTTTTACCCTTACTCCTGCTTTTCATTCTGAGCTCCTGCAGCTCGGTTCAAGTAGCTCAAGATTACGACACCTCTGCCGATTTCTCAAAGTATAAATCCTATGCTTTCTTTAAATCGGGAATCGACAAAGTCGAAATTTCAGACCTCGACAAAAAAAGAATCCTCCGATCGGTTGAAGTTGAAATGAATGCCAAAGGTTTCTCCAAAAGCGAATCGCCCGATCTTTTAATCAACATTTTTACAAAATCCCGCGAAAACGTAAACGTCAATCAGTTCAACCACTTTGGTTATGGCTGGGGTTGGGGTTACGGTTGGGGCTACAACCCCTATCTTTGGGGTGGAACCGCAAGCGTCTCGACCAGCACTGAAGGCACACTTTACATTGATTTGATCGACGCCAAAACCAAAGAACTTATTTGGCAAGGCGAAGGCGTTGGCGTTTTAACTCAGAATACAACTAAAAAAGAAGAGCGAATTCGGGAGTTTGTTGCAAAAATACTGGCACAATATCCGCCATCTAAGAATTAAACAGTTTGTTAGAAATAACCGAAGCCGCATCATAACCGATGCGGCTTTGGTTTATGTTGTTCGGCCCTAGCCCGGGTTGAAATGAAAAGCTTTTGGCAATTGAAGCACCAGTTTTGCGCGGTTGAAAAAGCGACCACAGAAGCTTTTTGAACCGCTGCAAAACTTGCTGAAATGCAAAAACTTGAAATGAAAAACCGGATTAGCTTCTAATAATTCAACAGCTCAAGCATTTTAGCCCTGACTTTTTCGCTACTCGGAATCATAGTCTGTTCTAAAGTCGAGTTCAACGGAACCGCAGGCATGTTTTCAGATCCGATCACCATCACCGGCGCATCTAAGCTTTTAAATGCTTTTTCCTGAATCATTCCCGCCAGGCTTCTCGCAAACGAATTCGACACCGGCTCTTCGGTTACCACAAGGCATTTCCTGCACTTTTGCACCGATTTCAGCACCGTTTCCTCGTCGAGTGGAAATAAGGTCCGCAAATCGACAATTTCGACCTGGTCTTTCATGTCCGCCGAGGCATTCAGCGCCCAGTGGACGCCCATTCCATATGTAACAACCGTTAAAGTTTCTTTTTCATCCTGCTTCCAGATCTCCTGAACCACATTCGCCTTGCCAAGCGGCAACACATAATCCTCCGACGGCTCAAATGTTCTTGCGGCTTCAGTGCCTTTGACCTTCGACCAATAAAGGCCTTTATGTTCCAAAATCACAACCGGGTTCGGATCGTAATAAGCCGCCTTCATCAAACCTTTCAAATCAGCTCCGTTACTTGGATAAGCGATTTTGATTCCGCGTATGTTTGTCAATACGCTTTCCACCGACGACGAGTGATACGGGCCGCCGCTTCCGTATGCGCCAATCGGAACACGCAAAACCATGCTCACCGGCCATTTGCCATTCGACAGATAACACGAGCGGCTGACTTCTGTAAATAACTGATTCAGGCCCGGCCAAATGTAATCGGCAAACTGAACCTCAACGATGGGCTTTAAACCAACAGCCGACATTCCGACCGTCGACCCAACGATAAACGCCTCCTGAATCGGTGTGTTGAAAACGCGTTCGTCGCCAAATTTTTGAGCGAGTGTCGCGGCTTCCCTGAAAACGCCACCCAATCGCGCGCCAACATCCTGTCCGTAAAGCAAACTCTCAGGGTGTGTTCGCATGAGTTCTTCGACGGCAAACAACGCGCAATCTACCATCACTACTTTATCCTCACGCTCTGGACTGCGTTCACCTTTTTCTTCGGTGATTGGCGTTGGCGCAAAATCGTGCGTAAACAAATCTTCCGGCGATGGATCTTCGGCTTGTTGGGCGCGTTCAAAATCCGATTTTACGATTTCAACCGCACGTTGTGTAAGTTTCTCAAGTTCTTCCTGCGTAAAACCGGCATCGAGCATTTCTTTAATCAATACCGGAAACGGATCGCGCGATTTGGCTTCGTCAAGGTCATCGCGATACCACTCCATTCTCACGCCCGAAGTATGGTGATTCAATAGCGGAACTTTAGCGTGAACCAAAAACGGCCGGCGCTCTTTGCGCATAATCTTCAGCACGTTTTGTATCGTCTGAAAACTTTCGGTGAAATTCGCACCGTCAATCGAAATCGCTTCAAGTCCGTTAAAACCTTGCGCATATTCAAACGCATTTTGCGCGCGGGTTTCTTTCGCATTTGCAGAAATATCCCAACCGTTATCCTGAACGAGATACAAGATCGGAAGTTGCTTTAACGCGGCCATCTGAAACGCTTCTGCAACTTCGCCTTCGGTTACAGACGCATCGCCAAGCGAACAAACAACGATTGGAAGCTCGCCTTTTTGCGCTATTCCGGTTTGCTCTTTATACCAAAATCCCATCGCAGCGCCGGTTGCAGGAATCGCCTGCATTCCCGTTGCGGACGATTGATGCGGAATCTTTGGTTTGTCATCATCACGCAAACTCGGATGACAATAATAGGTTCGTCCACCCGAAAACGGATCGTCTTTTTTTGCAAGCAATTGAAGCATCAAATCGTATGGCGTCAGGTTCATGCCGAGTAGCATCGCATCGTCGCGATAATACGGAAAGGCGTAATCCTGTGGCAAAAGCTGCATCGCCGTTGCAATCTGAATCGCTTCATGGCCCCGTGAGGTTGCATGCACGTATTTTGAAACAATTTTAAAATTTTCCTCATACAATTCGCTCATCGCCTTAGCGGTTGCCATTGTTGAGAATGCTTTCGATAAAATAGTTTTATTGAGCGTTTTTTCTGCTATTTCCATAGTTTTTTATTTGGGCAGCTTTGCCCGCTATTCGTTTCAATCTTTTTTGCCATTTACTGCTTCGTAATCCTAAAACCACCACCAGGCAAAAAAGGATTTTCACTGCTATCGGGGCTGCGGCGAGTACGCGTCAACCGGCAACATCCAACCGAATTTATCTTCCGCTCTTTGGCTTCGGATTTCGGTTAACGCTTGATTGATTTCATTCGCAATTTTAGTTTCTTTTGGAAGTTTTATCGAAAAATCGTCGTTTCCAATTTCTTCGATCAGCGCAATGCCAACAGCGGTTCCCACGCCAAAAGCTTCCTCAAGCGTTCCGTTCTCTGAGGCTTCTTTTACTTCTGAAATCCTGATTGGACGCTCTTCAACTTCAAATCCTCTATCTCGTAAAAGTGCGATGACGCTCATTCGGGTGATTCCCGCAAGCACCGACCCGTTTAAGTTTGGCGTTATAAATTTATCTCCAATCTTAAAGAAGATGTTCATCGTGCCAACTTCCTGAATGTATTCGAATTCGTGCGCATCAAGCCACAAAACCTGATCATATCCTTGTTCTTTTGCATATTCGGTTGGTCTGATTGCCCCGGCGTAATTTCCGGCCGCTTTTGCCTCACCTGTTCCACCGTTTACCGCGCGAACATATTTGGTTTCGGCATATAGTTTTACCGGGCGACTAAAAAATGGTCCCGCCGGCGACGCCATGATAATGAATTTGTATGATGTTGCGGCACGCATTCCGATAAACGCTTCATCAGCATACATAAACGGACGCAGATACAATGCGCTTCCATCCTTGCTCGGAACCCACTCATGGTCAACGGAAACAAGCGCCTTTAAGCCTTCAACAAAAATCTCTTCAGGTAAAGATGGCATTCCCATTCGGTCGGCGCTCAGGTTTAACCGTTTTGCATTCTCGTGCGGACGGAATAGCATTGGACCGTCTTTCCCCATGGTTGCTTTTAATCCTTCAAAAATTGCCTGGCCGTAATGAAGCGCCATTGCAGCAGGATGCGTTTTGATTTCAGCCAAAGGTTCAACACGCGGATTCTCCCATTTTCCATTTCGGTAATCGCAAACAAACATGTGATCTGTAAACACTTTACCCATTGGGATATTGTTGATGTCGTGCTTCGTTGCAGTCGAATTTTCCGTTGTTTTTATTGTAATGTTGTGTGTCATAATCTATTTTTTTCTTGCAATTAAATTGCAGTTTTTGAATCAAATTTCTCAAGGTAATCGCCTACTCTCCTCAGGAACGATCCGCCAAGGAATCCATCCACGACGCGATGATCAAACGAAAGCGATAAAAACATCATGCTTCTAATTGCGATCTCATCGCCACTTTCGGTGGTGATAACCTCAGCTCGTTTTTTGATGATTCCGAGGGCAAGAATAGCAACCTCGGGTTGGTTGATGATTGGCGTTCCCATCAGACTTCCAAAAGTTCCGACATTAGAAATGGTGAATGTGCTTCCTTTAACTTCATCGGGCTTGAGCTTGTTGTTACGTGAACTTTCAGCAAGGTGGTTGACTTCAGCCGCAAGTTTGTCAATCGATTTCTCGTTGGCGTTTTTAACCACGGGAACAATCAGGTTGCCACTTGGCAAAGCCGTCGCCATCCCGATGTTGATGTCTTTGTGAACGATGATATTTTTGCCGTCAACCGAAACATTGATCATCGGAAAATCGGCAATCGCTTTTGCAACCGCGTCCACAAAAAGTGGCGTAAAGGTTAGTTTCTCACCGTGTTTTTGTTGAAACGCATCTTTATTTGCGTTTCGCCAGTTAACAATGTTGGTCACATCGACTTCAATGTATGAGGTTACGTGCGGTGATGTTTGCTTTGAATAGACCATGTGATCGGCGATCATCTTGCGCATGCGATCCATTTCGACGATATGGTCTTTTCCTTCCACAAAATTGATTTGCGGTTTTGGATAGCTAGTCGTTGGCGCAGTTTGTACCGCTTCCCTTTTTAGCGGATATTTTCTGGTTTTCAAATAATTGAAAACGTCGCTTTTGCGGATTCGGCCATCAGTTCCTGTTCCTGGAATACTTTGAACTTCTTCGAGGGAAAGGTTTTCCTTTTGGGCAATTGAGATGATCAACGGCGAGAGGAAAGCTTCAGGGTGTTGGGACCCGAGCGGTAGCGAATTGGCGGAGCATTTGGGTGTTGGATGTCGGGTAGCTGCTGCTACTTCGCGTGAGGATTTTGTTGGATCTACGGGCTTTTCAACTTTCAAAGTTTTTGAGCCGGTGCTTTCGCCGTCGCTGTCAATCAATGCCAACACCTCGCCTACTGTTACAATGTCGTCTTTTGAAAACCGGATTTCTGTGATGGTTCCGCTAACCGGCGACGGCACATCGCTGTCGACTTTATCAGTGGCAACCTCAACAATGGTTTCTTCAGCATCAACGAAATCGCCTACGTTCTTCAGCCAGCTGATGATCGTCGCTTCAGAGATGCTTTCTCCCATTTTCGGCATTTTAAATTCTACTATCGGCATTTTATATATTTTGTGAGGGATTACTTCTTGCGAAATTCCTCCAGCGTTTGATAAAGTGATTCTTGTGTTGGCCGGTCGGCAGGAATTTCCCGAAGCGGCTCAACGGGCCGAAGCGTTTCGTACAACTCGGCCGGCAATTTTTGATATAATTCTGTTCCTTTTGTTTTCCACGCAATCATGTCGTCGGTGATGTCTTTTACAATGACCGCGGGATTTCCGACTACCATTTTGCGAGCTGGAACTTTCATTCCGGCTTTTACAAATGTCAGCGCGCCAACAATGCATTCATCGCCGATTTCAGCGTCGTCCATGACCACAGCGTTCATTCCGATAAGGCAATTCCGACCGATATTCGCACCGTGGATAATCGCACCGTGACCGATGTGTGCGCTTTCTTTCAAGGTCAGCGATTTTCCAGGGAACATGTGAATCGTACAATTCTCCTGGACGTTACACCCGTCTTCGATAATGATTCCGCCCCAATCGCCGCGTATCGCCGCACCGGGACCAACATACACGTTCTTACCGATAATGACATTGCCGGTAACCGTAGCCTGCGGATGGACGAAGCTGCTTTCGTGGATGACCGGAATGAAACCTTTGAAGGAGTAAATCATTGGGGGTTGGGTTTTAGGTATTGGGTGTTGGGTATCGAAAGAGGTGAGTTTATTTGAACTTTTTGAGGGTTTCTTTGGTGAAATCGGATAGAACGAGTCGGCCGCTGATGGCTGCGCGTTCGGCTAAAAGCGTGTCCCAGTTTTCGGTGCCACGCCAGAAGATCTTTTTCATTTCGAACATGGCTTCCGGATTGTAGGTGCAAAGGTGTTTTGCGAAATCTGAAACAGCGTTGTCGAGTTCTTCTACCGAATCGTAGACATTCGCGTAAAGTCCTTTTTGCTTTGCCCATTCGGCTTCATAAAAGCTGTTGGCGTCGATGGCGATTTGCGACATGGCTGAAACTCCGATTTTGCGTTCTATCGCCGGACTAACCACAAACGGTCCGATGCCGACGTTGAGTTCGCTTAGCTTTATCGATGCAAATTTCGTCGCCATACAATAATCGGTTGATGCTGCAATTCCGACGCCGCCGCCTACAGTTTTGCCCTGAATTCTTCCGATGATGAATTTCGGGCATTTTCGCATGGCGTTGATGACTCCTGCAAAACCTGCAAAGAATAATTTGCCTGTATCGGCATTATCGATCGAGATCAGTTCTTTAAAGCTGGCTCCAGCGCAAAACGTTCGGTCGCCGCCACTTTTGAGAACGAGTACTTTCACGTTGTCGTCCTGGCCTGCTGCCGCTATGTTTTCTGCGAGTTGCGACAGGATTTTTCCGGGAAGTGAATTTTGATCGGGATGAAAAAACTCGATCGTTGCGATGCCGGTTTCTATTTCCGTTTTTACGTAAGCTTCAGTTATGTTTTCACTCATTTTGTTTAGTTTAAAAACCCTAGCCCCGATGGCGGCGGTATCCTTTTTTGAGCCTGAAGAGGCGATAAAAAGATAAAGCCAACAGCGGGAAATAGCTTCAAATATTACTCATCAAGCAAACCAAATTGCTTGAAATGATGGTTAAAATGTTTCGTGTTCAAAAGGTCCCATTCGAATTTATCCATGTTGCCGAAGACCGCATTTTTGGTCTTGGCGTCCGGATTTTCCTTGAAATACTGCTCGTAATGATCGAAAGCTTCGAGAAGTTTTTGCTTGGCGGTTTCAAGATCAGCGTGTTTCAAATCTTCGAGCGCGTCCTTTTTCAACAGCGGATGCTTGTGCATTTGCGGCATCGGTTTGTGGTTGAAAATCGTTTCGCGGAATTTTTCGAGATGCTCTTCCGGCGTAGAAACTTCGTAACCCTGGATCTTTCCTGAAGCCATTTGAAAACCCATTTCGAAATGCTCGACCATGTGCTGCGGCGTCATCGTTCCCCAATTTGCTTTGTGATTAACGGTCAGTTTTGTCAGATATTCCTCTATATTCTGGCGGTTGACCGGTTTAAAAGGTGACCTTTTTTGCACCATTGTCAGAATCGTCGCGATTGCTGCAAGTTCATCGTTTTGATCAAAAACCTCAACAAACCACTTTACGATTCCGCTTGGCAATTCCTCGCCACGGCTGTCGCGCTCCACCTTTTGCTTGCACGTTAATCGCACATAAATCGTATCGTTGTGATAGATCGGTCGCAGGAAACGACATTCCTCGAGTCCGTAGTTTGCCGCAACCGGACCTTTCCCCGGATAAACAAAAAGTCCCGCGGCCGCTGCTAAAATGAAATAACCGTGAGCCGTTCTTTTCTCGAAAATGCTGCCTTTGAGCGAGGTAATGTCGGTGTGGGCGTAAAAATGATCCCAAGTGACATTTGCGAAGTTGACGATGTCGGTGTCGGTAACGGTTCGCTTATGCGTTTTGATCGACATTCCGGCTTCGATATCTTCCCAATAATATTTAAACGGATGTTCGGGTGCTTCGGTATATTTTGAATTCGGCTGATAAATGCCTGTAATTTCGGTCAGCGTTGTTGGTGTTCCCTGAACCGCGCAACGTTGCATATAATGTTTGATGCCGCGGATTCCGCCCATTTCTTCACCTCCGCCAGCGCGACCCGGACCACCGTGAACAAGTTGTGGAAGTGGCGAACCGTGACCGGTAGATTGTTTTGCGTTCTCGCGGTTGAGGATGAGGATGCGACCGTGATGAGAAGCGGCATTCACAACATAATCGCGGGCAATTTTATCGTCGTTGGTAACGATTGACGACACCAAAGATCCGCGTCCCATTTTGGAGAGTTCGACGGCTTCATCGATGTTTTTATATGGCATCAGCGTGGCAACCGGCCCGAACGCTTCGGTTTCGTGAACCGCGATATTTTGGAACGGATTGTCTTCGCGAAGTAAGATTGGCGAGATGAAAGCGCCTTTCGATGCATCGGCACCAACGGTTTTGATAATGTCGAAATTACCATAAACGATCTCGGCTGATTTGGCAATTTCCTGCGTTCGCGATTTTACTTCGTTGACCTGATCTTGAGAAACAAGTGCGCCCATTCGGACTTCCTTTAAACGCGGATCGCCGATGGTGACTTTATCGAGTGCTTTTCCGAGGGCGATCTGAACATCTTCGATCAGGTTTTCAGGAACGAATATTCGGCGTATCGCGGTACATTTCTGCCCGGCTTTTACAGTCATTTCGCTTCGCACCTGGTTGACGAACAAATCGAATTCGGGAGTTCCCGGAACCGCGTCTTCACCCAGAATTGAGGCGTTGAGCGAATCGGCTTCGAGGTTGAAAGGAACAGATTCGGCTACGACTTTCGGGTGGACTTTAAGCATCCGCCCAACTGAAGCCGAACCGGTAAAGGTTACGACATCCTGCGATTCGACGTGATCTAGAATTTTCGTGGCCGATCCGCAAATGAGTTGCAGCGCGCCTTCAGGTAGAATATTAGATGCGATGATCTCGCGAACGACGGCTTCGGTCAGGTATGACGTTGACGTTGCCGGTTTAACGATTGCCGGCATTCCTGCCATCCAGTTCACCGCGCATTTTTCGAGCATTCCCCAAACCGGAAAGTTGAACGCGTTGATGTGAACCGCCACTCCGGGTTTTGGAACCAGGATATGATGCGCCATGAATCGGCCGCCGCGTGACAGGTCGATCGGGTCGCCTTCAACGTCAAATGGCTGATTTGGAAATAATTTTCGCAGCGATGCGTTGGCAAATAAATTTCCGAAACCACCTTCGATATCGATCCACGAATCGACGCGGGTTGCTCCGGTCCGGTAGCTGATCTCGTAGAATTGTTCTTTTCTTTTTGTCAGGTAAAGCGCCAGCGATTTGATCATGTTGCCGCGTTCCTGAAAGGTCATCTTGCGAAGTTTTTCGCCGCCTTTGGTTCGGCCGTAATGAAGAATAGATTCGAAATCGAGTCCTTCCGCTGATGCATTTGTGATATATTCTCCGGTAACCGAATCAAGAAGTGCCACGCCATCGCCGTCGCCTTCCATCCATTTTCCGTTTACGTAATTTCCGAGTTTTGTCATGATTTATGCTTTTTCAATTACCATTGCGTAACCTTGCCCAACGCCGATGCACATAGTAACAAGTGCGTAGCGTTTTCCTGTGAGACTTAATTCGAGTGCTGCTGAATAAGCGGTACGCGCGCCGGTCACTCCGAGTGGATGCCCGAGTGCGATTGCACCACCATTTGGATTCAACCGCGGATCATCATCGGCAATTCCCCACGCTCTTGTGCAAGCCAAAACCTGAGCTGCAAAAGCTTCGTTAAGTTCGATGATGTCCATTTGATCTAATGTCAGTCCGGCTTTTGCCAACGCTTTATTTGCTGCTTCAACAGGTCCGATTCCCATGATTCGCGGTTCGGCACCAACAACGGCAGAGCTGACGATTCTGGCCAATGGTTTTAAGTTATATTTTTCGATAGCTTCAGATGAAGCGACAATGAGTGCCGCGGCTCCGTCGTTTAATCCGGATGAATTCCCCGCGGTCACGCTACCACCGGATTTGAATGCGGCGCGAAGTTTTGATAGTCCGTCGATCGATGACGAGGGTTTGATGAACTCATCGTTTTCAAAAATGATCGGATCGCCTTTTCGCTGCGGAATTTCAACGGCAACAATTTCCTTTGCGAATCTTCCCGATTGTTGCGCACGAGTTGCTTTTTGCTGACTGTTGAGTGCAAATCTGTCCTGATCATCGCGTGAAATGTTGTATTTTTCAACGAGATTCTCGGCAGTTTCACCCATGGCATCAACGCCGTACATTTCTTTCATTTTCGGGTTGATAAAACGCCATCCGAAACTTGAATCGTACATTTTTGAATCTGTTCCATAAGCCGTTGAAGGTTTTGAGACGACTAATGGTCCGCGTGTCATATTCTCAACGCCACCTGAGATAAATACGTGTCCGTCACCGGCTTTAATCGCACGATTCGCGTGAATAACTGCCGAAAGTCCGGAACTACAAAGTCGGTTTACCGTTTCGCCCGGAACCGATGTTGGAAGTCCGGCGAGAAGAAGGCTCATTCTTGCCACATTTCGATTGTCTTCTCCGGCTTGGTTTGCGCAACCCAGGATGACATCATCGTAAGCGCCTTTTGGAATTTCAGGATGGCGATCGGTAATCGTTTTAATGACAAGAGCCGCGAGATCATCCGCACGAACAGCCGCAAGACTGCCTTGATAATTTCCGATTGGCGTACGAACTCCGTCTATGATATATGCTTCCATAATATGATTTACTGCCAGACTTTCTCGGAACGGAAAACGGTTCCTTTGAAAAGTGCGACGATTGTGTTTTCTTTTTTGATTTCGATGGTATAAAAGCCGAATTTGTTTTTGAGGGCTTCTTCTTTGGCTGTGGCGGTAATTCTGTCGCCGGCCTTTAGCGTTTCAATGTGGTTGATCGATGTGTCGATGCTAACTGATTGTCGTCCGTGCGAGTTTGATGCAAATGCAAGAGCACTATCTGCCAAAGCGTAGGTAATCGCGCCATGAGCAATGCCGAATCCGTTGAGCATTTCAGATCGGATGATCATTGAAAGTTCACATTTCCCAACTGAAACACGATCAACAGAAATGCCGAGCCACTGACTAAAAGCGTCGTTTTCGAACATTTTGGATACTATTTCTGTTGGTTGCATCATTAGAAAAATGTTTTATCTGAAACGGCCATTTTTCGCAGTAGCGGACTGCATCGGTATCGGTCTTCGTGATATTCATTGTACAATTCATCAAGTGATTCGACACAATTTGCGATTCCGATTTCATCTGCCCAAGCCAAAAGACCTTTTGGATAATTTACGCCTTTTGTCATGGCGCTGTCGATGTCTTTTGCAGAAGCTACGTTTAAAAATAACGCGTCGGCCGCTTCGTTGATCAGCATGACCAAGATGCGATCAAATATTTTCTTTCCAAGTTCCTGATCCTGATTTGGCGATGGCATTTCGGCTCCGGCGGTGTAATTATAATAGCCCCGACCCGACTTTCGTCCGAAGAAACCGGCTTCAGACAATCGTTTTTGAGTGAATGAAGGTTTGTATCGCGGATCGAAATAAAATGCGGTAAAAACAGTTTCAGTCACCGTATAATTCACATCGTTTCCGATAAAATCCATTAGTTCGAAGGGACCCATTCTGAATCCGCCGAAGGACTTCATCGCCCAATCGATCGTTGGGAAATCAGCAACACCTTCTTCGTAGATCCGGAGTGCTTCGCCGTAAAAAGGTCGGGCAACGCGATTAACGATAAAACCAGGTGTGTCTTTAGCAACGGCAACGGTTTTCTTCCAAGCTGAAATCGTATCAACCGTTCTTTCAAGAGTTTCAGCAGATGTTTGAACTGCGGGAATCACCTCAACTAATTGCATCAATGGCGCCGGATTGAAAAAGTGGATCCCGATAACGCGCTCCGGCTTTTTGCATGCGGCGGCGATCGAGGTAATTGAAAGTGACGATGTGTTGGATGCCAAAATCGTATTTTCTGAAACTATCGATTCAAGAGCCGAGAAAACCTGTTGTTTAATGTCCAGATTTTCGACAATCGCCTCGATAACGAGATCAGCATCTGCGAGTCCGGATAGCGCGGTAACATACGAGGTATTGCTCAAAATACGGTCTTTATGTTCGGCCGTAATCTTTCCTTTTTCGACCAATTTGGTCAGGGAATCATTCAAACCCGACTGGCTTTTTGCCAATGTATCGGGATTGGTGTCGAACAACTGCACGCTGCAACCTGATGCGGCGGCGACCTGCGCGATTCCACTTCCCATTGTTCCTGAACCTATGACAGCTACTTTCATTAACATCCTTTAAATTCAGGTTTTCTTTTTTCAACAAATGCCGCGACGCCTTCGAGATAATCTTTGGAAGAGCTGGCATCGATCTGATAATCTGATTCGAGTGCGAGTTGTTCCTGAAGGTTATTGATCATTGATCGGTTTAATAACTTCTTGGTTAGTGCTAATGCATGTGTTGGCATCGCCGCGAGTGTTTCAGCAAGTTTGAGAACTTCTTCTTCAAAAAGCGCGACGGGGAAAAATTTGTAAATCATTCCGATGTTGAAGGCTTCCTGCGCGCCAACTTTATCGCCAAGCATCATCAGTGCGGATGCTTTTTGAAAACCGATAAGTCTCGGCAGAAAAAAAGTTCCAGCGCTATCCGGCACGAGTCCGATTTTGCTAAAAGCCTGGATGAATGCAGCGTTTTCAGATGCGACTACGATGTCACAAGCAAGTGCAATGTTTGCACCGGCTCCGGCTGCTACGCCATTTACAGCGGCGAGTACCGGTTTTTCAATGGTACGGATTCGCTCGATGATCGGATTGTAATGTTCTTCGAGTATTTTTCGAAATCCCGGGTTGAGTTCAGGATCGGTGACTTCTTTAAGATCTTGCCCGGCGCAAAACGCTTTGCCGGTTCCGGTGATTACGATGGCCCGAACACAATCGTCGGCAGCGCATTTATCTAACGCATCCTGCATTTGAAGGGCCATTTCCCGGTTGAAACTATTAAAAACTTCTGGTCGGTTTAAGGTAATTTTACCAATACCATTCTCAATTTGAAGAGCGATTGAACTCATTATTTTAAGCATTTAAAATAGTCGAATGGTTCCTGACATGAGTTGCATTGAAAGAATGCTTTACATGCGGTGGAACCGAATTGACTGATCATTTTTGTATCTATCGAGCCACATTGCGGGCATTTTACTAATTTTTGTCCGCCGAGTAGAGCGTCTTTATCGGCTTGGGCATCAAGCGGAGCGGCAATTCCGTATTCCTCGAGTGCTTTCCGACCTTTAGGCGTAATCCAATCAGTTGTCCACGCGGGTGAAAGAACCAGTTTTACTTTAGCCTCGAATCCGTTGCTTTTCAGAACTTTTTTGATGTCGTCGCCAATGACATCCATCGCAGGACATCCGCTATACGTTGGCGTTATTGAAACATGCGCCACTCCATCGACAAATTCCGCCGAACGCACCACTCCCATTTCCATAATCGAAAGCACTGGAATTTCCGGGTCAGGAACATCCTGCAAAATGCTTCGAAGTTTTGGGTCGATATGTTCGAGCGTAGCTGTCATTTACCAGTTCATGTTTGGGTATGTACGTTGCATGTATTGCAGATCGGCGAGCAAATATCCCATATGTTCGCTGTGGATGCCGTTTTTACCGCCTTTTTGAAAATATTGAAGCGACGGAATTTCGAGCGTGGCTTCTTCTAAAATCTGATTGATATTTGAATAATAAATATCTTTTAGTTTAGTGACATCTGGCGCTGTTCCGCCGATGATCATAAAAAGATCTGCATCGGTTTGGTGAAAGAGCTCATCGGTGTATGTCCAAAGATCATTAATTGCAAGTTGAACCCGTCGGCGACTTTCCTCAGTTCCATCACCGAGTCGTTTGATCCAATCAGATGAAAAACGCTTGTGATAGCTTACTTCCTTAATGCTTTTTTTTGCGATGGCGGCTAAAGTTTCATCAGAACTTTGTTGCAGTTGATCCAGCAATAAAAAGTGGAAATGATCAAACAAAAACTGACGAACGATTGAATATGCAAAATCGGTGTTTGGCTGTTCAACCAGTAAAACGTTTTTATATTCGCGTTCGGTTCGCAAAAATGCAATAGTATCTTCAGTTGCATCACCACCGGAAAGTTCGGCGGCATACTGATAATAACTCCGTGTTTGACCGAGAAGATCGAGTGCAATATTTGTCATCGCAATATCGGTTTCCAGACTTGGACCGTGACCACAAAGTTCGCCAAGCCGTTGACCTAGGATCAGCGAATTATCGGCAATGCCATAAATGTATTGAATGAGTTTATCGTTCATTTTACATGTGTTTTAGCTCTTCCGGCAATTCGTAAAAAGTGGGATGACGATACGCCTTATCATGCGCCGGATCGAATAATTCTGCGCTGTGATCAGGATTCGATGCCGTTATCTGTGCAGATGGAACAACCCAAATGCTCACACCTTCACTTCTTCGGGTGTAGACATCACGAGCATTTTCAATTGCCATGGTTGCGTCACTTGCGTGAAGACTTCCGACATGGCGATGTTCAAGACCGTTTTTGCTTCGGATGAAGACTTCGTATAGAGGCCAGTTTTTCATTTCCTAGGTGTTGGGTGTTGGGTATTGGGTTTTGGGACTTTAGCCCTTAACCTTTTTCCCTTAACCGATTATATTGCTTGTTGAAGGTTATTGTTTTCTTTTTTCTCGGCATATGCCATTGCGGCGTCGCGAACCCATTTGCCGTTATCCCACGCATTTTTTCGTGCATTGATACGTTGTTTATTACATGGGCCGTGTCCTTTTACCACCTGCCAGAATTCGTCCCAATCGAGTTTGCCGAAATCGTAATGACCGGTTTCCTCATTCCATTTCAATTCCGGATCCGGTATCGTGAGTCCGATGAGTTCCGCTTGTGGCACAGTTTGGTCGACGAATTGTTGACGGAGTTCGTCGTTGGTTTTGCGTTTAAGTTTCCACTTCATCGATTGCTCGGTATGTACCGACTCGGCGTCAACAGGACCAAGCATCATCAGTGACGGCCACCACCATCGGTTAAGCGCATCCTGAGCCATCTCTTTTTGCTGCGGCGTGCCATTTGCCAAAGTGATCATGATCTCGAAACCTTGCCTTTGGTGGAAACTTTCTTCCTTGCAAACGCGCACCATCGCCCGGGCATAAGGTCCGTATGACGTTGCTGTAAGCGGAACCTGATTGATGATTGCAGCCCCATCAACCAACCAACCAATTGCACCCATGTCGGCCCAGGTAATTGTCGGATAGTTGAAAATACTTGAGTACTTGGCCTCACCTGAGTGAAGTTGCTCGTATAATTCATCGCGGGAAACGCCTAATGTTTCACATGCGCTGTATAAATATAATCCGTGTCCGGCTTCATCCTGAACTTTTGCCAGAAGCGCCACTTTTCGTCGTAGCGATGGAGCCCGGGTAATCCAGTTTCCTTCAGGCAACATTCCGACAATCTCCGAATGCGCATGTTGTGAAATCTGGCGAATATGCGTTTTGCGATATTTCTCCGGCATCCAATCTTTTGGTTCGATCTTTTCGTCATTTGCAATCCGTGCCTCAAAAATGGCCTCAAGATTTTTTGCTTCCTGTTCCGACATAATTTTTAAATTTAAGTTATGCTCCAAAATCTACTACAACTTTTTCAGAAGTTGGCACCGCCTGACAACTCAGGATATAATTCTTCGCGACCTCATTTTCGTCGAGTGCGTAATTGATTTTCATCTCGACCGATCCTTCGACAACCTTGCATCGGCAAGTACTACAAACCCCGCCTTTACACGCAAATGGAAGATCGGCTCCGGCGGCAAGCGCACCATCGAGGATGTTATCGAAGTCGTCGTCCATCGTAAAATGGAACTCTTTTCCACCGTCGATTATTGTAACCTCGGTACCGCCAACTTTGTTTTCCAGTATTTTATTAACGCGCAATTTATCAGCTTCACTGATTCCCGTCGCGAATAATTCGAAGTGGATCTTATCGGCTGATAATCCGGCGGCCGTCAATTCGTCTTTAATCAGAAAAATCATTTCCTCAGGACCGCAGATAAAGCACTCATCGACAGACGGCACATCAATAATCCGCGAGGTCAGTACCTGAAGTTTTTCCTTTGAGAACCGACCGTTTAAAAGCGGAATATTCCGGTGCTCTTTGGTCAGGAAATGAAACACTTCAAACCGACCTAAATATCTGTTTTTCAGACTTTCAACCTGCTCTTTAAAGATAATGCTTTTTACCGTTCTATTCAAATAAAACAGCTGAAACGTACTTTCCGGCTCGAGTGCAAGGTGCGTTTTTATGATCGAAAGAATTGGCGTGATGCCGCTTCCTGCTGCAAAGGCAATATAGTGCTTCGCTTGATCCGGACTAACATCCTTGTAAAAAACGCCGTTGGGTTTTAAAACCTCAACCAAATCGCCTTTTTTTAGCGTGTCATTGATATAGGATGAGAACTTTCCACCCGGAATCTTCTTTACCGCAACCTGCCAAATATTCTCGGTCGGACTCGAACAAAGCGAATACGAGCGGCGCACTTCTACCCCGTCGATTATCGCCCTAAGCGTTAAATGTTGCCCGTGAGTGTATTTGAAAGCTTCCCGCAAATCATCCGGAATCTCAAATGACACCACCGAACAATCCTTGGTTTCTTTATATATGTCGCTGATTTTTACCTGTTCGAATTTCGCCATCGATTATTTAATTTCACTTAACTAACAACCGTTAGTTTACTATGCAAATTTAAAAAAATATGCTGTAAGTTTACGATAACGTTTGAAATTAACAATTTACCGCATCAGGCGATGCCTTTCAGCAAAATATCACGCAAATCGCGTCGGAGGGTTTTCGCGTTAAAATTTTTCTTTTTGCCATACCAGAGATAAAGCGTTCGCAGGGTTGACAACATCGAAAAGATGATTACCTCTGATTCGACGTTCTTGATTTCACCTTTCGAAATTCCGTTTTTTATGATCTGACGAAACCGTTCCTCGTACTCGTCACGCATCGAGAGAAACTCGCGGAGTTCAGCCGTTGGTAAGTGCATCCAGTCGTTGTTGAGGCTAGCCAAAGCGTCGGGATTGCGCTCGGTAATGTCGATGTGCAACTTAATCACGCGATCCAACATTTCGATCGTGCTTGCTTCAGAGGTTACAATCAGATTGATGGTATTTGTGTATTCTTCCGCGATGGCGATAATGATCAGCGCGAGAATTTCCTGCTTCGACTTAATATGATTGTACAAACTTGCCGCTTTGATGTTCAGCGCCTGAGCGATATCACGCATAGTCACGGCGCTATATCCTTTTTCTTTGAACAATTTAGCCGAAATGGCTACGATCTCGTTTTTGCGGTCATTGCTCATGTTGCATCCGGATTTAAAACCTCGTCGATGGTTTCGGTGTTCACATCTTCCCCATTATAACGAAGCGTCCAACCCATGGAATTTGAAAGAATCAGAATTTTTGAAAGTTCGCTGATCAGTCGGTTTTGGGCGTTTGATTTTAGCGATGACGCCGCAACTTTCTTTTCAAGATTCGCACGAACACTCGCATTTACTTTATTGTAATCCTCGCCGGTAAAAGGGTTCAACCTGCTTTGTTCGACGTCGTAAAATTTAATGTTTGGACTGATTTTAATTTCCTCTTTCGGAATCGATAAAATCGTAATTACTTTATTTTTTTCGTCGATCTCGTACTTCATCTGACGAAGATCAAAAGCCACAGTAACATCAGCATTGACAACAATCAGAGCTTTCTTATCAAAAGAAATCATGTTCATGAAATACGTATTCTGATCCTTGTAGGTGAGCACTTCGGCAAAATGCCCTTCGGTAACGATAAGTTTGCCGACATTGACGATTTGCTGCTGAATTAACGCCGTATCATTCTCGAGCGTTGAATCGCCGCGATCTTTGAATTCGCAATATCGGAATGCGAGAAGAATCGCAACAATCGCAGTGAAGATGATGAGAATTCGCTTCATTCCATAAATTTAGAAAAAATATGGATACGAACGACTGTTAGTCAAAATTGTAGTGCTCAGCCAGCAATTAGCTTCTTTTTGAAACTGCGACGACTTTTAAATGTTGACAAGGTAAATTTCATTCGCAAAAACCAGAAGGAATTTAGATCAGATTGTTGTTTTTTGCTTTCTGAATCGCCTCTATCTTGTTGTGAACCTGAAGTTTGGTGTAAATGTTTTCGATATGCTTGCGAATTGTCCCAACCGAAACGAATAGGTTACTCGCGATGTTGTCATACTTCAAACCTTTGCTGAGATGCTCCAAAACCTCGGTCTCGCGGGTCGTAAGTTTAATTTCTTCACACTTTTCCATTGCAAAATCGACCGGGTTTCTAAAAAGCTTCAATGTTTTTAAAGCTATTGAAGGCGTCATTGTGGCACCGCCGTTGATCGTGTCGATAATCCCTCGGTACAATTCTTCGGGGTTGACTTCCTTTAGCAAATAGCCATCAGCTCCTGCTTTGATCGAGCGAAAAATGTTTTCGTCATTATCGAAAACAGTCAGCATGATGATCTTGATTTGTGGATACTTTTGTTTGACAGCGGCGGTGGCTTCAATCCCGTTCATCACCGGCATTTCGATATCCATCAGGATAAGGTCGAGGTTCTGGTTTTCGTCGAGTTTGCTCAAAAGTTCCCTGCCGTCAGACGCTGTAAACCGACAGCTCAAATTCGAAAAGAACGATAGTTTTTCTGCGACTGCTTTTCTCAGAAATGCGTTGTCGTCAACAATGGCCAGTCTAATCATTTGCATTTGGTTTTGGAAGTTTTATCGTGATCGCAGTACCTTGGTTTGATGAACTTATTTTGAAATTTCCTCCGATATCCGATGTTCGTCTTTCCATATTTCTGATGCCGTTGCCCATTTCTGCATTATCGGTGTCGAAGCCGTTTCCGTCGTCAGCTACCTGGATGAGTAGCGAATTGCCGTCGTCAGTGATGTTAATCGAGATTTCTGATGCGGATGCGTATTTTAATGCGTTGTTGATCGCTTCCTGTATCGTTCGATAAATATTCATTCCTTCGATCGATGTGAATCGGACTTTCGCCAGCTCATCGTCAAAGTGAAAACTATACGCAATTGAATCGTTGGCTTCACGTGCCTTTTCGATAAGGTTGAGGATTCTGGTGGCGAGATCTTCAACGGATATTTCGGTGGAATTCATCGCCCAGATCGTATCGCGGAGTTCGACGATTGTCTCGCGCGCAAAACTGCTGATGCTTTGTAGTTTTTGATCGAGCTTTTGATTGGTAATGTCAAACGCATACTTAATATTTTCGACCGATGAAATAATGAATGTAAGTTGCGACCCGATGTTGTCATGAAGGTCTCTTGCAATGCCCAGTCGTTGGTCCTGGAGTTTGTTTTGGGCTTCGATCTGAAGAATCGCAGTTTTGAGAAAATGTTCTTGCTGAAGCTGAAGGTTTTTGAGCTTTTGCTGACGATACAACAAATATCCGATGAGCAGAGCGAAGAACAGGACGATAAAAGTGGTGGCGAGTATCGTTCGTTGCCGGTTCGCTTCAGCATCCTTGATCAAAACCAGATTGTTAGCTTCGGCGAGCATTTTTTCCTTGCGGTTGGTGTCAAATTGAACTTCAAGTTCGGCGATCTTTGAATTGGTTTCCTTGTTGGTCAGGCTGTCGCGGATCTTTGCATAATTCCTGAAATTTTCCAATGCCAATGCTTTGTCATTCAGCGCGTCATAACTGTCGGATAAACTTTTATAATTGGATTGTGCAAGAAAGAGATAATTGTTCTGAAGCGCTAATTCCAACGATTTCTGATACCATGAAATAGCGGTTTGATGTTTTTGTTGCGCATAATGCAAATCACCCAGCCAGGTGTAGTTTTCGGCGATGCCAATGGTGTCATTCCGTGAAGTTCGGATCGATAGCGCTCTTTGGAATAACTTTGCCGCCTCATCATATTTCTTTTGCATGATGTAAACTCCGCCGATGCAATTCAGACTAAACGGAATTCCCAAACTGTCGTTAACCGATTCTTTCAGCACCAACCCTTTTTTATAAAAATACAGCGCGCTGTCGAGGTCGTTTTGCATTTCTTTCAAAACGCCATAGTTGTTATAAATCGACAAAAGCGGCTTTGTATGGTTGAAGCGTTCAGCGATTTGCTTGCCTTTTTGCATGTAATATTGCGCCATATCCATATCGCGCCGTTTCATCGAATAACCGAGTCCGGCGTATTCATAGGCCTGCCGGTCGGTTGCGTTAAGCTGCTCGTAGATTTTGATGGCTTTAAGCGAATAGCTGACGTTGTCTGAATATTTTCCCTGATAGTAATAAACCAGCGCGAGATTGCTGTAGCTGTCGGCTATGCCAAGGGAATATCTGATCTTTTCTGCGGCGCGCGCATTTTTGAGGAAAACCGGCGTTAATGCAACTGCTTTCTGAATCCGCTTTTCGAACGGAATGTTGTTTATTGAATCGATTGCAGCCTTAGTTTGAGCACCGGCCGAAAGACAGCATGATAAAAACAATAAAATTGCCGCTAATCGCTTCATTTTTAACTTATATAGTAATCGCAAATATGATATTATTTTTGGATTATTGTGTTTTTGCAACCGAAAATCGATCATCGAAATAAAAAAGCCCTAGCCCTGATGGCAGCGGCATCCTTTTTCGCGCTTCTTTAGCGCGGGAAAGATATAGCGGACAGCGGGAATAGCTTCTAAAATCAAGGCTCGAGCTGTTGCGAGATGATCGCAAGCAATTGTTGGTCGATCGACGCGCGGGCTTTGTCCAAAACCTGTTTCATTTCGTTTGAAAGCTGGACTTTTGCCTGCTCGCGGGTGTTTATCGCATCGAGTATCGCAATTGTCTTTTGGAGTTCACTGACTGTTTGCCGATGTGCGCTTTTTTGCCGTTGATGTGCCACCACCAAAGCGACGACAGCGGCTGATAAAATCACAATCAGAAAGATCAGGAAATAACTCATAATGGGTAGTTTCAGCCTGCGTTTAGCTTTAAAAGGCTGAACGTTTCCGCCAGCCTTTTTTGCTTAATTATTAACTCGAATCTTTTCAACCTTTCGGCCTTTGAAAGCAAATACGTATTCGCCGTCGCTGGTAATATCGATGCCATCGCCATATTTCGGGCTGCCGCCTTTACCTTTGGATTGCACTGAACCTTTAGTTTCGCCGTTCTCCATGTTTATGCCATAGATGATATTCTTGTTGTTCCGCTGGTCGCGCAGGAAGTAATTGTCGCCAATGATGTAGAAATGATCGACGCCGCGAATTTTCTCGGTGGCATAATTGCGTTTGCCATCTTTCTTTGCATATGACGCAAGCCCTTTTTCAGATAAAACGACCACATTTTCACCAAAATCGATCACATCGGTAGCTTTGCCAACACGCGCATCGTTGTGTTTAACCGAATAGTTCTGATTGCCGTCCTGGATGTTATAGCTGTAAAACTCGTCGCCATCGCCAACAAATAATTGTGATTCGCCTTCGAGGATGAAATCGGTTATGCGTTTATCGAATTTTTCGGATCTCCATGCCGTTTTGCCGGTGGCGTCATCGAGTGCGAGCACGCTGTTTTTCTGGGTCTTGTAATCCCAATAAATATACGGAACCCATTGCTTCGCGGAACCATTCCCTACTCCGCCCAGTGCCATCAAACCTCCCGCCGCTCCTGTCGACGCTTCTTCATATCGATATTCCTGAACCTGAACTTTGCCGCCGACCTGAACCACCACTTTGTCGCCTGCTTTATAGATGTTTGGCATGCAGAAGGCGCCGGTAATTTTTTCGGATGTCCACAGCAATTTGCCTGTCGCAAGGTCGTGCTTTTCAACATATTTTGTTTTGTCGCGCGAGCCGAGGATTACGATATAAACCGCATCTTTCGTAAAGAGTGGATCGGCTACGGTGCGATAGATCTTTGATCGTTTCTTGCCGGTGAGGAAATTTCCGTTGCCGCCGTCCATGTCGTTTTCGTAAACTGATTCCCAAAGTTTCGTACCTGATTTATAATCGTATACCGAAAGTCCGTTTAAGTACATAAAAATTTTATCGTCACGAAGCCAAAGATCAACTACGGCGCGTTTTGTAACCAGTTCTTTTTCGATCGAACCCATAAAAGTAGCGTCCCAGATGACATCACCGTTTTTGGCATTCACTTTTACGATCTGATTTTTGAAGCCGGTGAACAATGCTCCGAGTGCGGTAGGCTTGAAATTGACCATGACGATCTCATTTTTCGCCGCATTGTAAATGTATTTTCCGACGCCGCCTTTGAAACGGTTAGTTTCCCAAATCTGCTCACCGGTATCGGCATTTACGAGGATAACCGAGTTCTTCTGTGAAATCAAAAAAGCGTCGAGTTCGTTAATGTATTTGACTGTGTCGAGCTCACCCTCATCAACACCTTCTTCGCCTTTTGTGCCTTTTTGGATCAGGTTCTGATAAAGTTCGGAATTCCACAGTTCTTTTCCCGTCGCCAAATCGATTACGGCGACACGGTCTTTTCCTAAACTGCGTTCGTCAAAAAGAAAAAGATAACCGCCTTTATCCTTCCAGATAATGTATTGAAACTCGCATTTATTGGTCTTGTTGGTTGTGATCTTTTTATAGTCGCCGGCCCAGATCAATTTCCCTTCAGAGTCGATGACCGAAGCTGAATTTTCATCGGTGCCAACCGTCATTCCGCCGCTCTCGGTAGTGATCGCAAGCCGTGTTGCTTTGTTGTCGAACTCCGATTCCCAGACGGTAGCGAAACTCCCGGATTTCTTTCCGGCTTTACCTTTGCCCATCAGTTTCCCGAGCTGGGCGTTTGCCGGCACCGAAATGCAGAGCAAAGTAATGATGATGTACGTGATTTTTTTCATGATATTAAATTTTTGCGGTATAGCGCACTTTGTATTTTTGCTGTTTTGGAAGTTTGAAATTAAACTTGTGCCCAAGGATGTAATCGGACATAAAGTTTAAGAAATCGATGTTCTTGATATCGCTGTCAACTTTAAAGAACGATGAGACTTTTCCGTTGCGGTACACGCCAACATCTACTGTTACGGTGCCTTTGACGTCGGGGAACTTTTTGTTTTTCTGTTTTAGAAATCCGGGTGAACTCAGCACACCATTAATTTCAGAAACCACTGCAGCCTGAACCGATTCGGCGTCGCTTAATACCGCTCGCTGCGCGGAAACACTGATGCTCATTAAAATGAGAAGTGCGGTGAGAAGTAGAACATTATTTTTCATGGGATGAATTTTATCAGAAAAGAAAAGGCTGTAATAACTACAGCCCTCTCTTTATTAAATTTCCGATTACATTCCGGCGTTCATGAATTTTCCGCGGAAAGATCCATCGGTGATATTCTTGGACTGTGAGCAGCTTTCATCGACTTTACCGACAAAGCTGAATGTACCTTCGATCACTTCGCTGTCAAGTTTAGTGATCGTGATTGTTCCTGTTGCGCCAGAACAATTGCTGGTGTCATAACTCATCGACTCTGCAGTTTCAACATATGCAAGTACGCTGCCGTCGTTTTCAGGACTTATCGTGTATGTTCCGGTCGCGGTGATGCCTAAAAGGTTGATCACGACCGATTTCATATCTGAACTCGAACCCTGAATCATGATCAGCTCGCCAACCATTGATGTTGTTCTTGTAGCGACAACCGTTGAAACGCCTTGAATTTCTAATGAGTTGAATTGTTGACCGTCAACTTTTGCCGAAATAAATCCGCCTGCATTTCCCGAAGGCCCGCCGCCGCCATTGTCATCGTCATCGCTGCAAGATGCCACAACCAACGTCATGGCCATAATTCCGATTTTGCCGAATCTTTTTAATTTTCCAAATGTGTTCATAACGTGATTTGTTTTAGTTTTTACAAATCTGCAATTATGACTATGGGCAATCAATACGTATATATTCGTATTTTAAAATTCGAAGTGTGGATGTTTCGATTGAAGTGCGTCGATTTTTTTGCGAAGATCAGATAGAAATTGCTGATGCGCTGATGATTCGGCGTTAAATGGCCGGTGGTTTTGGGCTTTTCTGATATCGCCAACGCGTGCTGCTGTTTCGCGGGTTTCGGCCGAGAAAAAACTGTCGGCGAATTTTTCCCAGATATAATCGATGGCGAGCTGATTTGGATGAATCATATCGGACGCATAGAAACGATAATCGCGCAACTCGTCCATCATTATCTCGTATGACGGAAAGTAGCTCACGTTCGAAACACCTTTCATCGCCTGATGCAATCCTGAGATCAGGTTGGCCTTACTCATTTGATTTTCGACAAATCCGTCTTTCAGATGCCGAACCGGCGAGATCGTAAATATAATTTGCGCGTCGGGATTGACCGAATGAACCGATTGAATGGTGTTTAGTACTGATTCTGCAACAACTTCTACCGACAACAGTTCCTTATTGAAGTCGGCTTGTGGCAATTTATGACAATTAGCGACAAATTTGTTTTCGGCCCGATGTCTGTAAACCCACGAAGTTCCAAGCGTTACAATAACGTGCGAGGCGCTTTGCAATTTCAAACGGGTATTTTTCGCTGCCGAATTTAGTTCGCTGATCAAAGCATCCTTATCCGAATTGCTCAGGTCTGAATGTGCGTCGTACGCGTGCCAACGTTCCTGATGATAAAAAATATCATCTTCGTAAAATGCGATCTCCAAAACCGCCCGATCAAAATGTTGCGCAATTGCGACCGGATGGAACAATATGCCAAACGGATTGACGTCGCTTTTAAACTGATAGTGCGCGAATTTTTCTGAAATGTTTATAGCAAAGCAACTTCCGACAGAAAAGATAGCCGAATCATAATCGATCTGGCGATTTGCTTTCTGAACCGGAACCGGCGTTGTAAACTGCATGGCGTTATTTCAGATATTCGGATGCTTTTTCGAGCGCCTCAGTGATTCCGTCCACGTTCTTGCCGCCGGCAGTTGCGAAGAACGGTTGACCACCGCCACCACCTTGAATGTACTTTCCAAGTTCGCGGACGACTTGACCGGCGTTATAACCTTTTTCAGCAACTAATTCTTTTGAAATATAACAAGTTAACATCGGCTTTCCTTCTTCTGCGGTAGCAAAAACTAAAAATACATTTTTACCAACGTTGCCGATTTCGTACGCAAGATCTTTTGCGCCTTCCGGTGTAAGCGAAACCTGTTTGGCCAAAAACTGCACGCCGTTAATCTCTTGAAGTTCCGCCACGAGTTCGCCTTTCAGGTTTTTCGCTTTGTCTTTCATCAGCTGGTCAACTTGCTTTTTGAGTTTTACGTTCTCTTCCTGAAGCGATACGACAGCTTTCACTGAATCTTGCGGATTTTTCAACGCCGATTTGATTTCCGAAAGCATCTTTTCACGAGAGGCAAAATATTCTTTAACCGCATTTCCGGTGATGGCTTCAATTCGTCTGATTCCGGCCGCAACCGCACCTTCGCTGACAATTTTAAAATGCCATATTTCGGATGTGTTTTGAACGTGGATTCCGCCGCACAATTCCATGCTGTCGCCAAACTTAATTGCGCGAACATTATCGCCATATTTTTCACCGAACAACGCCATTGCGCCTTCATCAACAGCTTGTTGGAACGGGATATTTCTGCGTTCAATCAAAGGCAATTGCTCTTCAATCCGCGCATTGACGAAATCTTCGACCTGCTTGATTTCATCTTCGGTCATTTTTGCAAAGTGCGAAAAGTCGAACCGAAGATAATCGGCGTTTACAAGCGATCCTTTTTGCTCGACATGCGTTCCGAGGATGGTTCGCAATGCCAAATGCATCAAATGCGTAGCCGAGTGATTTCCGGCCGTATGTTGACGTAGCGTTTTGTCAACGATAGCCAGAAACGGCTCGTTAATATTGTTTGGGAGCGTTTTCGAAAAATGAATAATCAGGTTATTCTCTTTCTTGGTATCGATGATCCGGATTGTTTCCGCGTCGTTTTTTAAAATTCCACGATCGCCGACTTGTCCACCGCCTTCAGGGTAAAATGGCGTATGATCGAGCACGATTTGATACAATGTTCCGTCCTTTTTTGAGTCGACTTTCCGGTAACGCAGAATTTTCACTTCATTGACCAACAAATCATAACCTACAAAAGGTTCCTCTGCGGATTCGGCGAGAATTACCCAATCTTCAGTTTGCACTTCACTTGCCGCTCTTGATCGGGTTTTCTGTTCGAGCATCGCATTTTGGAAACCTTGCTCGTCGAGTTCCATGTTGCGTTCGCGAAGAATCAGCGCGGTAAGATCGATCGGGAAGCCGAACGTATCGTATAATTCAAAAGCTTTGCGCCCGTCGATGGTTGTCGAATTTGATTCGGCGATTACCTTTTCAAGCAATTGCAATCCTTGATCTAATGTTTTCAGAAACGAATTTTCTTCTTCGCGGATCACGTTCATCACCAGCGATTTTTGCGAACGAATTTCCGGGAATGAATCGCCCATCTGATCGGATAGCGTTTCGACCAATTGATAGATGAAGGCTTCTTTAGTATTTAAAAATGTAAAACCATATCTGATGGCTCTTCTTAGAATTCGGCGGATGACATAACCCGCGCCGTTGTTTGACGGAAGCTGACCATCGGCAATGGCAAATGCGACAGCACGAACGTGATCGGCGATAACGCGAATGGCGATGTTGATTTTTTCGTCGTCGTCGTTTTCAGCCTTACGCGTATATTTTGCTCCGGTGATGCTTTCGATTTTCTGGATTAGCGGCGAAAACACATCGGTATCGTAATTTGACTGCACATTTTGAAGAACCATGCAGAGTCGCTCGAAACCCATTCCGGTATCAACGTGTTGCGCAGGAAGTTTTTCAAGCGAACCATCGGCTTTGCGATTGAATTCCATGAATACGTTATTCCAGATTTCCACCACATGCGGATGATCGGCATTAACCAAATCTTTCCCTGGAGTTTGTGCTTTTTCGGCTGCTGAACGGATATCGACATGGATTTCGCTACACGGACCACACGGACCTTGCTCGCCCATTTCCCAAAAATTATCTTTTTTGTTTCCGAGTAAAATCCGGTCTTCAGAAATTAGGGTTTTCCAGATGTCATAAGCTTCCTGATCGAAAGGAACATTTTCTTCTTTGCTTCCTTCAAAAACTGTCACATAAAGAATATCCTTATCAATTTTATACACTTCGGTCAGAAGTTCCCATGCCCAATGAATGGCTTCTTTTTTAAAGTAATCGCCAAAGCTCCAGTTTCCAAGCATTTCGAACATGGTGTGATGATAGGTATCGATACCTACTTCTTCAAGGTCATTGTGCTTTCCTGAAACGCGCAAACATTTTTGAGTATCTGCGATTCGCGAGCTCTTTGGGGTGGCGTTTCCGAGAAAATATTCTTTGAACTGAGCCATTCCCGAGTTGTTGAACATCAGCGTTGGATCGTCTTTAAGAACGATTGGCGCTGAAGGCACGATCATATGATTTTTACTTTGAAAAAAGTCGAGGAATGTCTGGCGGATTTGTTTTGAAGTCATTTTTCTTTAATGTGTAAATGTGGAAATGTAACAATGTGCAAATTTATGTATCGACCCATGAATTTATTCATCGGTACATTTATACATTGGTACATTAAACTTGCCCCTGACAGCAGTGGAAAGCTTTGAAGTTATGAGAGCTATTTTTTGCAATTTATGCCCGGCGACCGAAAGGAAGCCCGGGTAGGAATTAGCAAAAAAAGCGACACAACGAAAACTTGCAACGAATGGCAGGAACAGGCTCTAAAATATAACGCAATCAAATTCGTTTAAATTTTTAAATTTGCTTGGCTGCGAAAATCTAATTAAAACCCGTATTGCCACGCAAAAATAGGATATTTTAAAATATGAAAAAGGTAAAATATTACTACGATCCGGAGAGTTTGGCGTATAAAAAAGTTACGAAAAAGAAGCGGACGAAATTTGCGTATGTCGCGCTATTCCTGGTTGCATCGGCGTTATTTGGATTTTTATGCTTTATTGCTGTCTTAAACACCCCGTTTTTTGAAACTCCGAAAGACCGGCTTTTGACGCGCGAGAACGAACATTTGAAGATTCAATACAAGTTGTTGAACAAAAAAATGGACCAGATCGATCAGGTTTTGGGCAGCATTGCTGAGCGCGACAATACCATTTACAGGACTTATTTTAACTCGGCTCCCATTCCCGAAGAACAGCGCAAGGCGGGTTTTGGCGGTGTAAACCGATATCGTGAACTTGAAGGTTTTAACAATTCAGAGTTGGTGATCAATACTTCAAAACGCGTTGATGTGATCTCGAAAGAATTATCGGTTCAATCGAAATCGCTTGACGAGATTATAAAACTTGCCGGCGAAAAAAGCAAATTATTGGCTGCGATTCCCGCGATTCAGCCTGTTCGGAATGAAAACCTAAAAGCGGTTGCGTCGGGATATGGTTACCGAAACGATCCGTTTACGAAGGTGCGAAAATTTCACGCGGGCATGGATTTTTCGGCTAAAAGCGGAACTCCGATTTACGCAACCGGCGACGGCGTTGTGGTAAAAGCTGACAATACGGCGTCGGGATACGGAAATTGCATTGTAATCAGACATGGGTTTGGTTATGAAACCCTTTATGCGCATTTGAGCAAGTACAAAATTAAGCGCGGCCAACGGGTGAAACGCGGCGATATTATTGGCTATGTTGGCAGCACCGGTCGAAGTGAGGCTCCGCATTTGCATTATGAAGTTCATAAAGGTGGCGAGGTGGTGAACCCGCTTAATTTCTATTACGGAAATATATCTGCGGAAGAATACATTGAAATTGCTAAATTAGCCAATCAGGAAAACCAATCACTCGACTAAATGCAAATAGAATTATCGGCAGACAAAAGGTATTACAGCATTGGCGAGGTTGCTCGTGCTTTTGCGGTCAATGCGTCGCTTATTCGCTTTTGGGACAAGGAGTTCGACATTCTAAAACCAAAGAAAAATGCGAAAGGCAACCGAATGTTTACTCCGGAAGATGTAAAAAATCTTCAATTGATTTACCATTTGGTCAAGGAGCGGGGATTTACCCTTGATGGTGCAAAGGCGCATTTGAAGCAAGGTCAGAAGAAAACGCTTGACAAATTTGAAATTATCAGCAAACTGGAAGCAATCAAATTACAGTTAATCAACATTAAAAACCAACTATAACAACTTAAAACAAAAACAAAAATGAGAAAATACCTTCCTTGGATCATTATCGGCGGACTTGTGATCATCGCATTTATCTGGGCAAAATCGTTTAACAATAAAGCGGTCGACCTAAATCAGGCGGTTGAACAATCATGGGGTAACGTTCAAACGGCGTATCAACGTCGAAACGATCTGATCGGCAATCTTGTCAATACGGTAAAAGGTGCGGCGGATTTCGAAAGATCGACATTGACTGACGTGATTGAAGCTCGTGCAAAGGCGACATCAATTCAGATCGACCCGGCGAACATTACGCCGGAGCAATTGGCTGCTTTTAACTCGGCTCAAAGTGGCGTTTCTTCAAGTTTAGGCCGATTATTGGTGAGCGTTGAACGTTATCCCGAATTGAAAGCCAACCAGAACTTCCTAAAATTACAGGACGAGCTTGCAAGCACTGAAAATCAGATTCTGACTTCACGAACCCGATTTAATGAAGCTGTGAGACCTTATAACACTCACATTTCTCGCTTCCCGAACTCGATGTTTGCCGGAGTGTTCGGTTTTGAGAAAAAGACGTATTTCAATGCGGTTGAAGGTGCAGATAAACCTGTTGAAGTTCAATTCTAAATAGCAATTATGCCGAAGCCTGAAAACTTTTTATCGGAAGCCGAAGAACTGGAAGTCGTAGATGCGATTCGCAAGGCTGAAATGGCAACTTCCGGTGAGATTCGTGTTCACATCGAGCGCCACTGCCCTACTGATCTTGTCACGCGTTCCGCTGAAGTTTTTCATATGCTGAAGATGGACGAAACCGCTTTGGCGAACGGCGTTTTGATCTACGTGGCCGTTGATGACCATCGGTTTTACATTTGTGGCGACAAAGGCATAAACGATGTGGTTAGTCCTGACTTTTGGGATTGCACCAAGGACGTGATGGTAATGCATTTCAAGAACCACGATTTTAAACGTGGCTTACTTGAAGGCATTCAGCGCGCCGGCGAACAGCTGCAAAAGTATTTCCCTCGTCTTGAGGGCGATAAGAACGAACTTCCAAATGAGATCTCGAATGGGTAAACTCCAGGTTTTTAAATATCTTTCCTTGCTGCAAATTTTGTGTTTCTTACTTGTTGGTCAGATTGGCTTTGCCCAATTCGACATACCGAAGAAACCTGAATTGCAGACTAGTCTTTACGATTATGCCAATATTTTACAGCCCGATCAAAAATCGGCGCTTGAGCAGAAGCTTATTCGGTATTCTGACACGACCTCGACCCAAATCGTAGTGGTAACCGTGCCGACGATTAAAGGCGAAGATATTGGACAGTTAACCGTTAAATGGGGACATGCGTGGGGCGTTGGTCAGGCGAAGGAAGACAACGGCGTATTTATTTTATTGGCTGAAAAAGAGCGGCGTATTTATATCGCGCCGGGTTATGGTGTTGAAGACCGGCTCACGGCCGGAATCAACGGCGAACTTATTAGAAACGTGATCTTGCCCGAGTTTAAAGCCGGAAATTATTACGGCGGACTCGACAAAGGCGCTGATGCGATTTTTCAGGTTTTACAGGGAAAATACAAAGCTGTTCGAAAGGCAGACAATAAAAAGGAACTTCCCATTTTACCTATCATTATCATTGTTATAATAATCATTTTCTTGATCGCGCGCAGTAACAAGCGCGGTGGTGGCAACTCGGGTAACCGTGGTGGCGGCATTGACCTGGCGGATATATTAATTCTGAGTAGCTTAGGCCGTGGTGGTTTTGGCGGCGGCGGCGGTTTTGGCGGCTCGTCTGGCGGAGGTTTCGGCGGCGGCGGTTTTGGTGGTGGTTTTGGCGGCGGCGGATTTAGTGGTGGCGGCGCTGGCGGTGGATGGTAATTGGGGAAGGTTGAGTGGTAAAGGTTAGCGGCGACAGCCAGAAAGTGCGAAATTAACTATTGGATAATTATGATGAAACTGTAAGTTCAAAAACACATTCAAAATGCTGAAGTACTGGAGATTGTTTCAATTTATTTTATCAACAATTTTAATGACGCCTGCTTTGTATTTTCTTGCTGATTTTGACTTTATATCATCAGCTTTTGTTTCAGTTTGTGCGGGCTTGTTGACTTACGCTATACCTGTAAGTCGAAACAGAAAGGCTATTGATGAATGATGCACTCAAAATCTGCTAAACAGGTGAATCAGTGAGTTTTATTCTAATACGCTTTTATTGATGGCTCAATTTGAACGAGTTGATTGATTGGAAGAAGCATAAAAATTATTAAAAAGTAGCTGTATGGAACCCAAAAAAGTGAATACCTATTCATTTTGCAGCAGTTTTGATTTTTTACATGGAATTTAATCATATATTTTTATGCATTAAGCTAATTCTGCTTCTCCAAAATATAAACTCCGAATGGGATGTTATACTCTGAATAAAAATTTTGTGTGCCATCGAAGCCTCCGCTTTCGCCACCAATCGCCCTAAAATTAAGTCGAAGTTTTTCGATGCCGCCTTCAACAAAATAATGGAATATCATTTCAGGTTCATAACCTAAAATTGACCGCTCTGGATCCTTAAAAAACGATATTAACTTAACATCGTTGGGACCGCAGTTCTTACAATAGTCAGGATTCCCAGCAGTAGGTTTTTGTATAATAGACCCCGTAATATTATACTTGTATGGATCATTGTTGTAGTTTACATTTATGTTTGGCAAAGTATTAATCTTTTCAATTCCTTGTTCAATATACTTATATTCACCAATAATATAATCTCTATAAACAATAATATAAACATAATCGACATGTTGCATTTCTTTTTTCTGCAAAACAATAGTTAAGGAAGTATCACCACTTGTATATTTCCACGTTCCTACAAAATTGTCTAGATCGTTATTTAAGTCTTTGTAATATGCCTCTGGTGTTTCCATCGTATCGTCGTACAACGATTTTACAGGACTCTGAGCGCTGCAGGATATTGCAATAATCGCGGCGAAAACAACGGTAAAATCTTTCATGGTAGACTTCGTTAAGTTGTACGAACAAGAAAGTGCGCCCTATCTTGTATTCAGTGGTGGCATTGCTGCAGGTAAATGTGATTCCTCGCTTTGATCATAAATATATGGTTCTAAAATGAAATTTCTGACACAATAACATCCAATAAACAGCAACACTGCAACGAGAATATTTTTCACCGCCGGTCTATATCTTTTTAGTACAATATCCAAAACCAGAATTACTAAAAAAAATACGGGTAATAAATAAAATAATACTATGATTGATAGCGCAATCACTGGGTATGCACCATAGGTTAATCCATTGTACTTAGATGGAAGAAGCATAAAAATTATTAAAAAGTAGCTGTATAGAATCCAAAAAAGTGAATACCTATTTATTTTGCAGCAGTTTTGATTTTTTACATGGAATTTAATCATATATTTTTATGCATTAAGCTAATTCTGCTTCTCCAAAATATAAACTGCTAAACTCCACCATCAATTAATGAAAAAACTCGCGTTTTCTCGACTCTTTCCCCGCAAACTTCTGCAATTTATAAGTCAGCGAAAACATCACATAACGCTGCAATACGGTATTTTCCTCATCGCGAATGTATGTCGCTGTAATCGTTCGCGTCGCACTCTGATTCTGGTTTAACAAATCATAAACCTTGACCTTGGCAAGCAATTTATCGCCAAAGAAATTATATCCCAAACTGGTGTTCCACAAATAAAAATCTTTTTTAAACCCGTCGGCGATATTCGAGTTGTAAGTATATCCAAAATCGTTTCCGAAAACCAAATTTTTAGGCCAATAAGTCGTCGTTTGAAGGTTAAATCTATGAACGACATTCGACACCTCATCCGTAATGAAATTTGAATACTTAGTCTCGTTAAACGTCAAACTATATGTCGGGTTAACGGTTAAAACCTCACCGTAGTCATAGGTGAAATTGGCTCTGGGCGTTAATCCAACCGACTTCGCATCATACAACTCGCCATCAGTATATCCCTGATTCCGACCGATATTCGCGCTTAGTCCAACGCCATATTTAAACGAATGCGCTTCAACTTTCTTCGATTTGCTCCAGTTTCCGCCGAACCATCCGCTATAATTACCCGCAATATTTTCATACGTGGTGTTTCGCTTCCGACTCTCATCATAAGTTACATAAGACACGATCTGATCGTTATAATACGATCCGCCGGCGTAAAAACTGATTCCGCTTTTGGTCGCATAATCATAGTTGCGATAATTCATATAAAGATAATGGCTGGTTGACGGATCCAAATCCGGATTTCCGACCACCGTATTCAACGGATTCGAAATGTCGATCACAGGCAAAACCTGACGCGGCGACGGGAAACTGACGTTATAATTGTAGTATGCATAAATGTTCTTGGACTTTGTTAATCGATAACTGATATACGCATTTGCCGATGGTAGCAGATAATCCCTGTTAAATCTGACATTCTCTCCCAGATAAAACATTTCATTCTCAAAACGTGTCATCGTCGTTCCTAACTGAACCCGTCCGTTAAGTTTGCTCCGATTCATCGAAATTCCAATCATCGGCTTCCACTCTTTTGTACCCGAAGTCAGGTAATTTGTAAGCAAATCGTTCACTTGCGAATATTCGCCGGTCCCCGGATCATAATCAACCGTTCGTCTATCATCAATGCTCAGATTCGAATCATACGAAAGCTCAAGCAACATGCTAAGTGAATCCCTCAAAGGCCTTTGATACTGCGCTACCGCATTATATGTATCGCGAATATTCCGCGTAAAACGCCGCTGGTTCCGGTTATCCACCGTAGTGGTCAACGGATCGCCCTCATTCTCACCATAATTATAAAAAATACTGTTCGAGCGGCTCAGATCATTTCCCTCCTGTTTGCTGTTTTCATTGTCGAATGATATCGTAAAGCTGTGTCCTTTTTGCTTAAATCCTTTCCACCAATAAAGGCTGTTTGAGAACTGATTGCTGTCGCTGTCGCCGTCTTCAATTGCATCGCTCTCGTTTAAAATTTCGCCATTGGCGCCATATGAAGCTTCGCCTGAACTGCGGTTATACTTTGAAAGCGATCGCGAAAATTTCGGATTGAATCCCAATGTCGACGTAGAATCAATTTCATACTCAAAATCGCTGTTGAAATTATGCGCCGAATTTAGCGATCTAGAAACCGAATTCGATTCCGTAAGAAAATCGCCTTCAGGCAAAAAGTTAATCTGACGCGTGCGGTTTACATTTCGGGAATCAGCTTCATTAAAAAAGTAACTCCCACTGGCGTTAAAGCCTTTAAACCATTCGTCAGCATAATTTAGTCCGATCATATCAGACTGGGTGATTCCGCCTCCGCTTCCGCCAAACCGCATTCCATTAATTCCAAACGACCCGTCACTTGAGGTAAACATCGACGAATTCCGGCCACCACCCATGCTGTCAAAAATCTCATTCATCGAAAAGCCGGTCGAGTTAATATTGTTCGACGAGGCAAGCAAACTAATCTTCCGGTCGCCCTTAAAATAATTCATCAAAAGCGAACTTTCATACCGTTCATCCGAACCATATCCGCCCATAAACTTTCCGAAAAATCCCTTATTTTTATCTTCATCGATAGTTAAATTTATCGACGAGTTATTAGATGACGACGCTTGTCCTGAAGCCTCTTCCTTCTTTGTCTTCGTGTCGGTTACCTGAACTTTGTTGATGATTTCTGCCGGCAAACTCTGCAACGCAACCTTCCCGTCTTTGTCAAAAAACGGCTTGCCATTCACCAAAATCTGATTTACTTCTTTTCCGTTTACCGTAATTTTTCCGTCGGTATCGATTTCAACGCCCGGCAATTGCTTCAATAGCGCTTCCACATTTGAATCGGGCCTGAGCTTAAACGACGACGCATTGAATTCCAACGTATCATTCTTGATTCGCACCGGCGGCGCCTCAGAAGTTATAATCACCTCACCTAGCGTATTCTCTTGTTCGGTCAGCGCAATCGTCCCAAAATCGCGATCCTGCGTCAAACTCTCGCTCCGGATCTGGGCATCTTTAAACCCCATAAACGACGCTTTCAGATTTACCGGCTTCTGGATTTTGCTGATTTTAAGATTGAAATTCCCTGACTTATCCGTAATCGTATAATCGATCATCGTCGAATCGCTAACTGCTGAAAGGTAAACTGTTGCAGCCTCAAGTGGTGCGCCGGTTGCTTTATCGGTCACTTTCCCGGTAAGGGTAATCGACTGTGAAAATCCGGTAACAGTCATCAATAAGAAAAGAACTTTTGTCAGAGACTTCATCATAAATTTGATAGTTGTTTTAATAAGTAACAGCTAATTAACAACTTTAGTATTAATTCCGAAAGTACAATTTTACACCCCATTGATAATCAACAATTTGTAACTGAAAATAATTTGCAACTGGTTGTGTTGAAGTATTTTGGCGGCTTCCTCCGTTATCACTCCGGCACCGCGCTGTTTGCTGCAATCTCCTTTCAGGAGGATTTCCGCTTCCATCGCTGCCGCAGTCCCTCTGGCGCTGAATCTTTACAGGTAAAAAAGCCGAAGCTTAACCCACGGCTCCAACTGAGTTGTTATTTTTAAAAAGTTACCCCGAATCGGCAAATCTAATTTTCGGCTTTTCACAAAAAAAACCGAAGCTTGAAACTTCGGTTCTGATCTTATTTTTCGCGGATATAAATATCGATTGGAACACCGCTGAAATCCCACTTTTCACGGATTTTATTTTCAAGAAAACGCTTGTACGGATCTTTAACATATTGCGGTAGGTTTGCAAAAAATACAAACTGCGGCGTTGGCGTTGGCAATTGCATGCAATATTTGATTTTTACATATTTCCCTTTCAAAGCCGGTGGCGGATATCCTTCGATAACTTTCAACATATAATCGTTGAATTTCGAGGTCGGAATTCGCTGCTTCCTGCTCTCGTAAACCTGAACTGTGGCTTCAAGCGCTTTTAGAAGTCGCTGTTTTGTCAACGCCGAAACGAATAAAATCGGCACATCGGTAAACGGTTCAAGTTCCTGGCGAATCTTATTTTCGTAATCGCGGGTCGACATCGTATCTTTTTCTACAAGATCCCATTTATTGACCAAAATGATTACACCTTTTCGGTTTTTCTCGGCAAGCCAAAAAATACTTTGATCCTGACCTTCAAATCCACGGGTTGCGTCGATAATCAAGATACAAACATCAGCATGCTCGATGGCACGAACAGATCGCATAACCGAATAAAATTCAAGGTCTTCTTTTACTTTCGCCTTTCTGCGAATTCCGGCAGTATCAACCAGGTTGAATTCAAAACCGAATCGGTCGAACTTAGTATCAATGGCATCGCGGGTTGTTCCTGCAATATCTGTAACAATATATCTGTCCTTTCCAATCAGTGCGTTGATAAAACTCGACTTCCCGGCATTCGGCCGACCGACAACCGCAAAACGTGGCAGTTCGGTTTCTTCCTCAGTCGGTTCCGGTTTCTCGGGAAATGACTCAATCAGCGCATCCAGCAAATCGCCGGTTCCGCTTCCTGAAATACTCGCAAATGTGTAGTATTCGCCAAGTCCGAGGTTATAAAACTCGATCGCGTCTTTTTCGCGCATTGCATTATCAACCTTGTTTACAGCCAAAAGAACCGGTTTGGTAATTCGGCGCAACATTTTCGCAACCTCTTCATCCATCGGCGTAATGCCTTCTTCAACATCAACCACAAAAATGATCACATCGGCTTCATCAATCGCAAGTTCAACCTGCTTTCTGATTTCGCCTTCAAAAATATCATCCGAACCTTTAATATATCCACCGGTATCAATAACCGAAAACTCTTTTCCGTTCCATTCGCTTTTGCCGTAATTCCGGTCTCTCGTTACGCCGGCAACCGAATCTACAATGGCTTCCCTACGTTGGATCAACCGATTAAAAAGTGTCGACTTCCCTACATTTGGTCTGCCGACAATGGCAACAATATTATTCATAAAACGCAATTCTAAAATTAACTTCTGCCTAAAAATATGCTTTCAGGGCTGCAAAGGTAACTTAAAAAATCGGTCAATGCTACGTGAATGACGGTTATAGGTGCTGCAAAAGTCAATAAATCAGGTGAAAAGCTGTTTGATTGCAGCCCTGGAAAATGGCAAAGTGGGCAATGAACTGATGATATTTAGTTCTTCAACCAACGAGGTTTCATTGTCTAAAAACTTGAAAACCTTGCCGGCATTATTGTATTTGAAAAGCGTCATAAAGATCTGATCGCCCGGAATTGTCTTATTGTGAAGAATGTTCAGCAAAACACTGTCGTAGAACTGATGGCGTTTAGAAACAATGGAGGCTTTTTCTAAAGAACCGCCATTTGACAACGCGTCGACAAGCGCAACCGAATGTTTTTGAATATACTGAAACGTATAGCCGCTCGATCCTTTGGTCATTCCGCCCGCCGTGCCAATATTAATGATGTTGCTCTCAGAAATCGGGAATTTGTAATTTGTCATCGGAATTACGCCGTTCTCGCTATGAACCACTTCGTAATCTTGAATGTCGAGCTTTTTTGCAATGTAGTTTTTCAGCGTCGATTGATATTCCTTCCGATTTAAAAGCGATGGCGAAAACAAGGTGTATTCGATCAAAGCTTCGGTTTCGGAAAATGGAAGAACGTAAAAGAAGGTCGTTCCATCAATTTGTGGCGTATCGAAATCCATCAACATCGCCTTCTTCGGATTGAAAGCGGATGATGCCGTTTTTATATAAATCCCTTCAAAATGCTGCAACAACCAATATTGGCTTTTTCCTAATTCAGGCTTTTCCCAAATGCTATTGAATACGTAATCGGCAGAAATTTCGCGGCCATTTAGCGTGATTCCCGTCTGGAAAACCGATTCGATATCGCCAAATTCAAATGAAAAGTTCGAATTGGTTTTTAAGATTTTCAAACAACGATCGTAAAAGTCGATGCCGCGGATCAGCTTGTACCGATACGGCCGAATGTCGAGCTGCTTCCTCAGAAATGAGTTGCCAACTTCGATCTGTTGCCATGATTTGTGGACAATTGATTCGAACAAACCTTCGCCTTCTTCCCAAAAACACCAGGTCCGGTCATTTTGATTCTTTGGTTGTTTGTCTACGATCAGAACTTTTTTTCCGGCTAATTCTTTCGACCCCGCAATCCGGACGGCAAGACTTAATCCTGCACATCCACTTCCGGCGATAATATAGTCGAAGTCTTTTTTCATTCGTTGAACTGCGGCTGAGAAACCTTTTGCATTTGGCGTTGCTTTATCATCAATTTGTCGCGTTTAACTTTTTCGCGATATTTTCGGTGAACATACAACATTCCAAAACTTTCTCCATGTTCTTTATTGAGATGTTTGTGATGCATTTTATGCGCCCATCTAATCCCAAGTACATACTGATTTGTACTTTTTGTAAACAGTTTAAACCGTTGGTGGATGATGATATCGTGAACCAGAAAATAAGCGGCACCATATGCCATGATTCCGAATCCGATTGCTTGTTGCCACCAAATTGACTCCATTGTACCATTATAGATCAATGCAATGCTCGGAATTGCAAAGATGACAAAAAACCAATCATTTTTCTCAAAAAACCCATCTGATTGTTGGTGATGGTCGCGATGAAGCACCCATAAAAATCCGTGCATTACAAATTTATGAGTCAGCCATGTTATGCATTCCATGATTAAAAAAGTTGCAAGAAAAAGCAGTATCCAATAAATCCAGATCATAATCTATGAGATTAAACGTAGTTGATTTTTAACTCCGGCTCGCAAGATAATGTAAGCCTTGTAATGATTTCCGATTCGTATCCGCTTTTGCATGATATGCGCCGGCTTGGTCATTTTTATTTTCTTGAACAGCGAGTAATAATATTTGTAAGCAACATAAACGCCGAATCGCGCTTTTAGCGGCAATTTTACAATTCCTGCAAACGCCGCATTGAAATCCGCTTCGATATCCGCTTCGATGTTCTCTTTATCCGAGCTTGTAAAATTCTCAAAATTACAATTCGGAAAATACGTTCTTGAAAGTTCGCTGTAATCTGCTTTTATGTCGCGAAGAAAATTCACCTTTTGAAAAGCCGCACCAAGAGCTCGCGCCGAATCCTTTAGCTGATGGTATTTTTGTTCGTTTCCGTTGCAGAATACGTAAAGGCACATGAGTCCGACTACCTCGGCCGAACCGTAGATATATTCTTCATATTTCTGTCGGTTGTACGTGTTCTCGGTCAAATCAGATTCCATGCTTCTAAAAAATGCGTGAATCAGTTCGTGATCGATTTTGTATTCATTCACCGTTAACTGAAACGAGTTTAAAATCGGATTAATGCTGATTTTACGTTCAATGGCATCAAAAGCCTGCGATTTAAACTCGCTTAATAGGTGTTTTTTATCGTGTTCGTGAAAAGTATCAACGATTTCGTCTGCGAATCTAACAAACCCATAGATATTATAAATTGGCGCGTGAAGGTCACGATGCAACAATTTGATCGCTGATGAAAACGATGTGCTGTATTTAGCGGTCACCATTTTGCTGCAAAGATTACTTACGTGGTCGAATAAAGCTGTGGTCATGTTAATTCCTTTTAATCGTTAGAACTTCTTTTGCGGCAACTTCACCACTGATGAGTGCCGGCGGAACACCTGGTCCGGGAACTGTAAATTGTCCCGTAAAAAATAAATTACTAACCTTTTTGCTTCTGCACGATGGTTTTAATAACGCTGTTTGTTTCAGAGTATTGGCAAGTCCGTAAGCATTTCCTTTAAAAGCATTGTAATCAGAAATAAAATCTGTGGTCGCATAAGACCGTTTATATATGATGTGCTTTTTTATGTCGACGCCGAGTCTTTGCTTAAGACGATCAACAATTTTGTCGAAATACAGATCGCGGGTTTCTTCTGTATCATCGGTAAGTCCGGAGGAAATCGGTATTAGAATGAATAAATTTTCACAACCTTCAGGTGCCACGGTCGGATCGGTTTGAGATGGCGCACACATATAAAATAAAGGTTCATCCGGCCATTTTTCGTTCACATAAATATCGTCGGCATGAGCGTTAAACGGAACATCAAAAAACAATGAGTGATGTAAAACCTGATCAATTTTTATATCTAATCCGACATAAAAGATCAGGCACGATGGCGCCAGTGTCCGCGATTCCCAATATGATTGATTGTAATTCCGATATCTTTCAGCCAATAAATTCTGTTCGGTAAAATGATAGTCGGCGCTACTAACAACCGAATCAGCCGCGTACGTGTTTTTTGACGTCACCACCGATTTTGCTACTCCCGCTTCGACCTTTATTTCCGATACGGGCTCGTCGAATATAAACTTGACTCCAAGCTCTTCACATAACGATTGCATTGCGACAACGATTGAGTACATTCCGCCCGACGGATACCATGTTCCACCTTTTATATCGGCATAATTCATCAAACTGTATAATGCCGGAGTATTTTTTGGTAAAGCACCGAGAAACAGCACCGGAAATTCCATTATCTGCTGCAACTTTCTATCTTTAAAATGCTTTCTGACATGACTCTTGATCGATGTCAGCAAATCAAGTTTAAAAACATTTTTGACTACGTTCCAATCCGCGAATTCCATTAGCGACTGTCCGGGTTTATAAACCAATTGCGTCATTCCCACATCATATTTAACCTCAGCTTCTGCAAGATATTTGTCCAACATTTCGTCGCTACCCGGCTCGATGCCCGAAAATGTTTTCCGCATTTCGCTGTAATCGGCTGGCAAGTCAGTGTAATCTTCGGGCCAGTAAACGCGATACGAAGGATCCAGTCGTTTTAACGAATAATAGTCAGAGGTCTTTTTTCCGAATTGGGCAAAAAAACGATCGAAAACATCTGGCATCCAATACCAACTTGGTCCCATGTCGAAGGTAAATCCGTTGGCCGAAAATGTGCTTGCCCGCCCGCCAGCTCGTTTATTTTTTTCCACAACGGTCACCTCGCAACCCGCTTTGGCCAAAAATGCCGCTGCTGATAAACCTGAAAAACCGGAACCTATTATTATTACCTTCATGGTTTGTTGAACGAATTGAAGTCAAAGTTAAACAAAATATCCGTTTAGATCGTTAAAGAAATCTAAACTTTGCTGTAGTTGATTTAAGACTTACAATTGTGATTTTATAAACTCCTCCATTGCTTCGGGTTTTGTGAACGGAGCAAAGCGTTTTATGGGGGTTCCATTTCGATCAATGATAAACTTTGTGAAATTCCATTTGATATCGGAGCTAAGTATTCCGCCCAACCGAGCCTTTAAAAACTTGAAAATGGGATGTGCATCTTCTCCATTGACATTTATTTTAAAAAACATCGGGAAAGTCACGCCATAGTTGAGTTGGCAGAATTCGGTTATTGTTTCAGCATCACCGGGTTCCTGATTTCCAAACTGATTACATGGAAATCCCAGAATCACCAACCCTTGAGATTTATATTTTTGGTATAGTGTTTCGAGTCCTTCGTATTGCGGCGTCAGCCCGCATTTGCTTGCCGTATTGACCACCACGACAAGTTTTCCGCGAAATGATTCCATTTGTACGGGTTTGCCGGATATATCGAGAGCTTCAAATTCGTAGAACGATATAGATTTTGCTTCACGTTTTTCTTTACGTCTATGTTTCAGATAAGTTATCGCGCCGGTTGACCACAAAGCCCAAAGAATTAAAATTGGTTGGAAAAAGAGTCGGATGAGACGTTTCAGATCGGTATCAAGACCAAATGCATCAATTCCGTTTGTATACTGTGATAAATTTCCGGGGAAAACCAGGACATAGAAGATTGCAAGAGCAATTCCTACTTTAGCTTTGTGTTTTGTGACGAAGATCAGCGCTAAACCCAAAAGAATTTCCACAATCCCGGATGCGACTACTATAAAATCAAGTAACGCGGGATTATCAGGTAGCCAAGATGGAACTTGCGCTAAAAATTCGGTTCGTTGAAATGTAAGATGGCCGATCCCCGGCAGGATCATCATGACTCCGAGTAAGATTCGGAAAATATTCTGTAACCCCGATGTTTTGCTCATCAACTGATATTTTCCTAAATATACAAAAAGTTAGTTACTTACTCCCAAAATCGTCAGCCGCACCATATAAGTCAACTTCGCAGTATAAAAGTATTCTGTTTTGATGAGCTTTATTCAAGGTTCCTAGCCCCGATGGAAGCGGCATCCTTTTTATGCTAAATTTCGGATATCAGATAACCGATAGACCAGAAAGCAAAAAAAGATAAAGCGGACAGCGGGATTGGCTTCTAATAATCACGAGTAGAACTCGCATAGACGCTCGCGTTTTTGTACCTTTGGCGCTGCAACTAAACTGCTAATTCCGTGGAAGCCACAAACGAAAAATCAGCGATCAAAGCGACTTACTTTAGTTTGATTGGCAACGCGTTACTGGCGGTTATAAAGCTATTCTCCGGTGTAGTTGGAAATTCATATGCCCTAATCGCCGATGGAATTGAGTCGACAGCCGACATTTTCTCATCGCTTTTTGTGCTCTTCGGCATTAAATACGCCACCCGTCCTCCAGACGAAAATCACCCTTTCGGCCATTCGCGCATCGAGCCATTAATTACATTTTTAGTAGTCGCTTTTCTCGTGACATCGGCCACGGTGATCGCCTATGAAAGTATTGTCAATATTCAAACGCCACACGAAGTTCCCGAATCGTGGACTTTAATCGTTCTTGCCGGCATCATTGTTTGGAAAGAACTCTCATATCGTTATGTGTTAAACAAAAGTAAGAAAACCAATAGCTCATCCCTTCAGGCTGACGCGTGGCATCATCGCAGCGACGCAATAACGTCTATTGCAGCGTTTATCGGAATTTCGATCGCCTTATATTTTGGGAAAGGTTATGAAAATGCCGACGATTGGGCAGCATTATTTGCCTCTGCATTCATTCTATATAATGCCTATTTAATCTTCCGACCAGCTCTCGGCGAAATCATGGACGAGCATCTATATGATGACATTGTCGAAGAAATCCGACAAATATCGCATCGTGTCGACGGCATAAAAGGCACCGAGAAATGCTTTGTACGCAAGGCCGGTATGAAATATATGGTTGAACTCCACGTCATTGTCGACGGCTCAATTACCGTTCAGCAAGGACATTTTCTGGCGCACCAGCTACAAGATCAGATTCAACTCGATTTGCCCGAAATCTCACATATCACAACTCACATCGAACCCGAGGAAAAGATCTAAACTATGAGTCCGCTCTGCAAGAAACACGCAACCACATTCTAAAGTCACGATTATCCTTGTTTGCATAAACAAAATATCCGGTCACCAGCACATCCCCTCGAGAAACAGCTGTGCTTTTCGAATTTTTCACACCCAAAAACAGTCGCATAGATTGTAAATTAATCCGAGTTTTAGCGGGACCTACCGCCCGGATCGCCGCAGAAACTATTACGATACGCTATTGGTTATACCCGAAACGCTTCAGCATATTTGCGTTACTTCTCCAATTCTTGTTCACCTTCACATATAATTCGATGTGAATTTGCTTTCCGAAAAACTTTTCCAACTCCGCTCTCGCCTCAATACCAACTTTTTTCAGCGCCGCACCCTTATGTCCGATCACAATCCCTTTCTGGGTATCGCGTTCTACCATAATTACCGATCGAATTCTGATTATCGTCTCATCTTCGAAAAATTCTTCCGTCACTATTTCAACCGCATACGGAATTTCCTTGCTGTAATTCAAAAGAATCTTCTCACGTATCGTTTCATTTACAAAAAATCGCTCCGGTTTATCCGTCAATTGATCTTTTGGATAGTACGCCGGCGATACAGGTAAAAGCTCAATGATCCTCGAGAAAACTTCTGGAACATTAAAGTTCTTAAGCGCAGAAATTGGAAAAATCTCAGCATTTGGAACTTTTTCGCTCCAAAATGCAACCTGCTCTTCAAGTTCATCTTGATTCGAATTATCGATCTTATTCAATAATAATAACACCGGAATCTTCGCGTAAATAATCTTATTGAAAAACGAATCATCTTTCAGATCCTTCTCCCCGATTTCGACCATGTAAATCAAAATATCAGCATCCTCAAACGCCGATTTGACAAAATTCATCATCGATGCCTGCATTTCGTAGGCCGGCTTGATTATTCCGGGCGTATCGGAAAGAATCAACTGAAAATCATCCCCATTTACGATCCCCAAAATCCGGTGTCTGGTTGTCTGCGCTTTTGAAGTAATAATCGACAATCGCTCACCCACAAACGCATTCATCAAAGTCGACTTCCCCACGTTGGGATTACCAATAATATTCACAAATCCGGCCTTATGTTCCATGCGTTTCTTTATCTTTTTATTTATGTTCAGGAGCTATTCCCGCTGTCTGCTTTATCTTTTTGCCCTCGCATACTCGTTCAAAAAGGATATCGCTGCCCATCGGGGCTAAAGCTTCCGAACTCCCTTTGAGATGACATCTTCTGCAAATTTACGACTTTTTACTCATGACAACCCCGAATTGCCATTGCCTTTCGCCGAATTCGAAAATGACAAAGCCTTAACTTTCACTTTTTGTACACATATCCTGCATCCCACTGGTGAGATTTTGTTATATATTTATACTTCAATACATTACATCACTATACGCCAAAATTATGCTCTGGAAAGCCAAATTAATTGTTCACAAAGGTGAATCACGAATTGCAATGCAAATAAAATCCAATTCCGACGATTGGAATATTGTAAGAGAATTAGAGGACTCCCGTTGGAGTCAGTCGCGCAAATGTTGGCATCTGCCCGATACCGAAGAAAATCGGCGCCGATTCAACATTCAAGTTGCCCCAAAATTTAAACCTTCGCCGGAAGCCATTGAACGAATTGAAAAATTTAAATTATGGCTGCAATCCCGCCGTTACAGCGCGAATACCGTAAAAACGTATATCGAAGCGGCCGTTGCTTTTTTCTCTTTCTACCACGATCGCGCGCCTTCAACCATTACCAATGATGATATAATTACGTTTAACAATGACTTTATCATTGCACGGAACCTTTCCGCAGCATACCAAAACCAAGTCGTAAATGCCCTCAAACTATTTTTCCTGATCGCCGAAGAAAAATACATTGACCCAAATTTGATTCACAGGCCAAAACGCATAAAGCTGCTTCCGAATGTTTTGAGCAAGCAAGAAGTCAAAATGATACTCGAGGCTCCGATTAATCACAAACACCGAATGGTATTAACCGTCATTTATGCTTGTGGTTTACGAAGAAGCGAGGCGATAAACCTCGAATTCACTGACCTTCAATCAGATCGAAACCTGCTTGTAATACGGCAATCAAAGGGGAATAAGGATCGAGTCGTACCAATTAGCAACAAATTGATCGATTTACTTCGTGAATATTACAAACTCTACCGACCCAAGAAATACTTCTTTGAAGGGCTAAATCCCGGCGAAAAAATGTCGACCGGCACGCTTCAAAGTATTTTACGACAAGCTCTTTTGCGCAGTGGAATTTCGAAACCGGTAACATTACATTGGCTTCGGCACAGTTATGCCACGCATCTCCTGGAATCGGGCACTGATCTGCGCTACATTCAGGAATTGTTGGGTCATAATAGTAGTCGCACCACCGAGATCTACACCCATGTTTCGAATCACAATATCCAGCGCATTAAAAGCCCTTTCGACGACCTTTAGTCCATCTAAAAAATCCAAATTTCTACACATACCGCCCGCATGTATGCATATAATGACTATATTTCCGAACATATAAGTAAGTTACCTGCCATTTTTGAACTACAATGAAAAACTGCACCCTTTGCAAAGAACGAACGGCTGACAAACTAAATTCTCACATAATTCCCAAATTTATGTGTAAGCGATTATTTGAGAATACAAATCCAAGACATTCCGTTCAAATATCAAAAGACGGAAAGCAATCCAAACTCCAAGATGTTCCCAAAGAAAATAACGTCTTTTGTAAGAAATGCGAAACTAAATTTGAAAAACTTGAAACCTATTTTTCACGAGTATTAATTGAAATTAACTCGCCGCAAAATGCCGTCAGAAATTATACCATCGTGCCTACAGAAAAACAAGATCTTTTATATTGTGATGATATAACTCCGTCTTTATTTTACCTATTCTTCTATTCACTGTTATGGAGAGCTTCCATTTCCAAACATATATTATTTGACACTTTTAAAATTGGCACCGATGTTCAGGAAGAACTGCGATCTTTTCTTAATCTAAATCTTTTCGACACCCAAAAAGAACTACTATTAAATGCAAGAACGATTTCAAAAATTCCAGCGTATTATACTTGCTTTATAAAACCCAAAAATAGAACAAGGGGAATTTTCAGCGCTTATAATTCTGCTCCGAACTCCTTTTCTATCTATACTGTAGATTACGTACTTTTCTTCTATACAAAAGAAAAAGATTGTCTTCCAGCCCATAAATTATACGGAAATATAAATAATGAAACTATCAAAGTTGTAATTGCAGACGATGAAAATTGGCAAACTTTAAATAAGTTAGTGGTTCAAAATATGTTAGAATATAAAACGGCAGGTAACAGCAAGCAAAAATAATTGCCGAGTTTTCAGGTAGTTGAAGCTTTATTTTCACGATGAATGTTTTATCTTGCCGACAGTACGCAGTTCGCTTTCATCGGCAACTATTCCTGCTCGCAACCGTTATAGTCAGCCAAATTTCAACTGCAAATAAAATATTTATCGCTTCGTTCA
>JADGMW010000039.1_pt4 | contig 74898 bp, 70 predicted proteins | sample 8641801 | NCBI WGS metagenome assembly JADGMW01 (sample SAMN16272018, study PRJNA661076) | feces metagenome | isolation source: fecal sample from diarrhoea affected cattle A | host: Bos taurus | place: South Africa: Lokaleng Village, Mahikeng | collected 2019-09
GGTCCGGCACAATGACACCGGTGACGACGCTTCGTTCCTGGCTGAGCCCGCCGGCGCAGAACCCCGCCACGCCTCTCGATGCCCCCGCACGCCGCGCGCTGTGGATCGAGATCGCGATCGTTCTGCTCGTCACGTTCGGGCTCAGCGGTCTCTCGTCGATCCTGTCGCTGCTCGAGGCGGCGCTCGCACCGGAGCCGTTGTCGGACCGGACCGTTGCGCTGAACAGCCCGCAGTCGTCACAGCAGTTCATCGATCTCGCCCGTCAGCTCCTGGGCATCCTCCGGCTGTCGGCCTGGGGAGCGCTGGGCCTGTACCTGCTCTGGCGCAGCGGCTTCGGCCCGAAAGCCGTGGGTCTGGCCCGTCCGTATCTCCGCCGGGATGTACTGCCCGGTGTCGGGCTCGCCGCCCTGATCGGTTTCCCCGGCCTGCTGCTCTACCTCGGCGCGCGCGCGGCGGGACTGAACCTCACGGTCGCGCCCAGTGTGCTGGCGGACTACTGGTGGCGCGTGCCCACCGAGGTGCTGTGGGCAGTGGCGAACTCCGGTGCCGAGGAGATCCTCGTCGTCGCGTACATCCTCACCCGCCTGCGGCAACTGGGCTGGTCGGAGAACTCTTCACTGTTCGCGTCCGCGGTGCTGCGTGGCAGTTATCACCTGTACCAGGGCCTCGGTGGCGGGTTCGGCAACGTCGTGATGGGTCTCGTCTTCGGCCGGTATTGGCAGCGCACGGGCAGGTTGTGGCCCCTGGTGATCGCCCATGCCTTGATCGACACCGTGGCATTCGTGGGATATCAGGCACTCCGAGGACACGTGTCCTGGCTGCCGTGACCGTACAGTTGTGCGAGTGAACGGCGATCCTCGCGACCCTCGGAACAGGCCGCGGCCACCGCAGGGACCTCCCCCGCAACGGCCCGCGCCGATCCGCCGTCCCGTGCCTCCGCCCCGGGCGACGCCGCCTCCCGAGGGCACACAGGTGATTCGCCGCGACGGACGACGACCCGCACCGCCCCCGCAGGCGTGGTCGCAGGCCCCCACGCCGACGTACCGTCCCCCTGCCCCGCCGCCCCCGCCGCGGCGCCAGCCACCTCCCCGCGTGCCCGCGCCGCAGGAGGAGGCGTCACGCAGTCGCGACTGGGCGCCCACGCAACGGCCCGAACGAATCGCCGACGAACGCTCTCGCGGCGGGACTCCGCCGCCTGTTGTTCCGCCGGTGCGGCGCAAGCCCGCCGCGCAACCCGAACCACGACGACCACGCCCCGGCGCCGGACGACGCACGATGCGGCGCCTGGGTGCGGTGCTGGCCGTACTCCTCGTCGCCGTGATCGGCGGGACGATCTACCTCGACGGCACGCTCGACCGCGTCGACGCGCTCGCCGCGTACGACGGGCGCGGGGGCGACACCCCCGGCACCAACTGGCTGCTCGTGGGCTCCGACAGCCGGGTCGGCCTCACCCCGGAACAAGAACAGGAACTCGCCACCGGCGGCGACGTGGGTACCGACCGGACCGACACGATCCTGCTCATCCACGTACCGAGCGGCGGAGGCGCGACCACCATGGTGTCGCTGCCCCGCGATTCCTATGTGGACGTGCCGGGCTTCGGGCGGGACAAGCTCAATGCGTCGTTCGCACTCGGCGGACCCCAGTTGCTCGTACAGACCGTCGAAGGCGCGACCGGCGTGCACATCGACCACTACGTGGAGATCGGCTTCGGCGGGTTCGCGTCGATCGTCGACGCGGTCGGCGGAGTCGATATCTGTGTCCCGTACCCGATCGACGATCCGCTGGCCGGTCTGTCGCTCGAGGCAGGGTGCCAGGAACTGAGCGGACCCGAGGCTCTCGGGTTCGTGCGCACCCGCGCGACACCTCTCGCCGACCTGGACCGGATGAACAACCAGCGGCTGTTCCTGTCCGCTCTTCTGGGCAAGGCAACAAGTCCCTCCACGTTCCTCAACCCGTTCCGCGCGGTGCCGCTCGCGACGGGCGCCGCCGGATCCGTGCGGGTCGACGAGGACGATCATCTCTGGGACCTCGCGCGACTGGCGTGGGCGATGCGCGGTGAGACGTTGACCGCGACGGTGCCCGTCGGAGGATTCGAAGACGTCTACGGCATCGGCAACGTGTTGCTGTGGGACCGCTCCCGCGCGGCGCCGTTCTTCGATGCGCTGGCGAAAGATCAGCAGATCCCGGCCGAATTGCTGACGCCCGGACCCTGACATTGCGGTCTCCGCGGCCCGATATTCTCGCGAAATTCGGGGCGGAGATATTCGGCCAGGCAACCCTGAATTGACCAAGGCAAGCCGAAGCTTTGAAGAGTCAGCCTAGCCAAAGCTTGGATGATTTATCATCTGACCTGCATTAACGTCTTGATCATGACGACAATGGGCGAAACGCACAAGACCAAATTCCATTCGCTGCTGCACGACCAGATCCGCAACGAATTCAATGCGTCGCACCAGTACATCGCCATCGCGATTTTCTACGACAACACCGATCTTCCCCAGCTGGCGAAGCACTTTTACGCGCAGGCAGTGGAAGAACGCAACCACGCCATGATGATCGTCCAGTACTTCCTGGACCGGGACATGGCCGTCGACCTCACCGGTGTCGACGCCGCACAGTCGATGTTCGACAACGCGCGCGAACCGATCGCGCTGGCTCTCCGCCAGGAGCGGTCCGTGACCGACCAGATCGTCGAGCTGGCCCGCACCGCGCGCGACGAGGGCGACTACCTCGGCGAGCAGTTCATGCAGTGGTTCCTGCAGGAGCAGGTCGAAGAGGTCGCCACGATGACGACGCTGCTCACCGTCGCCGACCGCGCCGGCTCCAACCTGTTCAACCTCGAGGATTTCGTCGCGCGGGAGCTCAACTCGAAGGCCCGCGAACTGCGCGGCAACGCGCCGACCGTCGCCGGCGGCAGCATCTGACGCGACCTGCAGCCCACAGGGCCCGAATGCCACAGTTCCCGGATCACCGGCGAACTGTGGCATTCGGCTTTGCGGGGGACTTCTCTCGGCCCCGGGAAAATCAGCGCAGGGTGATCTGACGACTGCGGATTCCGTCGCGGGAGCGCAGCTCGGCAGTGGTCAGCGGCTCGTCCACGGCCAGCGCGGCATCGAGGCGCGCGCCGAGTTCGAGTGCGGGTTCCACCCATTCGTCGGCGTGCTTCTCCCGGTCGAGATCGAAAACCGGAACCAGCAGTCCGTGCGTGCGGAACGACCCGGCGAAGCGTGATCCCTCCCCGAGGTGGAGGCCACCGGCCGCGTGCACGCGCGACAACGCGGCCATGAGCGCGTCCTCGTCCTCGGGCCGAACCCAACGCAGGTGTGCCTTCTCGCCGGGATCCACCCACCACGCACCGACCAGCCCGTCACCGTTCAGACGCGCCGAGGGCAACACCGCGCTGTTGGCGTGCTGCACGGTGTGCGCGATGTCCTGGCTCGGCTCGACGCCGGCCGGAATCCACCAGTTGAAGTCGTTGTGCACGGTGATCGGGGGAACAACATTCGCGTCGAGCAGGTCCTGCAGCCGCGGGGTGTCGTCGTCCACGGTCGCGGTCTGCAGCGACGATCCGGGCTCGGCCGTGCGGGCCCACTCGATCGCGGCGGCGAGTTCCCCGGCCGGGTCCGGGCCGTACCCGCTCGCGAGCTGCAAGCCGACGTACGCGACGGTCTCGTCGTCTTCTTCGCGGACCAGCGCCGCGACGCCACCCGGAAGGATGGTCGCACCGACGATCTTGCGTCCCTCATCGGTCAGCGGCAGGTCGACCAGTGCGGACGGAACGAACTCGCGCAGCGCGACGAGGTCGCATTCGAATGCGAGGCCCTCGAACGGTCGCGTGGACGCGGCGACCGCGGCTTCCCGCTCCAGTCTCCGCTGCTCGAGCTTGGCGGCGCGGTTGGCACCGGGCTTGGGTCCACTGTTTCTCTTGCTCTTCTTGGCCACGGCGCCAAACTACACGCCCGGCCTGCCCGCCCGATCTATACGCCGTGAGCAGCGTCGAGTTGCAGCTTGGTACGGCCCGGATGGTTGGTGGCCACCCATCCGACGCCGAGTTCGCGGCACAGCTCGACATCCGCGGGGTCGTCGACGGTCCAGCAATACGTCGCACGGCCCGACGCAGCGGCACGGTCGACGAGATCCCGGTGCTCCCGGAGCGTCATGATCGACGGGCCGATCGCGGTGGCGCCCACGGTAGTGGCAGCACTCCCCCGCAGATACCGGGAGGTCTCGCCGAGCAACACGGTGGGCAGCAACGGAGCTGCCCGGCGGATCCGCCATACCGCGCTGCCCGCGAACGACATCACCACCACGCGGGAGAAGTCGGCCGACGCAGGCGTCGCGAGCCCGAAGCTCGCCAGCGCGTCGAGCAGCTTCGCCTCGACCAGCGCACCGTACCGGACGGGATGTTTGGTCTCGACGAACAGTTTGACCGGCACACTCGTCCAGTCCATGACGAGCTCGAGCAAACGGTGCAGGGTGAGCAGTTCCGCAGGTTCACCGGGCTTGCCGTAGTCGTGCTCGGACAGTTCGGCGAGAGTCATCTCGCTGACGACACCCGTTCCGTCGGACGTGCGGTCGATCGTGCGGTCGTGGATGCACACGAGGTGCCCGTCACTGGTGAGCCGCACATCGCACTCGAGTCCGTCGGCGCCTTCCGCGAGGGCCAGTTCGTACGCGGCGAGAGTGTGCTCGGCCTTGGCCGCCGACGATCCCCGATGTGCGACCACCCGAGGGCGATCCACGGCGCTCACGTGCTTGCCACCGGTTGGGGTACGTCGTCGCGCTCGTCCTGGGTAGCGGCCGGAGTGTCGTCCTGCGACAGGGACGCCGTGTCGGCCGGGCTGCCGGCGGTCGCGGCGCGCGGCACGATCGGGGCAATCGGCGCGTATGCGGGTCCGGTGGCGTAGGTGAATCTCCGGTGGCGCAGCGGCCTGCCCCAGATGTCCGTTCCCTCGAACAACCGCACCACGTGCAGCGTCGTGAGCGCGACCGCCGTGGCCAGCGCCGCAGCGAACGCCGCGAGCAGCACGCCGTCCGCACGGGCCTGGATCGTGTCGCGCTGACGCCACAGCACGACCACGACGAACATCACCGCGTCGAGTACCCACAGCACCCACCAGATCCGGATCGCCCGGAGAAGCCTGGGGTCGCGACCGGCGATCTCGGTGAGGAGCACTCCCGGCATCGCGAGGTTGACTCCGGGCACGACGACACCGAGCAGCACCGTCGGCGACGGCCGGGGATCGACCTCGCCGCGTTCGGCGAAGACGCGCCGGCGTAGTTCGAGCAGGCGCACCGCGCACGCGACGGCCGCGGCGAGCGCGACGAACGGTGCACCCACCTGCGTCGCCCACACGGCGGCGTCGGAGACCGCGAGAGCCAGCGGGTCGACGAGTCTGGTCCGGTTGAACACCAGCAGTCCGTACCGGAACGCCTCGGCGAGAGCCGCGAGGCCGAAGACGACGGCGGCGCCCACGAGGAGTGTCGGCGCGAGATCGGAGATCGTCTCGCTACGGCTCGGTTCGTACTCGGTGTCGACCGGCCGCGGATCTGTCAGTCCCCAGCGCGGTATCTCCCGGTATCGCGGCGTCGGAGCCGTCCCGCGCGTGCGCGTGGGCTCAACGGGACCGATCGGTACCGCCGGGCGCGCGACCCAGCGAAAGTTGCGGCGCGACGGGGGAACCGGAACGTCGGTGGAGACGGGCGAGAGCAGGACGCCACGGCAGGATGGGCACCACTGCCGGGGCTGATAGGTCACCGGCCAGCGGTTTTCGCACCGAACACAGATCTGGTAGGCGGCCATCAATAGATCTTCGCGGGTTCATCACCGTCGGAAACCAGGGGAAGACCGCTCTTCTGCCACGCCACCATGCCACCGTTCACCTGGATGGCGTCGTACCCGATGCGGTTGAGGTACTGGACTGCGCCGAGCGAGCGTCCGCCCTGGCGGCAGACCACGTAGACCTCGGCATCGATGTCGATTTCCTCGAGTCGTGCTGGGACGTCGGCCAGCGGAATGTGGACCGCGCCGGGTGCGTGTCCGAGCGCCCATTCGTCGTCTTCGCGTACGTCGAGGAGTACAGCGGCGGCGCTCGTCTCTGGCACCTCGTCCACAGACACGGTGGGGACGTCGGAAAAACTCACGATTCCAATAGTGGCACGTGCTGCGGGGCGATGCAGCCGAGGACGCTTCACTACGCGCTCGTGTCACGTCCACACACCGCAGGTCCTGGAGTTATCCACAGTTTCCACAGGTTCATCCCCAGGCTCTACCGGAGGTGGGGATGCCGGGCTCGAGACACGTCACATCCTCGGTCGTTCGGTACGAAACCCGGGGCGAGGGGGCACCTGAAATGATGGATTCATGGAACTACGAATCTTCACCGAACCTCAGCAGGGCGCCACGTACGACGATCTTCTCGCCGTCGCACAGACAGCCGAGCGGCTCGGTTACGGCGCATTCTTCCGTTCCGACCACTATCTCGCCATGAACGCCGACGGCCTGCCCGGCCCCACGGACGCGTGGATCACGCTGGCCGGACTCGCGCGCGACACCTCGACGATCCGGCTCGGCACCCTCGTCACGTCGGCCACGTTCCGCTATCCCGGTCCGCTCGCCATCTCCGTCGCACAGGTCGATGCGATGAGCGGCGGCCGTGTCGACTTCGGTTTCGGCGCAGGATGGTTCGAGGAGGAGCATCTCGCCTACGGCATCCCGTTCCCGTCCCTGAAGGACCGTTTCGACCGGCTCGAGGAGTCGCTGGCCGTCATCACCGGACTGTGGGACACACCCGTCGGCGAGACGTTCTCGTACGAGGGCGCGCACGTGCGGATCGAGAACTCACCGGCGCTTCCGAAGCCGCAGCAGCAGCCACATCCGCCCATCGTGATGGGCGGCGCCGGCAAGAAGCGCACACCCGCCCTCGCCGCACGGTACGCCGACGAGTTCAACGTGCCGTTCATGTCGGCCGAGGACACCGAGGTGTTGTTCGACCGTGTGGCAGGGGCATGCCGCGACGCCGACCGCGACCCGGCCACGCTCACGTACTCCAACGCGCTCGTGCTGTGCTGCGGGCGCGACGAAGCCGAGATCGCCCGCCGCGCCGAACGGATCGGCCGGGAGGTCGGCGAGCTGCGCGAGAACGGTCTCGCGGGCACCCCCGCGGAGGTCGTCGAGAAGATCAAGAGCTACGCGGCGGTCGGCTCGCAGCGCATCTACCTGCAGATGCTCGATCTCAGCGACCTCGAACACCTCGAGCTGGTCGCGGCGGAGGTCATGCCGGCCGTGCGCGACCTGTAGCCCTCACAGCTGCGCGGCTCAGTAGCTGCTGGTGGAGCCGAGGAACGCCTCGATCTCCCGGTTCCACCGGCGGCGACGGGTGCGCTCGAGTCCCCACCGCGCCGACTCGAACATCGTGATCGCCAGCGCGACCGACAGCATCCACAGGAACACACCGGCGCAGACGGCAGAGACCTTGGCGGCGGCCACCGTGAGCGGAGGGTCGGCGAGTTCACCCGAACGGGCGTCGACCCACACCGTCACGTCGCCCCCGGTAACGGACCAGCTGTCCACCGGAACCACGGCCCGGCGCTGCTCGTCCCCCCACTGCCAGGTGGCCGGCGCGGGGGCGGTAACCGACGACGCGACCTCTCCCCCTCCCGGCGCGGCAGGGTCGGGCGCGGACTCGAGGGTCGCGGAGACCGGGGTGCGTTCGGTGCTCTGCTTCTCGGCGAGCGCTACCCAGGACTGCCACGATCCGGCGCCGACGAACCCGGCGACCGGAATCGTCAGCGCGAGGGTGGTGAGCAGCACGAAGAACAACCACGCTTCGATGCGGTCGGCCCGGCGTACGAGCGGATTCCCGCCGCGCCGGCTGCGGCGCATGCGGTCGAGGTAGTCGCCCGCGCACGTCGAGGTTTTCACGGTGACCGGTCCTCCCCGTCGGCAGTCGTGTTCTCCGAGGATGCGACGGTCGTCGGCGGATTTCAAGACGCGACGACCGATTCGCGCACCCCGGACTCACGCTCCGGGAGGTGCCGGGAACGGGATCAGGCGCCGAGCCCCACCGGGCAGCTCACGCCGGTTGCGTGCACCGGGCAGTAACCGTGGGGATTCTTCGCGAGGTACTGCTGGTGGTAGTCCTCGGCGTAGTAGAAGTGCGTCAGAGGTGCGATCTCGGTGGTGACAGCGCCGTAGCCGGCTGCCGCGAGCCGCTCGCCGTACGCTTCGGCCGTCGCCTCGGCCATCTCGATCTGCGTCTCGTCGTGCGTGTAGATCGCCGAGCGGTACTGGGTTCCCTGATCGTTACCCTGCCGCATCCCCTGCGTCGGATCGTGGTTCTCCCAGAACTCCTGCAGGATGCGCGCGTAACCGATCACCTTGGGATCGAAGACGACGAGCACGACCTCGGTGTGACCGGTCCGGCCCGAGCACACCTCTTCGTACGTGGGGTTGGGGGTGTAACCACCGGCGTACCCGGCGGCGGTCGAGTACACGCCGTCGAGTTGCCAGAACTCCTTCTCCGCACCCCAGAAGCACCCCATCCCGACCACGGCGGTCTGCAGCCCCTCGGGGAAGGGGGGAACGATGCGATTGCCGTTGACGTAGTGGGTCTCGGGAACGACTACGGGCTCGGAACGCCCGGGTAGTGCGTCCTCGCGGGCCACCATCTGCGACTTGGAACCTGCACGGGCCAGAATCTCGTCGAACCAGGACATGTCCCGATGCTACGCGCGGGGCCCGGTGGTGGCCGGTTCCGCGGCCACCGTGCGGGCCGGGGTGAGCCACCGGGTGCTGATCCAGCGCGCGGCGGGTACCTCGACACCGCGGTAGACCACTTCCGACACGAGGGCGCAGCCGAGCAGCACGCACACGATCGCACCGGTCTGCCCCACCACCCCGACCGTGTTCTCGTAGATCCGGTACATCACCAGGGTGTGCGTGAGGTAGATGGCGTAGCTGCGGGTCGCGACCCAGTCGACGACCCGGAGATGCGCGAAGCGGCCGTTGTAGCGGGAGACCAGCACGACGCATGCGAACACCACGGTGATGGTCCACAGGTAGCGCGTCCCCGCCCAGTACACCTGGGTGTCGGTGGCGAGCACGATCACGTGGACCTGCGCCAGCAACGCCAGGACGAGCCCGCGGCCGGAGATCAGTCCGGCCCATCCGAGGTAGGCGATCTGCCCGAGGAACACCGTGGGGAGCGTCGCCGCGATCCGGGAGAGGAAGGGCACGCTGTACGGCTCCGGGATGTACAGGTTGTAGATGAGCACCAGCATGCACAACACGGCCCCGAGGACGGGAATGATGAGCGGGTTGGCGCGCAGGAGCGAGCGGCCGGCGACGCAGTACAGGTAGAAGACGATCTGCACGGCGAGCGTCCAGGCGACTCCGAGCACGGCCACCTGCGGCTTCAGGAAGAAGGCGCCGAGGATGAAACTCAACGCGGCCTCGGAGTTCGAGACACCCGTGTGACCACTGAACATGCCGTTGATACCGAGCCGGACCAGCACGATCGCGGCGAGGATGCAGACCCAGAACGCGGGAACCAGGCGCGCGGCGCGGGCGATGAGGAAACGCCGGGGTGATTGCCGCATGGCGGACCGGGTGATGAGGAGCCCGGTGAGCATCATGAACGCCGCGACCCCGACGAACGACAGATGCTGGTTCAGCCCGGCCCCGTCGACGAAGACCCGGTACACGAGGTCGATGCCCCACCATCCGGTCCCGAGGTCGTCGATCAGATAGAACGAGATGTGGGAATAGACGACCGCGAGCACTGCTGCGAACCGCAGCAGATTGACGCCCGGAAGATCCACGCGAGGTGCGTCGACCCCGTTCGCGGGTTCGTTCAGGAAGGGCCGATACACCGCCCAATGTTAAGGTTCCGCTCTCGAGCGTCACCAATTGGTCCAGCTCGACCGGGGTTTCTGCTGGTCGCGGGAGATGTCCTCGCGGGAAACGGCGATTCTCGTCGCTGCCGCCCCGAGCCTCGTGGGCGTACGTCCGAGTGACAGCTGTGGTTGCGCAGGGTGTACTTATGAGTTGGGGTGGAAACCACACGGTGTGGGTAATCCACACAAGTGTTGTGGTGAAACCCGCAAGGCACGGAAACAACCGCACGGGCCCTACCGGGCTCGCAAAGAAGGGACCCTCGTGGCTGAGTACACACTTCCGGAACTGCCCTACGACTATGCAGCGCTCGAGCCGCATATCTCGGCGAAGATCATGGAGCTGCACCACGACAAGCATCACGCGACCTACGTCGCAGGTGCGAACACCGCTCTCGAGAAGCTGGCCGAGGCGCGCGAGAACGGCACGCTGGCCGCTCAGGCAACCAAGCTCGAGAAGGATCTCGCCTTCCACCTCGGTGGCCACACCAACCACACGGTGTTCTGGCAGAACCTCTCCCCCGAGGGTGGCGACAAGCCCGAAGGCGAGCTGGCCGCGGCGATCGACGACGCGTTCGGTTCGTTCGACAAGTTCCGCGATCACTTCTCCGCGAACGCGAACTCCATCCAGGGCTCCGGCTGGTCGATCCTGGCCTGGGATTCCATCGGGCAGCGTCTGCTCATCGTGCAGCTGTACGACCAGCAGGGCAACATCCCGATCGGCCTGACCCCGCTGCTCATGCTCGACATGTGGGAGCACGCCTTCTACCTGCAGTACCAGAACGTGAAGGCCGATTACGTCAAGGCGTTCTGGAACATCGTGAACTGGGCCGACGTGCAGGCTCGCTTCGACCGGGCACGCACCCAGACGGCAGGTCTGATCGTCTAGAGCCCGAGGCTCCGATCGGCTGAGCCGAATCGGCTGCGCCGGATACGAACGGAGGGACGCCGCAGCGCGGCGTCCCTCTTGCCGTATCCGGCCCCCACCCGGACTGGCACTCGGCACCTCTTGTGTGCAAGCACGAGAAGTGGGCATTCTTCGTCTACCGGCCATAGGGCCGGGACCCGGCTTGCAACGGCGCGACCGGACCGGCTCGAGTGGATCGGGGTGGGTTCGATGACGGACTACGCACACGGACGGATCGAACTCGCCGCATTTCACGCGGCAGGAGCGCTGCGCGGTTTCGTCGTGTCGGGCAGGTGGCCCGACACGACCCGGGAGTGGACGCAACTGCTCGCGCTGACGGTGCGCGTGGCATCGTTGCCCGGACTGCTGCCCACCTCGACCGTGTTCGGGGTCAAGGAGGAGTTGCCCGACGATCCGGAGCCCGGAACGGTCGGATTGCTGATCGCCGAGGGGCCCGTCATCGGCGCCGAAGCCGTGACGCCGGAGCGATTCGCGGACCGCCGGCCGTCGGCGCTCATCATGTTGCATCCTCCGTCGGAGACGACTCCGACGCTGCCCGAGAATGCGGGTGCCGCGTCGGGGTGTGTGTTGTTGCCGGGCCTCCCCCACCTGGGCCTCGACCACCGGGCAGCCTGGGTGGAAGCGGAGCCGGACGGTACCGTGACGTCCCTGGTGAGCAGGGTCGGAGTGAATCCGAGCAGCGATCCCGACACCGCAATTCTGGCGATGCTGCTGGCCGCGTGACCCGCACCCGCACAAGAGAGTTCGGTTCTCCGAAACTGAGCATGCCCTTTACCGATGCGCTGTCGGGCCGGTATCGTTTGCTTCGCGAAGGGGAGTAGCCCCCAATCGCCGAGTCGACATACTGGCGGCGCCGCGCAGGCGGACCGCCCGGCACGGCGAACCGGACGGTAGTCCGGTGGGCGAGACCTTCGGCCGTCGGCGCACCGTGCCCGACGTCCGGAGGAAGCCCAATTTTCCTCCAGCGGGTGAGGAGGAATGCCGATGTGGTCCGCCGTCGTACTGAGCTTCGCAGTCATCTTCGTGGCCGAACTGGGCGACAAATCCCAGTTGATGGCCATGACGTTCGCGTTGCGGTACCGCTGGTGGGTCGTCCTGACCGGCATCCTGTTCGCCACGACGGCCGTGCATCTCGTATCGGTGGCCGTCGGGCACTATCTCGGCGTCGCCATTCCCCCCGTCGCGATGTCCATCGTCGGCGGCCTCGCGTTCCTGTTCTTCGGTCTGTGGACGTTGCGAGGAGATTCGCTCGACGACGCCGAACAATCGAAGGCCGGACGCGTGGCGCGTTCCGCGTTCCTGGCCGTGGTCTCGGCCTTCTTCCTCGCGGAACTCGGCGACAAGACGATGCTCGCGACCATCACCCTCGCCGCCGACAACGACTGGGTGGGCGTGTGGATCGGATCGACCGTCGGCATGGTTGCCGCCGACGCACTCGCGATCATCGCCGGTGCGGTGCTCGGCCGTCACATGCCGGAGAACGCCATCCGGCTCGGCGCGTCCGCCTTGTTCTTCGGGTTCGGCGCGTGGATGCTCGGCGACGGACTCGCGCCGGACTCGGCCGTGGTCGGTCCGGTCGCCGGAGGGATCACCCTCGTCCTCGCCGCCGCGGGGGCGGTCGTCGTCGGGAGGCGGGCGGCACGCCGGACGACTGCGGAGGTTCCGGCTCCCGTCGAGCCCTGATGTCCACCCGGCTTCCCGGCGTGACCAACGACACCGCGTGAGCGCCGAACATCCGGGCCCCTCTCGCTCCAGAAGAGTATGCTTGCCGATAGGCAAATACTTTGGGAGTTGAATGACACCACCGATGGGAAGCACACACTTCGACGACGACGACATCCACCGCCTCCGCATCGCCCTCGGCCGGATCGCCCGGAGCGTCGGCCGGTCCGCAACCGACGAGGGGCTCACCCGGTCCCAGTCGTTGCTGCTGACGACCGTCGCGAAGCACGGGACGATCGGGGTGCGCGAACTCGCGGAGCACGAGGGACTCAACCCCACAATGTGCTCGCGGATGGTCGGCAAGCTCGAAGAGGCCCAACTCGTCACGCGTTCCTCCGACGCCGGCGACAAGCGCGTCGTGCGGATCCACATCACCCCGGCGGGGGCGCGGCTGTCGGATGAGCTACGCGCTCGCCGGACGGCGATGTTCGCCCGGCACCTGGCGGAACTGGACGACGACCGGCTCGACGCACTCCACGACGCCCTGCCCGCCCTCGAAGCACTCGGTGAGCGCATGTGCCGGGGACGGGAGGTGCGTGAGTGACCGTCATCGACGACATCCGCGGACAGACGTTCGCGGCCCTCCGCGGGCCCAACTTCCGCCGCTACATCGGCGGTCAGGCGATTTCACTCGTCGGCACATGGATGCAGACCATCGCCCAGTCGTGGCTCGTCCTCCAGCTGACCGGCTCGGCCACCGCCATCGGCATCGTCCTCGCCCTGCAGACCGTGCCGATGCTGCTCCTCGGGCCGTACGGCGGGGTGATCGCGGACCGCACCGACAAGCGCCGGCTCATGATCGGGCTGCAGAGCCTCATGGGTGTGCAGGCACTCGTGCTGGGTCTGCTCGTCGTGACCGGCACCGTCGAGTTGTGGCACGTCTACGTGCTCGCCGTACTGCTCGGCCTCAACCAGTGCTTCGAGAACCCCGCACGGCAGTCCTTCATGCTCGAAATGGTCGGGCCCGACGATCTCCGCAACGCGGTGAGTCTCCAATCGGTGCTCGCCTCGTGTTCCCGCATGATCGGCCCGGCTGTCGCGGGCATCGTGATCGCCGCAGGTGGTATCGGACTGTGCTTCCTGCTCAACGCGGCAAGCTTCGTCGCCGTCGTCACGTCGTTGCTGACACTCGACGTGTCGAAACTCGTGCCCTCACCGCCCACAGCCCGCGCGCGCGGCCAGCTACGCGAGGGACTCGCCTACGTGCGGCGCACATCCGATCTCGCGGTGCCTCTGCTGATGATGGCGCTGGTGGGATGCCTCGCCTTCGAGTTCCAGGTCGTGCTTCCGGTGCTTGCCGACCAGACGTTCGACGCGGGTGCCGAGGCGTACGGCTTGCTCACCGCGGCGATGGGTGCGGGATCGGTAGTCGGCGGTCTCGTGGTCGCGACCTGGGGGCACACGGGCACCAAGCCTCTCGTCCTGACGGCGCTCGCATTCGGTGTCGCAATGGCCGTAGCCGCAGCGTCCCCGACCATGCCCATCCTGGTGGCGACGATGGTCGTCGTCGGCGCTCTGAGCGTGACCTTCACGTCCACCACCAACAGCACGCTCCAGCTCACCGCCGCGCCGACCATGCGTGGCCGGGTGATGGCCCTCTGGTCCGTCGCCTTCCTCGGCTCCACCGCGATCGGCGGTCCCATCGCCGGCTGGGTCTGCGAGCAGGGCGGCGGGCGAGCCGGGCTGTTGCTGGGCGCGGGCGCGTGCCTCGTCGCCGCCGCGATGGGTGCCGCGGTGATGCGCCGACGGGCTGCGATCGAACTGACACCTGCACGCTAGGGTTCGTGACGGACCACACACGCGTGCCGCAAGGCCCGGACGAGGAGTTACGAACAGTGGAAATTCAGGGATCTGCCGCACTGGTGACCGGCGCCGCATCCGGCCTCGGTGCCGCCACCGCCCGTCGCCTCACCGACGCGGGGGCCACCGTCTTCGGTCTCGACCTCGAACAGTCGATCGAGCGCGTCGGCGACGCGGCACCCGAGGGCGTCACGCTCATCCCCACCGACGTGACCAGCGCCGAGGGCGTCCAGTCCGCGATCGACCGCATCGTCGAGTCGGGACTGCCGCTGCGCACCGTCGTCAACTGCGCCGGCGTCGGCTGGGCCGGCCGGATCCTGTCGAAGAACGGGCCGCACGACCTCGAACTGTTCCGCACGGTCATCACCGTCAACCTGCTCGGCACCTTCAACGTCATGCGCCTCGCCGCCGATGCGATCGCCAAGACCGAGCCGGTCGACGAGTCCGGCCAGCGCGGCGTCGTCGTCAACACCGCGTCCGTCGCCGCGTTCGAGGGCCAGGTCGGGCAGATCGCCTACTCCGCGTCGAAGGGCGGCGTGCACGGCATGACCGTTCCCGCAGCGCGCGACCTCGCGCAGTACGGGATTCGCGTCAACACCATCGCGCCGGGCATCGTCGACACCCCGATGCTCGCCGGCGTCACCGAGGAGTACCGCAAGGGCCTCGAGGCGGGCGTGCCGTTCCCGTCGCGCCTCGCACAGCCCGCCGAGTACGCACAGCTCGTGCAGATGATCGTCGAGCACGACTACCTCAACGGCGAGACCATCCGCATGGACGGTGCGCTGCGCATGGCGCCGCGCTGATCCGCGACGCACAACGCTTCCCACGTCGGCGCGGTGGAGTCACGTACTGCGTGCCCACCGTCGCCGCGTGCGGGCGGCCGCGTGCGGTCAGAGATCGTCGATGTGCGGAATCTCGAGGACCGCACGATCGGACATCCACTCCCGCAGGATCTTGGTCGCGACCACGTCGTCCTCGTTGTACTCGAGCAGCCGCGCGCGCTGACTCGGATCCGGCTCGCCGTCCAGCCCGACGGCCTCGCGGTACCAGCTCATCGACGCCTCTCCCCCGGCTTCGTCGTCGCGCCAGTGGTGACCGGCGATCGGGGCGACCTTCTTGAGCCCCTTCCCGTTCGGGCACACGAACTGGTCGGTGACGGCCTGGTAGATGTCCACCCATTCGGATGATCCGATGAACGCCTTGATCTCCGCTTCGGGCGGCACACCCGGAAAACCGCGGAACCGCCGCGCCGACGACAACAACCACTTGTCTTCCGCCGACCTCGAATAGCAATAGGCCGCAAACGTTTTCCCACGGCGCTCGGCGGTACGCCGCTGGTCCGACAACCACGCCCAGAACTCGGCGAACGACCGCGCCTCGTCGTCGGTGGGTACCGGCACCCAGGTCGCGAACGGCCGGTACTCCGACTGCGATCCGGAGTTGAGCAGCGTCCCCCACAGATAGGCGCCGTGCTCGTGAAAGCTCTCCATGTCGACATCGACCTCGATGTCGGCGCGGTGGACGTGCACATGGCGGTACCGGCGGACGAGGGGGGCGCCCGCGAGCCACGCCTTCGCGATCACCACCGCATCCTCGAAGGGGCCCTGGGGCCAGATCTCGGGTGGTTCGCCTTCCCAGCCCGCGAGACCGTCGATGGTGTGAACTCCGAGTTCCCTGAGGACCTCGGCGCGCTGACCCGACGCCACCAGCGACACGTCGCGTTCGCGGGTGAGTTCGGCCCGGCACCGATCCCACCACGGGCACGTCCTGCACTCCCCGATCTGCGACGGTTTCGTCGGCGTCCGGCCGCGGGCGATCTCGACGCGATCGGTCAACCGGGCGTCGTACTCGTCGAGGACCGCGCTCAGGTCGTGCACCAGAATGCAGTCGCCGCCGTACCCGATCGCGCCGCCGATCTGCCCGGGACTTGCGAGACCGTGACGCTCGAGCATCCGGTACAGGTGCGCGAGGCGCATCTGGTCGCGGACCTGGCTGCGCACTTTGCGTGTCTGGTCCACCACCGGCTTCCACTCGAACAGCCCGGTGGTCGTGGCGCCCTGACCGGGATCGGTGACCTTGTGGTTCACGACGATCACCGGGATGTAGCCCCCGCGCACGGTGTCGCGCAGCAGAATCTCCGACCTGCCCCGGCGTCCGGTGTCGACCTCGACGGGCAGCACCGCACCCCAGATCCGGTCGGCTCCGGCGCGACACGCCTCGAGAGTCTGTTCTGCGCGCTGCGACATCGAGCCGTCTGGGCCGATGAGCACCCAGCCCTCGGGGTCCGCCTCGAACAAGTGCTGACGGATCGCCTCACGGTGGGCGGCGGCCGCCTCCTGGCGCTGCCGCGCACCCGCGTTCTCGGCCGCACCTGCAAGTTCGTGGGGGAACGAAGCGTCCAGATACACCCGGTGGCGGCACCGCGTCAGCGCACTCGCCTCGAGGGAAACGGGTGTTCGCCGCACATCACGGGTTGGCTCCACAACTGTCCAGGGTATTCGCTGCGCACGGATCGCCTCGCACCAGCACCGTCACGTTAGGCTGACGCGGGGCGCCGGAGCGTCGTGTCGTACCGAATGGAGGGTGCTGTTCGATGGGGTTGTTCACACGGAAACGTCGCGCCACTCGCAAGGCGGAAGCCAAAGCTCTCAAGCACAGGGCGAAGCTCGAAGCGAAGCTGGTGGCGAAGAACCAGCTCAAGAACGACCGGCGAGCAGCGAAAGCGCAGCAGAAGCTGAGCAAGAAGCTGGCGAAGTCGCAGGTCAAGCTCGATCAGGAACTGCTCAGTTCGCAGGCGAAGATCGAGAAGGAACAGATCGCAACGCTCAAGGCACAGAAGAAGGCCGCAGAGAGCCAGGGCCTGACCGCAGCGAAGGTGCGCCGGTACCTCGGTGTCGCCCGTCTGCTCGCGCCGGTGCTCGTTCCGATCGTCTACCAGGTGGTCACGGCGCTGCGCGGTCAGCTCGACGCGCGACGGGCACAGCAACTCGGTGTCCCCATCGACGAGCTCGGCTCGTACACGGGCCGCGGTGCACGACTCAGTGCCCGGATCGCCGGCGCCGAACAGTCGCTCACCAAGATCGAGTCCCTGCACCCGAAGGACGCCGAGACGCAGAAGTTCGCCGCGGCGATCCGCGGTCGTCTCACCGACCTGACCGCGGCGGTGCAGGCTGCCGAGCAGATGCCCGCGGCGCGCCGGAAGTCGGCGCACGCCGCGATCTCGTCCGAGCTCGACGGCATCGAGGCCGATCTGCTCGCCCGGCTCGGGGTCCGCTGACCCGAACGTGAACACGAACCCGGCCCTCCTCGGCAGCACCGCGGGCATCACGACCGCGGCGCTGGCTGCGGCTGCGCACGGCGCGGCCGGTGGCGGTGTGCCCACGGGCCCCGCCTCGGCACTGCTGCTCGCAGTCGCCGCGGGGGTCGGGATCGTGGGTGCGTACGTGCCGACGCTGCCGCCGATCGCACTTCTCGCCGTCGGGCAACTCGGCACCCACGCCGTTCTCTCCGCCCTCACCGAGGGCCACCCGCACACGTCGGGATCGATGTTCGCCGCACACCTCGTGGCCGTCGCAGGCTGCGCGGTGCTGCTGGTCGCCGCCGCCCGGCTCTTCGACGCGTGCAGTACCGCGATCCGGGCCGTGACACTCCGGCTCGGCGGCGTACACGTGCCGGCGTCGCTCGCCCCGACGAGAACGACCGACCCGCTCGTCTGGGGTCGCGCTCCCCCGGCGATCTCCCGGAGAGGTCCACCGGTCGCGCGGTGACGCGCAGCCGTATTCGTTCTCCGAGAAAGATCCACCCATGAAGACATCACCTACCCGTGCCCTCGTCGGCGCGGGCGCCACTGCTGTGCTGATGCTGGCCGGTTCCGGCCTCGCGTCCGCACATGTCACGGTCGTCGCACCGGGCGCGGAGCAGGGCGGTTACACCGTGCTGACGTTCCGTGTGCCCACCGAATCCGATACCGCCGGAACCACTGCGGTGTCGGTCGGCCTGCCCGGCCTGAAGTCGGCACGCACCGAACCATTGCCGGGCTGGTCCGCGACGATCGAGAAGGATCCCGAGACCCAGCTCGCCACCGGCGTCACCTGGACCGCGGATCCGGGAGTTGCCGTCGGTCCGGGCGAGTTCCAGCAATTCGTGCTCTCCGCCGGGCCGCTCCCCGACGAGGCGGAAGTGTCGTTCCCCGCGGTACAGACCTACAGCGACGGCGAGGTCGTCGCATGGGACCAGGTCACGACCGGGGACACCGAACCCGAACGTCCCGCTCCGAGCCTGACGCTCGCGGCGGGCAACGGCGACGGGCACGGCGGCGGAGCACACACCACCGGCACCGACGCCGGCACCACGTCGGACGAGTCCGGCACCGATGTCACCGCACGGTGGCTCGGCGGCATCGGTCTCGTCCTCGGTGCGCTGGGCGTGGCCCTCGGCCTCGGCGCCGTGATCCGGGGACGGCGCTCATGAGACGCCTCTTCGTCGTTCTCGCCGCGTTGTTCACCGCACTGGCGCTCTCGGCCGGTCCCGCGGCGGCGCATTCCGTGGTGCTGTCGAGCTCGCCGGAGGACGGTGAGCAGATCGCGCAGGCACCCGAGCGGGTGAGCGTGACGTTCAACGAGCCCTTGCAGGAGCAGTTCGCGGCGATCACCGTCGTCGGCCCGGACGGCAACCTGTGGTCCGTGGGCGACCCCGCCGTCGAAGGTTCCACGGTGAGTGTCGCCGTGGACGGACTCGGTCCGGTCGGCGAGTACACCGTGGCCTTCCGGGTGACGTCCGCCGATGGGCATCCCGTCAGCGGTACCCGGACCTTCACCCTCACGCAGGAGGGCACCGGCGCGCCCGGTGAGCCGGCGTCCGGTACGTCCGAGACGGCCGACGGGAACGAGAGCGGCGACAGCGGGCCCGCCGTGTGGTGGTTCGTCGTCGCCGGTGTAGTCGTGATCGCCGGCGGACTGGTCTTCGCCCTTCGCAAGCCGAAGGCATGATCGGATGATCTCGGTGCGCCGGCGGTGGCTTCTCGGTGCCGCCGTCGGCGTACTCGCCGGCACCGTCGCCGGAGTGGCGTGCGGCTGGATGCTCGCGACCCCGGAGGCCTCCAGCTGGGTCCGGGCGCTGTCGGTGGGCACGGGATCGACCGTGCTCGGTATCGCGGTCCTCGCTGCGATGATCCGCGGTGAACGTCGGCCCGGAATCGAACCCGACGACGTGTGGCGCGCGATCGCGACGTCGAGCGGAGTGTGGCTCGCGCTCGAATCCGTCCAGCTCGTCCGGGAGGCCGCGTCCGCGGTCGCCGTTCCGGTGGGCGACCTGCGCGCCGGCTTGTTCGCCGAATACCTCGCCACTGCCGGTTCCGGGCGCGTCGAAGCCGCCGCCTGGGTCTGCGTCGCCGCGTGCGGCATCGTCGCGGTGGTGGCGTACCGGCGGTCGGCGTCGTGGTCCACCGCACCGGTACTGGTGTTCGCGGCGCTGGCGCTGATCGCGCGGCCCGCGACCGGGCACATGGCTCAGCAGACACTCGGTTCCCTGCTCAATGCCGCGCACGTCCTGGCCGCGGCCGTCTGGTTCGGGGTGCTGGCCGCATTGGCCCTCCTCGTGCGCAGACGCGGTACGTGGGCTCAGCTGCTACCGCGCTACTCGGCGCTCGCACTGCGGTGCGTGGCGATTCTCGCGGCGACGGGCGTCATCGACGCTGCTGTCCGGATCGGGTCGCTCAGCGGACTGTTCGGCACCGGCTACGGACGCATCGTGCTGGCGAAGACCGCTGTGCTCGTGGCGTTGCTGGTGCTGGCGTGGACCTGGCGCCGAACGTGGGTGCCGGACGCGGTGTCGCACCGCGTCACCGCCGAGGAGTCGCTCCGCAACGCAGTCGTGGAGGTGTGCGGCATCGCCGTCGTCTTCGGCCTCGCCGCTGCCCTCGCCACCGCCTCCTGAACTACCGCCTCCTGAACTACCGCTTCCTGAGTTACCGCGTCCCGCGCGACCGTCACTGCCCTGAGCGGGCGGCGCGGCGGAGGTCACCGACGAGCGACCGGAGCGCGTCGTCACGGTCCGATCGGGCGCGGAGAACCGCGGACGGATGGATGGTCACCACCACCGACGGATCGTGCCCGCCGCGTATCTCGTCGGGCAGGCGCAGCACTTCGCCGCGGTGTTCGGTGAGCCTGAATCCGTTGCCCAGCAGCGCTTGCGCCGCGCTCGCGCCCAGACACACGACCACCTCCGGGCGTATCGCCTCGAGTTCGGCCAGCAGCCAGGGGCGGCACGCCGCTATCTGGCCACCCGACGGCTTCTTGTGGATGCGGCGCTTGCCGTTCGCCGAACGGTCGAAGCGGAAGTGTTTGACGGCGTTGGTGACGTAGACCGAGCCGCGATCGACACCCGCCTGCTCGAGAGCCTTGTCGAGCAGATACCCCGCCGGTCCGACGAACGGCTCGCCGGCGCGGTCCTCCTGGTCTCCCGGCTGCTCGCCGACGAGGAGCATGCGTGCGCTCTCGGGCCCCGCTCCGAAAACGGTTCGGTCGGCGGCCTTGTACAGGTCGCATCCGCGGCAAGCGCGCGCCGCCGCCGCGAGTGCGGGCACCTCGCGTGTCTCGGGCAGGTACTCCTGGGCACCGGGATAGCTCACCACGACGACGGGATACCCCCGGACGCCGCCGATCCACGCGCGCGGCGACACGAACGTGCGGGATGGTGGTGAGCGGCGTGCCCCATCAGCCGGGCACCACGGGTTGCTGCCCGGCGACGCGGCCCAGGCCGACGGCGACACAGACGGCGGTGATCGATCCCGCAGCCATGATCGCCGCGAGCACGACGACCTGGAATCGTCCCGCTTCGAGCGGGGAGAGCCCGCCGAAGATCGCGCCGACGAACGCACCCGGAAGTGTCACCAGGCCGGTTGTCTTGGTCTGATCGATCGGCGGAATCATCGCCGCGTGCACCGCGAGCCGTGCGTGCTCGGCCGTTGCCTGCCGCATGGTCGCGCCCAGCGCGAGCCATCCCTCGACTTCCAGCCATCGATCGACGACGAACTCGTGGAACCGCCGGCCTGCGAGACCTGCGACGGTCATCGCGTTGCCGATGACGATGCCGCCGAGCGCGAGCGCGTACCGCGGCGTCGCCGCTACCGCTCCGGTCACGAAGATCACCGCGAGCGCGACACCGATTCCCAGCAGCATGGCCCCGGCGACGATGGCCAGGACGCGAACGCCGCTTCCGACCCGGCGCGCGGCCGTCCATGTTCCGACCGAGAACATGACGAGCAGAACGACGCCGACCCACGCCCCGTTGGTGATGACTCCGGTGAGCACGACGCTGACGATCGCGAGTTGCAGGGCGCCACGCGCCACCGCGTACAACGACGCGAACCTGTGCGGAACCCCAAAGACCCACAACACCGACGTGGCCACCGCTGCGAGCGCGAGGACACCGATCAGTGTGCGGAGGAGCACGTCAGGGTCGTCGATCATCGGATCGAGCGTATCCACCCGGACATGCCATCGCGATGCCGTGCGCGATACGGTCGATGCATGGCACGCAAGTCCGCTGTTCGCCGTCACGAACCCGAGTCCGACGACTACCTCTACGAGCCCACCGAACGGAGGATCCGGGGGCAGTTGTTCGATCGGACGATCGTCGACAGCAGCCGGGCTCTGCTGGTCTGGGCGCCGGGGAAGCCGGTGCCGTTCTACGCGTTCCCCCGCGACGACGTCCGGCTCGATCTGATCGCGGCGTCGCTGTCCCCGAGTCGCAGCCGACCGGATGTGTGGCAGTGGTACGACGTCGTGATCGACGAGCAACGCGCGTATTCGGTGGTCTACCAACTCGACGTCGACGGTCTGGACGATCGGCTGATCTTCCAGTGGTTCCGGCACGGGGAGACCGGGCCGGGTGACGAGGTCGACGAAGGCGAACGCTGGTTCGAGGAGGAAACCGAAGTGTTCACCCATCCACGCGACCCGCACCATCGGGTCGATGCTCTGCGCAGTTCGCGCCACGTTCGGGTCGAGATCGGCGGCACCGTGGTCGGCGAGACGCGCAATCCGGTGCTCGTCTTCGAGACGGGATTGCCCACCCGCTACTACCTGCCGCCGGAGGATGTCGATTTCTCCGTCCTCGAGGAATCCGAATGGCGGACGAGTTGCCCCTACAAGGGGACCGCGCGGTACTGGTCGTTCGTCGGCCAGCCTCCCGCGGAGAACGTGGCGTGGTCGTATCCCGAACCGTTCGCCGCGGTCGCCGATATCGAGGGCTACCTGTGCTTCTACGACGACGCCGCGGAGATCACCGTCGAGGACCGACCTGCGCATCGCACGCGGTAATGTTGTTCTCACTTCGAGAGAACTACATTTGCAGATTCTTATATTTGCACTAATGTAAAACTTCATGACTGCAGCGGAGCCCAGGGGCCAGGACGCGAAAGGTTCCCATCGCGAGCGCAAGCGGGCCCGCACGTGGGCCGCAATCCATCTCGCCGCGGCCGAATCCGCCGCCGTGCACGACCGCCTCTCGGACGTGACCGTGGAAGCGGTCGCGGAACGGGCCGAGATTTCGCCGCGCACCTTCTTCAACTACTTCAGGTCGAAGGAGGACGCCGTCCTGGGCCAGCAGGCTCCGGTGATCCACGACGACATCGCCGACGATTTCCACATCGAGGCCGGCGACGACCTCGTCGAGAAGGTCGCGTTCCTGTTGCTCGCGGTGTTCCGCACCTCGGTCCACCGCCTCATCACGTACGGCGAATACGCCACGTTGCTCGACCGCCACCCGGAACTGGCGCGCCGGCGCCTTCAGCACATCGATGCCGTGGAGGCACTCGTCGCCGACCTCGTCACCGCACGTCTCGCCGAGTCGCAGACGCCCGGCACATCGCCCGGCGGACACGGCGGGCACACCGTCGAGGAGACAGCCCTGCTGATCGTGACGGTGGCCGGTGCCGTGATGCGCACCGCGATGGCTCCCGTGCTCGACCTTCGGAACGGGACCGAGGGCGACGCGGACTCCGTCCTCCGCCGCACCTGCGCACACTTCAGGAAGGTCACGCGAGCATGAATGCCACCGCCACCACCGCCGCACCGCGCAGCCACACCGAATTCGACCGCCGCGCAATCACCTTCATTTTCATCGGGCTGATGGCGACGATGCTCGTCGCCTCGCTCAACCAGACCGTGCTCAACCCCGCACTCCCCACCATCGTCGGCGAACTCCACGGTGTCGACAAGATGCTGTGGATCGTCACCGCGTACATCCTCGCGTCCACGATCACGATGCCGATCTACGGCAAACTAGGAGATCTGTTCGGCCGCAAGCCACTGCTGCTGACCGCCCTGACCATCTTCCTGGTGGGCTCGACCATCAGCGCGTTCGCGGGAGATATCACGTGGCTGATCGTCGGCCGCGCCGCCCAGGGTGCGGGCGGCGGCGGACTGATGGTGCTGTCGCAGGCCACTGTCGCCGACGTGATTCCGGCCCGGCAACGCGGAAAGTACCTGGGCATCATGAGCAGCGTCTTCGCGGTGTCCTCGGTCGCCGGTCCCCTGCTCGGCGGCTGGTTCACCGAGGGACCGGGATGGCGGTGGGTCTTCTACATCAACCTCCCGCTGGGCGTACTCGCCTTCATCGCGGTGGCGTTCTTTCTCCGGCTACCCCGCACCCGCAACTCGCGGCCCCGCATCGACATCGCCGGCATGACGGTCCTGTCCCTCGCCACGACGCTTCTCGTCTTCGTCGCGACCTGGGGCGGCTCGCGTTACCCGTGGACCTCTCCCGTGGTGCTGGGTCTCATCGCGGGCACGCTCGCCACGGCAGTTCTGTTCCTGTTCATCGAAAGCCGTGCGGCAGAACCTATTCTCCCGCTGCACCTGTTCCGCGACCGCAACTTCGACGTGAGCACCCTCGCCGGTCTCCTCAACAGCATCGCGTTGTTCGGTGTCGCGGCATACATGCCGACCTACCTGCAGATGGTGGCGGGACGGAGCGCGACGGTCGCGGGCCTGCTCATGTTCCCGATGATGGGATCGATGCTGATCACCTCGACGCTGGCGGGACGTCTGGTGAGCCGGACCGGCCGATACAAGGTGACGCCCATCGTCGGCTCGGTGCTCGTCGCGGTGGCGATGCTGTTGCTGTCCCTGCTCACCGTGGACACACCGATCTGGGTGCTGTGCTGCTTCCTCGCCGTGCTCGGGGTCGGACTGGGCGCATCCATGCAGATCATGGTGCTCGTCGTGCAGAACTCGTTCCCGGTCGAAGAGGTCGGCACCGCCACCGCGGGCAACAACTACTTCCGGCAGATCGGAGCGACGCTCGGTTCGGCCGTGGTCGGCAGCGTGTTCGCCACCCGCCTGAACGTGCTTCTCGCGGAACGGGTCCCGGAAGGGGGCCTCGCCGCGGACGACGCCAATTCCCTCACCCCGGCCATGGTGCACACCCTGCCCGACGCCGTGCAGCAGCCGATCCTCGAGTCCTACAACGACGCCCTCACACCGATCTATCTGGCGATCGGCCCGTTGGCGATGGTGGCCGCGGTACTACTGTGCTTCGTCGTCGAGAAGCCCCTCGCGACCACCATCACGCGGCGTACGGACCCGGCCGTCAACGACCCGGCAGCCACCCCATCGCCTTGACGAGCGGGGGCAGCATCTTGGCCCAGATCTGCCTCGGAAGCCCGCGCGGGCCGTCGAGGTTCAGCACCCGGGTGACGGCCACGGTCTGCGACTCGGTGTACTTGAGAAGCCCTTCGGCACCGTGCCGGCGGCCCACACCGGAGATGCCTACGCCACCCATCGGAGCATCCATGCTGCCCCACGCCGGCGCGTAACCTTCGTCGACGTTGACGGTGCCGGCGCGGACCTTCGCCGCGATCTCTTCACCCTGCGCCTTGGTCGCCGCCCAGACGGAGGCATTGAGCCCGTACTCGGTGTCGTTCGCACGCCGGATCGCTTCGTCGACGTTGTCGACCGGGTACACCGACACGACCGGACCGAAGGTTTCGTCCCGGTAGCACTCGGCGTCCTCGGGAACGTCGGTGAGCACGGTCGGTTCGTAGAACAGCGGACCGAGGTCGGGGCGGGCCTTGCCGCCCGCCACCAGCGTCGCGCCCTTCGCCACCGCGTCGTCGACGTGGCCCGACACCGTCTTGACCTGGGTCTCGTTGACGAGGCAGCCCATCTCGGTGTCGAAGTCGTAGGACGCGCCGAGCTTGATCGCGCGCACCCGGTCGCCGAACATCCGCAGGAACTCCGGAGCGATCGACTTCTCGACGTAGATACGTTCGATGGAGATGCACAACTGCCCGGAGTTCGAGTAGCACGCGCGCACCGCCGCGTCGGTGACCTTCCGCAGGTTCGCTCCCGCGGTGACGATCATCGGGTTCTTGCCACCGAGTTCGGCGGAGAAACCGATCAGGCGCCGGCCGGCCTGCTCGGCGAGCAACCGGCCCGTCTGCGAGGACCCGGTGAACATCAGATAGTCGGAGTTCTCGACGATCGCCGTGCCCACCACCGATCCGGGGCCGGGCACCACGGCGAACACATCGCGTGGCACACCCGCCTCGTACAGCAGTTCGGCGACTGCGAGAGCGCAGTACGGCGTCTGACTGTCGGGCTTGAGCACCACCGCGTTGCCCGCGAGCAACGCGGGAATCGCGTCGGACACCGCAAGGGTCATCGGATAGTTCCACGGCGCGATGACGCCGACGACACCCTTCGGATGGTGCAGCACGGTGGTCTTCGTCAGGACGGGAAGCATCCCGGTCGCCCGGCGGGGCTCGAGCAGTTTCGGAGCGACGTGCGCGTAGTGCCGCGCCGTCATCGAAATGTCGAGCACCTCCTCCTGCGCGGACGTGCGGGACTTACCCGTCTCCGCCTGAGCCATGTCCATCAGCTGGTTTCGCCGCGCGTACACCAGTTCGCGGTAACGGAGGATGATCTCCGCGCGCTCGGTGACGGGCATCCGCGCCCAGGACGCCTGCGCAGTGCGGGCACGATCGATCGCGGCCTTTGCGTCGTCGGCGGTTCCGACGGGGACGGACGCGATCTCCTTCCCGGTGAACGCCTCGACGACAGGCCGCGTGGGCCGGTCCGCCGCGTCGGGAATGGCGATGAGATCGGCGAGACGTGCGAAGGTCGCAGCGCTCGGAGCAGGCATAAGACACCCCTACCGGTGAGTAGTTCTCGGAGTTACACCAAACGTACCCTCGGAAGGTGGTCCCTGTCACAAGCGCCTACCTCCGCCCGGGTCGTGAGTTACCCGGCGAAACCGGGCATCCCGCGCGCCCCGGCTTCCTAGACTGGGGCATATGACCACATCGAAGGGCATATCCGATGAGAAGGTCGATCGAGCGAAGATCGAGAACCGGGCGCCCTCTGTGGCTCACATGTTCCTCGACCGCATCACCGCGTCTCCCGATGCCGAGGCCTTCCGGTTTCCGATGGGCGCGGAGGAATGGATCGGGGTCACGTGGGCGCAGACGGGCGAACGCGTACGCCTGCTCGCGGCGGGCCTCATCGCGCTCGGCATCCAACCCGAGGACCGGGTGTCTCTCGCGTCGACCACACGATACGAGTGGGTCCTCGCCGACCTCGCGGTGATGTGTGCGGGCGCGGCCACGACCACGGTCTACCCCACCACGAACGCCCACGACGTCGCGTTCATCGTGGCGGATTCGGGAAGCCGGATCGTTATCGCCGAGGACGCCGACCAGGTCGGCAAGCTGGTTCAGCACCGGGACGAACTGCCGGATGTCTCCGCGGTGGTGGTCGTCGACGGCCACGGTGACGGCGACTGGGTACTCGGTTACGACGATCTCGAGGACCGCGGACGCACACTGCTCGCCGAGAACCCGAACGCGGTGTCCGACCGGATCCAGCGGATCCGGCCCGATCACCTCGCGACCCTCATCTACACGTCGGGTACCACGGGAAGGCCCAAGGGTGTTCGTCTGCCGCACTCGGCCTGGACCTATGAGGCCGCCGCGATCGACGCCATCGGCCTCCTCGGTCCCGACGACCTCCAATACCTGTGGCTTCCGCTGTCGCACGTGTTCGGGAAGGTGCTGCTGACCCTTCCCCTCCAGATCGGTTTCCCGACAGTGGTGGACGGACGAGTCGACAAGATTGTCGAGAACCTCGCGGTCGTGCACCCCACATTCATGGGGGCGGCGCCACGGATCTTCGAAAAGGCGCATGCCCGAATCGAATCCATGATGGAAGACGAAGGCGGCGCGAAGAAGAGGATCTTCGACTGGGCCGTCGGCGTCGGACTGAAGATGTCCCGGGCCCGGCAGGACGGCAGGTCCCCTGGCACGCGCGACAAGCTCGGCTACGCGCTCGCCGACCGACTCGTGTTCTCCACCGTCCGCGAGCGGTTCGGCGGCAGGTTGCGCTTCTTCATCTCCGGTTCCGCGCCGCTCAACCCGGACATCGGCAGGTGGTTCGATGCGGTGGGTATCCCGGTGCTCGAGGGGTACGGGCTCACCGAGACCGCGGCCGCGTCGTGCGTCAACCGCCCGGACTCGAACCGGATCGGCACGGTCGGGCGCCCGGTGCCCGGCACCGAGATAGCGATCGCCGACGACGGCGAGGTGCTGATCAAGGGGCCGGGCGTCATGACGGGCTATCACAATCGTCCCGACGCGACGGCCGAGTCGCTCACCGAGGACGGCTGGTTCCGCACCGGCGATATCGGCAGCATCGAGGACGGTTATCTGAGGATCACCGACCGCAAGAAGGACATGTTCAAGACCTCGCAGGGCAAGTACGTCGCACCGTCCGCGACCGCGGCGACGTTCAAGGGAATCTGCCCGTACGCGTCGGAGATCGTCGTCTACGGCGAAGGCAGGCCGTACTGCGTCGCGCTGGTGGGCCTGGACGCGGAGACCGTGACCGAGTGGGCCGGCAGGAACGGGCTCGACGGGGCGAGTTTCGCGGAGATCTCGCGGCACGAGAAGACGCGCGGCATGATCTGGACGTACATCGAGGAGCTGAATCTGCAGCTCAACCGGTGGGAACAGGTCAAGAAGTTCACGATCATCGACCGCGAACTCACGGTGGAATCCGGTGACCTGACGCCGAGCATGAAGTTGCGCCGCAAAGTGGTGGTGGACTCGTTCTCGGACAGCCTGGTGGGTCTGTACGACTGAGGGCTTATGCTGTCGATATGAGTAGTGCACGACCTAATTTGTTTCAGCGCCTCGGATACATGGTCGGTCGCACGTTGCCGCCCGAGATGCGCGAGTGGGTTCGCAACGACATCCTCGGTCCCGGGGGCGCGCGGCGCTATCTGCTGCGCTGGAACCTGCCGATCATCCCGCCGTTGATGCTGTTCCTGCTGATTCCGGGCCCGGTCTGGATTCCCTTCGCGATGATGCTGCTGCTGTTCCTGCCCTGGGTCTACTTCTCGGCGGCACTCATGCCCGTGTGGCAGCGCCATCGCTTGCAGCAACACGGAATCGATCCCGAACTGCTGAGCGAGAAAGCCCGTAACCGGGCGGCCCGGGAACGCGAGGACTACGAGCGTCGCATGGGCCGGGCCGTCTGAGCCTCGGCTCCACCGTGCGCCGGCCTACGACAGCACTTCCACCAGCGTGGTCTCGCTGTCGCCGGTCATGTACTTCTCGACCTTGTCGAGATGGTGACGCCAGAAGGCCTGTGCCCGGCCGGGTTCGCCCGCGCGCAGTAGTGCGACGAGTTTGCGGCTCGCGCGCAGCGCGACGGCCGCGCCGGGCCGGTCCGGCTCGGCGCGAGAGGAAATGTACAGGGCGGCATGAGCATCCATGATGTCGAGGAGCATGCCGGCCAGCGTGTTCAGCGTCTCGTTGCCGCCGAGTTCCATGACCGTGCGATGCACCTCGGTGTTCGCCTTCGCGAACGCGTGCGGATCGTCCAGGAAGGCTTCTCCCCGGTCGACCACGGCGGCGAGTTCGTCGATCCGCCCGTCGGGATCGGCCGCGATCAAACCCACCGCCGCGACCTCGAGTTCGGTGCGGGCGCGGTAGACGTCGGCCAGGGGGACGCCGCGGTATTGCAGCAGCAGGCCGGCATAGCGGGCTGCGGTGGACCTGTCGGGCGCCTGCACGCGGGCGCCCCCGTGGGCCCCGCGCAGAACGGTGATGATGCCTTCCGACTCGAGTATCCGGAACGCTTCACGCAATGTCGGGCGCGAGACGCCGAACCGCTCCATGAGCGCGGCCTCGTTGGGAAGCGGCTCCCCGGCTTCGAGTTCTCCGGTGATGATCTGGCGGCGAAGATTCGCCGCGATCAGTTCCCCGGCCTTGGGCACACGCACGATCGTCGAACGTCCGTCGAGTGGCATGTCCCCGTCCTGTTCTCCCGGTCGGTCGTTCACCCGGCATAAGTGAACCTTTGTGAAGGATACAAGGATCTAACGCTTTGGCCTGCGAAGAGATTAATCATCGATCTGATTGCGGCGATCTCGGTCGCCGCCGTCCGGACGGCCCGCCGCCGTCCCTTTATCCTCAGCACATGAGCGAAGCCACTGCCCACGCATTCACCGCAACCGCCGACCTCGCCGACGAGATCGGTCCGGACATCCGTAGCTGCGACACCCAGTTCATCCAGTTCGGTGGCCGCAGCGAGTTCGCGGGCCCCGTCACGACGATCAAATGCTTCCAGGACAACCTGCTCGTCAAGCAGACCCTGTCCGAGCCCGGCAACGGCGGCGTGCTCGTCGTCGACGGTGGCGGCAGCATCCACACCGCGCTCGTCGGCGACATCATCGCCGGCCGCGGGGTCGACAACGGCTGGGCCGGCGTGATCGTCAACGGTGCTGTCCGGGACTCCGCGATCCTGCGCACGCTCGACATCGGGGTCAAGGCACTCGGCACCAATCCCCGTAAGAGCACTCAGACAGGGTCCGGCGAGAAGAACGTGCCGGTCGAGATCGGCGGCGTGACGTTCAACCCCGGCGAGATCGTCTACAGCGACCACGACGGCGTCGTCGTGCGCGCGGAGAACTGACTCGATACGCAGGTCAGGTGTCGCGCACGACCCGCGCGCTCATCCCGCCGATCTCGACCACATCACCGACCTGGAGCTGACGGCCTCGTCTCACGTCGACTTCACCGTTGACGGAGACCAGGCCGTCGGCGATGACCTCCTTGGCCTCGGCACCCGATTCGATCAGGCTCGCCAGCTTGAGGAACTGGCCGAGTCTGATCGACTCGTCACGGATCGGTACTTCGAAGACATCGGACATGCCAGCCATTGTCCAGCACACTGGTTCGATGAGCCGTCCCGCCATCGTCTGGTTCCGACGCGACCTCCGGCTGCGCGATCTTCCCGCCGTCCTTTCCGCTACCGACATCGCGCAGCAGGGCGTGGCGTTGTTCGTTCTCGACGACGCCCTGCTCGGTCCGTCCGGGCCGCGCCGGCGTGCCTTCCTCATGGCGTGCCTGCGTGCTCTCGACGACGATCTGTCCGGCCGCCTCCTCGTGGTGCGAGGTGATCCGGCAGAGGCCGTGCCTGCGGTCGCCCGCGCCTTCGACGCGTCCGAGGTTCACATCAGCGCCGATTTCGGCCCGTACGGGGCACGGCGCGATGCGCACGTTGCCGAGGCGCTCGAGGGTGTGGCACTGGTGTCCACCGGATCGCCGTACGCGGTGTCGCCGGGGCGCATCACGAAACCCGACGGCACGCCGTACAAGGTGTTCTCCGCGTACCGGCGTGCCTGGCTCGAACACGACGTGCGGCCACCCGCAGCGACCGACGCCGGGACCATCGACTGGATCGACCCGGCGGGCACGCCGGGCCGCACAGCGATCCCCGACGCCGGCGACATCGCGCTTCCTCCGGCCGGGGAACGGGCCGCCCTCACCCGCTGGCGAGAATTCCTCGCCGACGATCTCGAGCGGTATGCGACCGACCGGGACCACCCCGGTGCCGACGGCACGAGCAGGTTGTCGGCCCACCTCAAGTTCGGGTGCATTCATCCCCGCACCCTGTTGCACGACCTGCGCGACCGCTCCGGCGCCGGGGCCACCACGTTCCGCAGCGAACTCGCGTGGCGCGACTTCTACGCCGATGTGCTGCACCACCGTCCCGACACTGCGCGGCGGAACTACAACGAGACGTTCGACGCGATCCGATACGACACCGGCCCCGACGCCGACGCGCTGTTCACCGCGTGGTGCGAAGGGCGGACCGGGTTTCCGATCGTCGACGCCGGTATGCGCCAGCTTCTGGCGGAAGGCTTCGTCCCCAACCGGGTCCGGATGATTGTCGCGTCGTTCCTGACCAAGGATCTGCACATTCCGTGGTGGCGGGGGGCACGGCACTTCATGACGCACCTCGTGGACGGCGATCTCGCCTCGAATCAGCACAATTGGCAATGGACCGCGGGGAGCGGAACGGACGCCGCGCCGTACTTCCGGATATTCAATCCGACGGCGCAAGGCGAAAAATTCGATTCCGAGGGTGATTACGTCCGATGCTGGGTACCCGAACTCCGGAGTGTCGTGGGCAGCCGGGTGCACACGCTGCCGGACGGCCCGCCTGAGGGATATCCCGCGCCCCTGGTGGACCACGCTCACGAACGCCGGGTGGCGCTCGAACGGTACGGGGAAATTCGATCGACGAATCGACCCATCCACCGGTCGGGTCGCGCCGAATGAGAAACAGGCGGACCGTCCGCCTCCGACAATAAGGAGACACCGTGCTGCGAGATTTCGTCGAGACTGCATTCCTGGCCATCCATACCCCGCTGGTCGAGGGCTACCTGTTCCTCCTCAGCGTGCTTCCAGCCTGACCGGAATGCGGCGCCGGGAGTGCCGGCGCCGCACACCGGATCCCGACAATCGCGGCGCCACAGCGGCGAATTCAGCCCGGAGGAAACATGGGCATCGAGTACAGCAGTATCGTCGACGCCCCCCGTGACGACGTGTTCGCCTGGCATGCCCGCCCCGGCGCTGTTCATCGACTGATTCCGCCCTGGCAGCCGATGAGCGTGGTGTCGGAAGCCGATTCGCTCGCCGACGGGCGTGCCGTCCTGGGCCTCCCCGGTGGCCTGCGCTGGATCTCCGATCACCAGCCCGAAGGTTACGACCCCCCTCACCGTTTCGTCGATGCGCTCGGTCGTGACGGCTTGACGTCCCTGCCGCCGAACCTGATCCGGTCGTGGCGGCACGAGCACCGGTTCGACGTCGTCGACGAATTCCGGACCCGCGTGACCGACAAAGTGGACACACCGGTCCCGGAACGCGTTCTGACTCAGACATTTCGGTACAGGCACCGCCAGCTCGCCGACGATCTCGCCAGCCACCGCCGGGCGCACACCGAGGGAGTGTGTCCCCGCACGGTCGCGGTGACCGGCTCGAACGGCGTGGTGGGCAGCGCATTGACCGCTTTCCTGAGCGCCGGCGGTTACCGGGTGGTGCGCCTGGTGCGCCGGCCCGTTCACGGGCTCCGGGAAAAGCAACTGGATCAGGAAAGGCAGTGGGATCCGATCGATCCCGCGCCCGATCTGCTCGAAGGCGTCGACGCCGTCATCCACCTGGCGGGCGCCTCGATCGCCGGACGCTTCACCGAGGCGCACAAGGCAGCCGTCCGCGACAGTCGGGTCGCGCCGACCTGGCGACTCGCCGAACTCGCCGCCGGCACCAGCAACGGGCCGGCGACCTTCGTGTGTGCGTCTGCCATCGGTTTCTACGGATACGACCGGGGCGATGCGCCTCTCGACGAACAGTCTTCACGCGGGGCAGGTTTCCTCGCCGACGTCGTCGCCGAGTGGGAATCCTCGACGCAGCCCGCGGAGAAGGGTGGTGTGCGAGTGGTCCAGGTTCGGACCGGGATCGTGCAGACTCCGCGCGGCGGCACCCTGCAACTGATGCGGCCGCTCTTCTCCGCCGGCCTCGGCGGCAGACTGGGCAACGGCCGGCAATGGTTGTCCTGGATCGATATCGACGATCTGCTCGACATCTATCACCGTGCCCTGACGGATCCGTCCGTTTCGGGTCCGGTGAATGCGGTGGCGCCGCAACCGGTCCGCAACGAGGAGTACACGCGGACCCTGGCGAGTGTGCTGCACCGTCCCGCGTTGCTGCCCGTCCCCGGTCTCGGTCCACGACTGCTGCTGGGAGACGAGGGCGCACGCGAGGTCGCCGGCGCGAGTCAGTTCGTCGTTCCCAAAACGCTCCTCGACATCGGGCATCGATTCCGCAGACCCGACCTCGAGTCGTCGCTGAGGCACCAGCTCGGCCACATCCTGAACGGGAAGTGACGGGCGCGATGACCGCCGGCCGTGTCCTCGTCACCGGTGCCACCGGATACATCGGCGGACGGCTCGCGCCGCGACTGCTCGAAGCCGGTTATCGGGTACGGGTACTCGCGCGCAGTCCGGACAAACTACGGGACGTGCCGTGGGCCGACGATGTGGAGATCGTGCGCGGTGATCTCACCGACCCCGCGTCTCTCCGCGAGGCGTGCCGGGACGTGGATGTCCTGTACTACCTGGTCCATTCGATGGGGGGCCGAGACGAATTCGTCGAAGCCGAGCGGCGGGCTGCGGAGAACGTGGCGGCCGTTGCGCGCGAGTCCGGGGTGTCGCGCCTGGTCTACCTCGGAGGTCTGCATCCCGAATCCGGGCAATTGTCACCACATCTGAGCTCTCGCGCCCAGGTGGGACGGATCCTCCTCGAATCAGGTGTTCCCACCCTGGTACTCCAGGCAGGCGTCGTGATCGGGTCGGGGTCGGCGTCGTTCGAGATGATCCGGCACCTGAGCAACCGCCTACCGGTGATGACCACACCGCGCTGGGTGAACAACCGCATCCAGCCGATCGCCGTGCGCGACGTTCTGCACTATCTCGTCGCCGCCGCCGACGCACCCCTTCCCCGCAGCGGGACCTACGACATCGGCGGTCCCGACGTGCTGCGGTACGGCGAGATGATGCAACAGTATTCCGAGGTGGCAGGCCTGGTGCGGCGACGCATCGTCGTACTTCCCGTACTGACCCCACGACTCGCCGGTCTGTGGATAGGGCTCGTCACTCCGATCCCGCCGGGACTCGGCCGGGCACTCATCGAATCGCTGGGTTCCGACGCGGTGATGCGTAATCACGACATCGACGCCGTGATCCCTCCCCCGTCCGGCGGACTCACCGGATATCGCGAAGCGGTGCGTCTCGCACTGAGCCGGCTCGAACACGGTGAAGTCGAAACAAGCTGGTCGAGCGCGTCCCCCGTGGGCGCACCCGCAGATCCGTTGCCGTCCGACCCGGACTGGGCGGGCGAGGTCGTCTATATCGACGAACGCTCCGTCGAATCGGACACGTCGGCGGACCGGGTATTCGCGGTGGTCGAGAGCATCGGCGGCGAAAACGGCTGGTACTCGTTCCCGCTCGCGTGGACTGTGCGCGGGTGGCTCGACCGGTTCTCCGGAGGTGTCGGCCTCACCCGAGGGCGCCGCGATCCGAAAAAATTGCACACCGGCGATGCACTCGATTTCTGGCGGGTCGAACGTATCGAGCGCCCCGAACTCCTCCGATTGCGCGCCGAGATGCGGGCACCCGGTGGCGCATGGCTGGAATGGCGGGTCGAACGACTCGCGGCCGACCGCACCCGACTCACGCAACGAGCGATCTTCTTTCCCAAAGGTATTGCCGGGCGACTGTATTGGTACTCGCTGTTGCCGTTCCACGGCATCATCTTCCGCGGCATGCTCGAGAACATTGCGGGCACGGCGTCACGATCGGGTTCCTGACCGGATTCGCGAACGGAAAGGAGGGCCTGCCTTCACGGCAAGCCCTCCTCCCTCCCCGACCGGTACTAGACGGTGCAGAGCGGTCTGATCTCCTGCATCCCCTCGGTCGTCGGCGACGTCAGCATCAGGCACGCGTTGTACCCGCTGTTTTCGACGACGCGCCGGATCTCCTGCCATGCAGCAGGATCGACTACCGGAGAACGCGACAGCACGAACCCGGACAGGCGTGTCGAATCACCGACGAACGCCCACGAGTAGTCGTCTGCCAGGTAGGTGACGATGTAGTTGGTCGGCCCGTCCAGTGAATCCTGGGACGGTACTCCGGGGAACGACACATGCAGCTGCGCAGTGTCGTTCACCCGTGCATTTCCGACGATGCCGCGACGCTCACCGGTCACCGTGGTGCACGAATTCTCCACTCGGACGTTACGTTCGTCGAGCAACGTGTAGTTCGCCGTGGTGTCGCGCACGCAGTCGATGTTGAACGGCGCCGGATTGGCAGCGAGCTGATACCACTGTCCGACATACCTGTTCACGTCCAACTGCGGGACGGGTGTGAGCGGCGCGGCCTGAGCCGGCGCCGCAAGAACAGCCGCACCCGCGGCGGCGATGAACGCCGCCGCGAGTCCCCGAACGCTGCTTCGGATTTTCCGCATCGATACCTGACCTTCCCGAGGGTGAGTTGGAGAGAGCACTTACTGCGGGGTCAGGACGCCGTCGATCAGGTAGACCACGCCGTTCTCGGTCTCGATGCCGCCGCAGATCACGTTGGCGCCGTTGACCGTCCACATATCCTCGGAACCGGCTACCTCGACAGTCCCACCCTGCACGGTGGTCTGGGTGCCCGCGACGTCGTCGATGGTGAGCTCACCCGGAACCACGTGGTAGGTCAGGATGTCCGTCAGCATCCCCGAGTCGGTCTGCAGCGTTTCGATCGTGGCGGGGTCGAGAGCCGCGAACGCTTCGTCGACCGGTGCGAAGACGGTGAATTCGCCGCCGTCGAGCGTTTCGACGAGATTGACATCGGGGTTGAGCTGGCCGCTGACCGCCTGTGTCAGCGTGGTGAGGATCGGTACGTTACCCGCGGCCTCGGTGATCGTCTGCGTCGAGAGTTCTTCGACGGACGAGGGACCGGTCGGATTCGCCTCGACGTAGGCGGCGCAACCGGGGCCGACGGGACCCGCTGCCGCAGCCTGCGCCGAGGTGCTTTCCGTGGTCTCCATTGCCGAACCGGTGGTCGTGGTCGCTGCCGAGGTGTCCGACGCAGTGTCGGAATCGTCGGACGTACAGGCCGCGACACCGAACGCGGACATCGCACCGATTCCGATGACCGCCAGGCTCTTACGTGTAGCGATGTTCATAGCTGAAATTCCCTTCGTAAGCCGTGGCCTGGACGACCACGCCGATCGATGTGTCAGGGGTCATTCGCTACCAGTGTGAAGGCGGATGGGTCGGGGCGTGGAGTTTTTCCTTCGACGCCCCGGACCAATCCGGGATGCGTGCTGCAACGAACGACATTCATGGAGATTCTTCCGGGCCGTTCACGGGCCCACGTGCTGGTGCTTCCGGGCGGCAGGCCTGTCGGTACCGAGGCGCCGCGCCCGTGGCATGCGTCCGAGCTCCGGATGACGGCGTTCACCCACACGCTGGGCTCACGCCTACGTCCGCATCACATCACCGTCGAGCAGGTGCGTTACCGCTACAGAGGATGGAACGGCACGCATATGAGTCCGGTCCGCGATGCCCTGGAAGCGCTCGACCGCGCCACCCGGCGGGGCCACACCCGGATCGGGCTCGTGGGCCACTCGATGGGCGGGCGGGTCGCCGCGCACCTGGCCTCCCAGGGCGGGGTGGAATCCGTCGTGGCCCTGGCACCGTGGTGGCCCGAAAACGACTCCGAGCACATACCCATCGGCCGTCATCTGCTCGTCGCGCACGGCACCGAAGACCATGAGACGGACCCGCGAGCCACGCAGAGTCAGACGATGGCCGCCCGCGACCGCGGAGTGAACGCGCGCTGGCGTCCCTTGCCCGGAGCCGGACATTTGCTACTCACAGACCCCGGCTGGTGGGCCAGAACGACCGCAGATTTTCTGGTGTGCACTCTCACCAGCGAGCCGTTGACCTCACCTGGAGACGATCATGCTTCCTGACACCCCACGGTCCGCTCCTCTGCCCGGCGGTGGAATTGCGGTGCCGGCCGCCGCCGGCGCCGCGGTCCGGCGCTCCCGTATTTCGCGGCGGTGACGGCGGTGCTGTACTCCGATGTCTTGAGCCGCCGGTTTCGCCCGGCTAGGCTTTCGTTCGATGAGCGGACTGAGCCGATGACCGGCGTCGGTAGAGACACCGACACCCTGGGGGCGCTACTCACGCGCGTCGCCGCACAGGATCAGGCCGCGTTCGCCGAACTCTACGACGCCACACGGGCACGGGTGTTCGGCATGGTCCTGCGAGTCCTGCGCGATCCCGGCTACAGCGAGGAGACGACGCAGGAGGTCTACCTCCAGGTGTGGCGCTCGGCCGGCAGCTTCGATACGAGCCAGGGATCCGCACTGTCGTGGATCATCACGCTCGCGCATCGGCGGGCCGTCGATCGCGTACGCAGCGAGCAGTCCGGCGCCGACCGGGAGTCGCGCTACGGCTCGGCGACGGTGGACTCCGCCTTCGACTCCGTGAGCGAAGAGGTCACCCAGCGTGACGATCGCCGGCGTGTCACCGACTGCCTGGGCTCGCTCACCGATCTCCAACGCAGATCCGTCGAGCTGGCCTATTACGGCGGATACACGTATCGGGAAGTGGCCGAAGAACTTTCATCGACGCTACCCACCGTCAAGTCGCGGATCCGCGACGGACTACTCCGATTGAAGACCTGTTTGGGGGTGAATTCTGATGGCGCTCGACGATGATCGGGACCTGCTCGACATGGCGCCCGTGATCGCCCTCGACGCACTCGCACCCGACGAGCGGGACGAGGTAACGGCACGGCTGGACGACGCCGCGCCCGAAACGGTCGAGCGTTTCACCACCGACCTCCGGGACGCCCGGGAGACACTCGCCCAGATGTCCGCGGCCACCGCGACCGAGCCGCCCGCCGGATTACGGGGCCGGGTGCTCGCACTCGTCGCCGCGGAGAGCGCCACCGACCGTCCCGCCGAGCACGGCGGCGCGGAGAACTCCGGCCCGGACATCGGGAATTCGTCCACCGACGTCATCTCGCTCGACGAACGACGCCGGCAGAGCAGGCGGCGGAACTTCCTGCTCGCCGCGGCCGTAGCCGTGGTCGTGGCGCTCGGCGGTGTCGTCGTCGCGAACCAGTGGACCCAGACGACCGACAGCCCCCTCGCCGAGCGGGTGCTCGCCGCCGAAGACGTCCGCACCACCACCGGCACGCTCGAGGGCGGCGGCGTGGTGACGGTCGTCTTCTCCGAGGACGCCGGCGCCGGCGTGCTCGTGATGAACAACGTCGCACCACCCGCCGACGGCACCGTCTACCAGATGTGGCTGATCGGGCCGGACGGACCGGAGTCCGCGGGCACGATGACCCCGGCGGACGTGGCACCGTCCACGACCGCGCTGCTCGAGGACATCTCGGGCGCCACCGCCCTGGGATTCAGTGTGGAACCCGCCGGTGGATCCACCGCGCCGACGTCGATATTCGCCGAACTGCCACTGGGTTGACGCGATGTCACCTACGGTCCGCGACGACGACCGTGGCGTCCGACTCGTCCGAGAAGAGCACTCGCGGGCGGTACCCCGCCTGCGTCAGCATCTTTTCCGCGGCGGGAGCCTGAGTCGCTGCGATCTCGATCAACAGATGCCCTCCGGGTGCCAGCCAGCGCCCTGCCTCGGCGGCGAGTCGCCGATGGATGTCGAGCCCGTCCTCGCCCCCGTCGAGCGCGACACGCGGTTCGAAGCACCGCGCCTCACGCGGCATCGACTCGAGTGCTCCCGACGGGACATAGGGGGCATTCGCGACGAGCACGTCGACGCGTCCGAGCAGGGAGCCGGGCAAGGACGCGCACAGATCACCCTCGAGCACCCGCTCGCCGGGCAGATTGAGCCGCGCGCACCGCACGGCGACAGGATCGATGTCGGTCGCGTACACCTCGCACACGCCGAGCATCGCCGCGAGTGCGGACGCCACCGCACCGCAACCGCAGCACACGTCCACCACGACCGGGTTCGGGGGAGCCACCCGCGCGGCGCATCTCGCCAGGAATTCCGTACGACGGCGGGGGACGAATACCCCGGGCGACACCGCGACCCGCATGCCGCAGAACTGCACCCACCCGAGGAGATGCTCGAGAGGCGCTCCGGCAATTCGTCTCGCGACGAGAACATCCAGTTCCCGCTCGGAGGTTGCGGCGTCGGTGAGCAGGCGCGCTTCGTCTTCGGCGAACACACATCCGCCCCGGCGCAGCGCCGCGACGACGGCGGGCGAGGGCACCTGCTGCGGCGAGTTCGGCTGCGGCGGTATCGGCTGTTCGAAAGCCATGGTGAACCCTATCGCGCGGCGTCAACCGGTTTCCGTGGATGGATCGTCGGCGACGGGGGTACTCCCGGTCGTGTGAGCAGAGCTGCCCCGGTGCGCGCGGACGAGTTCGACGAGCAGGCGGCGCAACGTCTCCGGATCGGAGACCGACAGCGGAGACGCGGTGTTGTCGCCGACAGCGGCGTTGTCGTCTCGCTCGAGTTCGAGCACCCGGCGGTATTCGGCAGCACCGGCGGCCGTGATCCGCACACGCATCCGACGCTCGTCGGCGGGATCGACGGAGCGGGAAGCGAATCCGCCACGCACGAGATGATCGACGGTGCGGCTCATCGTCTGGTCCGTCACGCGACACGCCCGCGCCATTTCTCGTTGGGACATCGGTTGCGCCGCAATCGAATGCAGCGCGATAACCCCGGCATGGGTGAGCCCCCGCTTGCGAAGCTGCTGCTCCCACGCCTGTTCGACGAGGCGGGCAGCGGTGGAGAGCAACCGCCCGGTGGGCCACGCCTCGAGATCGTCGGGTCCCGCATCGTTCAGCACGCTGAATAATCTAGTATTCGGATATTCGCTCACGCCAGGAGGAATCTTGAGCACTGCAACCGCACCACCGCGAAAGACCGGTCGCTGGAGGTGGCTGCTCCCCGCCCTCCTCCTCATCGCGTGGCTCGTAGCCGCAGGCGGAGGCGGGCCGTTCGCCGGCAAGCTCAGCGAAGTCGCGTCCACCGACGCCAGTTCGTTCCTCCCGGCCTCCGCCGAGTCCACCCGGGCCGACGAGCTCTATGCGCAGTTCAACAGCAGCGAGTTCATCCCGGCGATCGTGGTCGCCGAACGCGACGGTGCGATCACCCCCGAAGACATCGAGTTCATCGCGTCCGAATCGGCCGGTCCGCCACCGATCCCGTCCGAGGACGGCAGCGCGGTGCAGATGATCGTCCCGATCGATGCCTCCGGGGAGGTAGGGGACGCCGTCGAGGAACTGCGTACGGCACTGGAGAACGCCCCTGAGGGGTTGACCGTCCACGTGACGGGACCGGCCGGCCAGGCCGCCGACCTGTCGTCGGCCTTCGGGGGCATCGACGGTCTGTTGCTGCTCGTCGCCGGCGGCGTCGTCCTCGTCATCCTCGTGGTGGTCTACCGCAGTCCGATCCTGCCGTTCGTCGTCATCATCTCGGCGGTGTTCGCACTGGCCCTCGCGAGCCTGGTGGTGTACCAGCTCGCCAACGCCGACATCATCGCGCTCAACGGCCAGAGCCAGGGCATCATGTTCATCCTGGTGTTCGGCGCCGCCACCGACTACGCATTGCTCCTCGTATCCCGATACCGCGAAGAACTCCGGATGGAGCAGGACAAGTACACCGCGATGCGCGCGGCGCTCCGTGGGTCGATCGAACCGATCGCCGCGTCCGCGGGCACCGTCATCCTCGGCGTCCTGTGCCTGCTGCTCTCCGACCTGAACTCCAACCGCGGCCTCGGTCCGGTCGCGGCGATCGGTATCGCCGCGTCCTTCCTCGCCTCCGTCACCTTCCTGCCCGCCGCACTCGTTCTGCTCGGCCGGACCGCGTTCTGGCCCACCCGGCCCAAGTACGAACCCGGCACGGACCAGGACGACATCGACAGCGGACACCGCTTCTGGGGCCGTGTCGCCCGATGGGTCGGCTCCAAGCCCCGCCCCATCTGGATCGTGTGCACGCTCGTGCTCGTCGCGTTCGGCATCCTCGCTCCCCAGTTCAAGGCCAGCGGGGTCGCGTCCTCCGACGTGTTCCTCCTCCAGACCGACTCGAAGTCCGGCCAGGAGGTCCTGGGCGAGCACTTCGACGCCGGCACCGGATCGCCCACGATCGTCGTCGCGCGTGAATCCTCGCTGGACGCAATCGTCGACGCCACGGCCGGGGTCGAAGGTGTCACGGAGGCCCGGCCCGTCACCGGACCGGGCGACGTACCTGTCGTCATCGACGGACTCGTCGCGGTTCAGGCCACGTTGTCGGATCCCGCCGACTCGCTCGCCGCAGAACAGACCGTCGAAAGAATCCGCGATGTGACCCACGCCGTGCCGGAGGCGGATGCGCTGGTCGGTGGTCCCACCGCCGTCGACCTCGACACCAAGGACACTGCCACCCGGGACCGGACCCTCATCATTCCGGTCGTGACCCTGGTAGTGCTGCTGGTGCTCATCGTGCTGCTGCGCGCCGTCGTCGCGCCGATCCTGCTGATGCTCACCGTGATCCTGTCGTTCGCGGCCACACTCGGCGTGTCGTCGCTGTTGTTCAATCACGTATTCGGTTTCCCCGGTGCGGATCCGGTGGTGCCGTTGTTCGGCTTCGTGTTCCTCGTGGCCTTGGGTATCGACTACAACATCTTCCTGATGACCCGAGTCCGAGAGGAGACCAAGAAGGTCGGTACCCGGCAGGGCGTGTTGCGCGCACTGACCGTCACCGGCGGCGTCATCACCTCGGCGGGCGTCGTTCTGGCCGCGACGTTCTCGGCGCTCGCTGTGATCCCGTTGCTGTTCCTCGCACAACTGGCGTTCATCGTCGCGTTCGGTGTGTTGCTCGACGCCCTGCTGGTGCGCGCGCTCCTCGTGCCCGCGCTGTCCATCGACATCGGCAAGAAGATCTGGTGGCCGAGTGCGCTGTCCCGGACCGAGCCCGACGAACACGCCGCGACCGACGACGACACGCCCGGAGTGACCCCCACACCCGAATCCGGACGAATTCGATAGGGATGCACTCCAAGTGACCGCGCTCCCGCCGGTCACTCGGAGGGTTCCCGGCGCCGTGCACCGGCCGTAGCGTTACGGTCGGTGCATGTCTGCGGATCCCATAGCGCCGCCCTCGTCGTCGCCGTCACCGTCGCCCTCGGCGGCCCGGGAACGGCGTACCCCGGAGCCCCAGCCGTCGCTGTCGGCACGCCTGAGCAGTCACCTCACCGCCGTTCCGCACATCGCCGGGCTGATCCTCGGCGTGTACGCGATCGCGATGGCCGCGTGGTCGATTTCGCCCACCCTCCGGTTTCTGATCCGCACGCCGCGCGAATACATCGACGAGTACTACTTCGACGCCCCCGACACGAGTCTCGCGCTCGCACTGGTCGTCGGACTGCTCGCCGGAGCAGTCGCAGGGCGTAAACGCATCGCGTGGTGGATTCTCACGATCTACCTCGGCGGCTTCACGATCACCAATCTCGTGTCCGCGATCGTCGAGAGCGACGCCACGCACCTGGTGGCCCTCGTTGTGCATCTCGCGGTGGTAGCCGTCCTGCTCCTCGCGTACCCGGAGTTCTACACCCGGGTCCGGCGCGGCGCGGTCTGGACGTCGGTGGGAGTGCTCGCCGGCGGACTGGTCGCCGGCACCCTCGCCGGATGGGGTCTGGTCGAACTCTTTCCCGGCACCCTGCCGCCCGCCGACCGCTTCCTGTGGGCACTGAACCGTGTCACCGCGCTGGGATTCATCGACAACGACCAGTTCGCGGGTCGCCCGCACGGATTCGTCAACACGACCCTCGGTCTGCTCGGCGCACTGGCTGTGCTCGCCGCCGTCGTGGTGCTGTTCCGGTCCCAGCGCTCCACCAACGCCCTCACCGGATCCGACGAATCGGCGATCCGAGGGCTCCTGTCCCAGAGCGACGACTCACTCGGCTATTTCGCGACGCGGCGCGACAAGGGGGTCGAATTCGCGCCGAGCGGCAAAGCTGCGGTGACCTACCGGGTCGAACTCGGAGTCTGTCTCGCGAGCGGCGATCCCATCGGGAATCCGGAAGCCTGGCCCCACGCGATCGACGAATGGCTCGACCTGGCACGCGCCTACGGCTGGACACCCGCTGTGCTCGGCGCCGGCAGGGAAGGGGCGACGGCGTATCACCGTGCGGGACTGAACGTTCTGGAGCTGGGAGACGAGGCAGTGCTGTCCGCGGACAGTTTCACTCTCGCGGGTCGTGAGATGCGTCCCGTCCGCCAAGCCGTCAATCGGGCGCGGAAACACGGTGCGACAGTGCGCATCACCCGCCACCGGGATCTGTCTCCGATCGAGATGTCCGCGGTCGCTCAGCGCGCCGACGCGTGGCGTGACACCGAATCCGAGCGTGGGTTCTCCATGGCCCTCGGGCGCCTCGGCGATCCGATCGACGGCGACTGCCTGCTCGTCGAGGCAGTGGTCGACGGGTCGGTCGTCGCGATGCTGTCGCTGGTCCCGTGGGGCTCCGACGGAGTCTCCCTCGATCTGATGCGGCGCGATCCGCACGCCCCCAACGGCATCGTCGAGTTGATGGTGTCCGAACTGTGCTCCCAGGCACCGGAATTCGGGATCCGTCGTGTGTCCCTCAACTTCGCGGTGTTCCGCTCCGCATTCGAAGAGGGTTCACGCCTCGGAGCCGGGCCGATCATGCGAATGTGGCGGTCGATCCTGCTGTTCTTCTCGCGGTGGTGGCAACTCGAGTCGCTGTATCGCTCCAACGTGAAATACCGGCCCGAGTGGGTACCGCGGTATCTGTGCTTCCGCGAGACACGGGAGATCCCGCGGGTCGCGCTCGCCGCAGCCGTTGCCGAAGGATTCCTCACCCTGCCGAGCTTCGGCCGTCGTACCACGCGCACCCACACCGGCACCCATTCGTCGTTCCCCCACAACGTCGACTCGGCAGAAGCACTGCACGACGACGGAAGCGCACCCGACTCGGCGCCGGGCGACACCGACACCGTGGACGCCCGCAGCGATACCCGTCCGGAACAGGACCGGGTGCGGAGGGCGACCCTCGAACGCATCATCGAGCACGGGGTGGACCCGTATCCCGTCGCGATCCCCCCGACGCACACCGCCGCCGAAGCACGTAACGCCCTCACCGGCACGCGTGTCGTCGTCGCCGGACGGCTGATGCGCATCCGGGATTTCGGTGAGGTGCTGTTCGCGGTTCTCCGCGATTGGTCCGGTGACATCCAGATTCTCGTCGACAGCCAACGCGTTGCCGGACAGCGCTTCCTGTTCGATCTGGGTGACCTCGTGGAGGTGACCGGCCGAATGGGACGCAGCCGGAGCGGGGAGATCTCGGTGCTCGCCGACTCGTGGCGGATCGACGGCAAGTGCCTGCACCCCCTACCCGGCAAGTGGCACGGGCTCACCGATCCCGAAACCAAAGTGCGGCAGCGTTACCTCGACCTCGCGGTCGACACCGGGGCGCGAGAACATCTCGCCGGCCGAAGTGCGGTCGTGCGGTCGCTGCGCGAGGAACTCCAGTCCCGCGGATACCTCGAGGTCGAGACCCCGATCCTGCAGGCGGTGCACGGCGGCGCCAACGCGGCGCCGTTCGTCACGCACATCAATGCCTACGACACCGACCTCTACCTCCGGATCGCCCCCGAGTTGTACCTCAAGCGACTGTGTGTCGCGGGCATGCCGAAGGTGTTCGAGATCGGACGCGTCTTCCGCAACGAGGGTGCCGACTTCACACACAATCCCGAGTTCACAATCCTCGAAGCCTATGAAGCACACAGTGATTACGAGAAGATGCGGGTCGTCGCCCGCGAACTGATCCAGGCCGCCGCGCGTGCGGCACACGGCCGCGAGGTCGTCCTGCGCCCGAATCCGGACGGCACATCGACCGAGATCGACATCTCGGGAGAGTGGCCCGTCACGACGTTCCACGATGCCCTCTCCGAAGCACTCGGCACGTTCGTCGATGCACAAACGCCCGCCGACGTACTGCGACGCCTCTGCGACGAGCACCGGATCGCCTACAACCCGTCGTGGGACGCGGGCGCAACCGCGCAGAAGATGTACGAGCACCTCGTCGAGGCCCGCACCGAATTCCCGACGTTCTACACCGACTTCCCGTCGTCGGTGTCACCCCTGACCCGGCCCCACCCACGTACACCGGGTGTCGCCGCGAAGTGGGATCTGGTGGCCTGGGGAGTCGAACTCGGCACGGCCTACAGCGAACTCACCGACCCGGTCGACCAGCGTGCCCGTCTCACCCGGCAGTCGCTCCTCGCCGCAGGCGGCGACGAAGAGGCGATGCAACTCGACGAGGACTTCCTGGAAGCGCTCGAATACGCGATGCCGCCTACCGGCGGACTGGGTATGGGTGTCGACCGGATCGTCATGCTTGTCCTCGGCGGCAGCATCCGCGAGTCGCTGGCGTTCCCGTTCGCGAGGCCGCGCCGGTCCTGACAGGCGGTTTCACGTGAAACCGCCGCACCTGGCATCGTGAAGTCCGTGCAGCTACTTCTGATCCGCCACGCTGAGCCGAACAACGCGCGTTCCGGCAACGGCCTCCCGGTCGACCCGCCGCTCACGGAGGGCGGACGACGGCAAGCCGAGCGTCTCCCGGACGCGCTCGCGCCGTACCGGATCACGCGGCTGTTCTCGAGCCCCCAGCAGCGCGCGGCCCAGACCGCGGAACCGGTTGCCGCGACCCGGCAGCTCGAGGTCGAACGGGTGGAGGATCTCGCCGAGTACGACTACGGCCTCGACCACTACCTCACCATCGAGACCGCCAAGAATGTCGCGTCGGACGCCTACGACCGAATCCGTGCCGGGGAGTTACCGGACTTCGTCGACGCGGAACTTTTCCGCACCCGGGTGCTGCGGGGACTCGACCATGTCGTGGCCTCGTGCGACCACTCCGACACCGCTGCGATCTTCGTGCACGGCGGAGTGGTCAACGTGGTGCTGCAAGACCTGCTCGGTCTTCCGCGACCGCTGATGTTCCCGATCGAATACACGTCGGTCACCCGCATCCTGGTTTCACGCACGGGAACTCGCCGGGTCGCCTCGATCAACGAGACCGGCCACGTGAGGGACACCCTGCGGGTGTAAATCGGTGCCGACCCAGCCCCGGTTACCGCCGGGTGCGCGGAGTGGCCAGGCGCATGACGACCCGGGGCGCGCCGCCGAGGGTTCCCCGCACGGGCGCGACCTCGACGAACCCGGCCTTCTCGAACATCGAGCGCAACCCCGGGTAGGTGAACACGGCATCGACCTTGTCTCCGGTATCGAGGGGATAGCCCTCGACGACCTCGGCGCCGTGCTCACGTGCGAACGCGATCGCTCCGAGCAGGAGTTGCTGTCCGATACCCCTGCGGCGCCGCCGCCCCTTCGTACGGAGACAGAAGATCGACCACGGATCGACCCCGTCCACCAGTGGATAGGTCTCCGTGTCCTGCAACGCGGCGACCCGGGAGCGGGGTGCGACGCCCGCCCATCCGACCACCTCTCCGTCGAGATACGCGAGGATTCCCGGGGCCGGACGGTGAGCGCACATCTCGAACACCCGCTCCCGGCGCTCGCCGGCGTCCAGTCCGGCCGCCTCCGCGCCGAGGCGATAGGTGAGACACCAGCACGCCAGGGCGTCCGGCCGTCGCTTGGGACCCAGCATCTCGGTCACGTCGTCGAAGGCCCGCTGTGTAGCCGGCCGGAACTTCATGACCGTCGACTCGGCGCTCATAGGCTCGGCGAGGTCTCGGCTGCCTTCTCCATGGTTCCCACCGTAAACAGATATCCCGGCATGCCTGCGCCGGTTTTACACTCCGGTTATAAGGCGAGCGTGAAGCGTGACATCGAACGACTCCGCGCGCCGGGGTGCCGTTCGTCTCCCCACATGGCCGCGCCGGTTGTGTCGCCCGTCGGGTAGGAGAGGAAGAACCCTGTTCCGGGTGCAGACGCCGCCGACCCGGTTGGTACGGTCACCGCCGGAGGTGGCACCGGATGGATGCGGACAGGATCGACGAGCTCGTGCAGAACGGGCTCAGCACACAACACGAACTCGAGGCGGTCCTCGGGGCACCGCATCCGGCGATCGTCGACAAGGCCCGACCGCATCTGACGCCGCTCATCCGCAACTTTCTGTCGCTCGCCCGCTTCTTCACCCTCGCGACCGCCGATGCCGCGGGCAACTGCGACTGCTCCCCTCGGGGCGACCTCACGTCTTCGGTGCTGGTCCTCGACGACCACACGATCGTGTTGCCGGACCGGCCGGGAAACCGGCGCGCCGACTCCTACCGGAACATCCTCGAGAACCCGCACGTGGGTTTGCTCTTCTTCGTCCCCGGCGACGAAGAAGTTCTGCGGATCAACGGCCGTGCCACTCTCTCGACCGACCCCGAGCTTCTCGAGAAGCTGTCGCTGAGCGGGAAGCCGGCTCTGCTCGCGGTGATCGTCCGCATCGACGAAGTGTTCCTGCACTGCGCCCGCGCGATGCTCCGCGCGAAGCTCTGGGACGCGACGACGTATCCGAAACACGAACTCGTCCCCAGCATGCGCGATATGCACGCCGAACTCGTCTCCATCGACGTCCCCGCCGACGCCGAAGCCGGGAAGCGCGAACTCTATCGCGAATACCTGTACTGAGGTCGTGCCCGGCTCACGCCTTGGATGCGATCCAATCCCGTAGCCAGCGGGTCGCGGTGGTGCCACGTTCGTCGACCGGGTGGTTCGAATAGTCCTGATGGATCTGCGATCGGTAGAACTCGCGGATCTGGGCCTCGCGACGCCCGTTGGCGTCGGGCGTGAGGTGTTCGAGCAAGGGCGTGGAACAGTACAGGTCGCCGCACGCCGGGATCGTCCTCACCGGACGACGGTGACCTGCCCGCCGCCGATGTTCGTCACGAAGACGTTGCCCGTCCCGTAGTCCACATCGGTGCCCGGTACCGATCGGTCGACCACGCTCGCTCCGGTCCCTGCCGGAGGATCGACCACGGCGATATCCGGACCGAAAAGGTTGGTGACGTAGACGTTTCCGGTGACCGGATCGGTGATCACCGCGCCGGGGGGTGGCGGAACCGATGGGGGCAGCGGTCCCGGGTCGCCGTCCGTGACGGTGACCGCACCGGTGCCGATGTTCGTCACGAACACGCCGTCGGTGCCCGCGTCGACCGATATCTCCGGCATCCCGGGATCCGGCGGGGGTGTGCTCGGCGCCGCGGGTTCCGGTGTGACCGACCGGCGGTCGACGGCGACCGCGCCCGTTCCGAAGTTCGTCACCGCGACGTTGCCGACGCCCCCGTCGACGCGCATCTCGACGAATGCCGTCGACACCTCGGTGCGTCCCGCAACCCGGCCCTCCGGGTGGCTCACGCTCACCGTGCCCGGGCCGACATTGGTGATGCAGGCGTTGCCGGTGCCGCCCTCGACGCCGAGAAGCCGTGGGCCGTCGAAGCCGAACACGGCGGGGACAGGATCGGCCCCGTCCACCGAGACGATTCCGCCGGCGTTCTGGATGCACGCTCCCGCCGGGTCGGCAGCGGCGGCCGGAGCCGTCGAGACACCCGCCCCGGCGATGCACGCACCGACCGTGAGGAGCGTCCATCGCCGTCGCGAAACAGTCATGGGCAGAACGGTAACCGCTCCGTCGCCGGTGAGCGGAAGAACGACGGTAACTCGAATCGGCGACGTGTCTACACCGCCCGCCGGCACACCCTGGTTACAAACCGACTGCGTCCTCGGGCCGCTCGGCGGTTCGCCACCCGGGGATCTCCGCACCCGACGCCCACGTGGAGTGCGTGCCCGAACTGACCCGTTCCGGAAGACGAATCCGGGCGACCGGGCCGTCGGCGAGACGCTGTGCGTCGAAGACGAGGCACTCGGACAGATCACGGTTCATGTCGACGGTCATGGTGACGAGGTATCCGTCGTCCTCACCCGAAGACCCGATCCGCGGCGCCATCACGGTTTCGCTTCCGAACACTCCCTCACCGAGCGCGTAGTGCTCCTCGGCGCCGGTCAGCGAGTCGTGCTTGACGAGGCCGTCGAACAGGAACCACCCGGGCAGGCCCGTCGCCGCATACGTGTAGCGGTGCGGTACTCCCGTGTGTACGGGACTGATCATGCCGAACTCCGTGACCCGTTCGGAGAGGCGCTCTTCCGTGACGCCGCCGGTGCGCAGGTTCAGGCGCCACCGGTGCAGGTGCGTGCCCATTCTGTCGAGAGCGAGAAAGCGGAACATGCGCTGGTAGATCGACCCGTTCCCGGTGTCCTCCGGCTCGGGTGTCTCCTGGTGGAACCCTTCCAGGACGATCTCGTCGCCGTCCTCGTAGGCATTCGTCCAGTGCAGGACGTAAGTGGGAGCCGCGTCGAACCACCTGATCTCGCTCCCGCCGCCGCGCCGCGGGAGCACGCCGAGGCGCATCGGAATATCGGGGTGGAAACGCGAGACGTACTTACCCGCCGCGAGAGCCTCGGGTATCCAGAAGAGCGGGCAGTCGTTGAGGATGGCGTAGTTCTCGGTGAAGGCCATGTCGTGGGGTAGCCGAGGACCGGGCAATTCGATGTCGGTGTAGTGCACGAGTTTGTCGGACGAGTCGACGACGCCGTAATGCATGTACGGCGCGTCCGTTCCGTAGTTGAAGAAGAGCATCTCCCCGGTACGGTGATCGACCTTGGGATGCGCCGACACTCCGAGATTCGACGGGAAGTCGCCGCCCCACTCCGCTTTGCCGACGGTCTCGAGCGACATCGGATCCACCCGGTACAAGTCGCCGCACTGCCAGAAACTGGTGAGTGCAACCCCGTTGTGCACGGTGACATCCGTGCTCGATCCGTCCTTCATCCTTGTGCGCGCACCCCAGCCGTCGGTGCGTTCCGACTTCGCCGGATTCTCGGCGATTCCCGCCCAGAGCGCGCGACCGGCTTCCTGCTCGGCGACGAAGCCGTCCGTCTGGACGAAACGGTTCCGGTAGAACGCCTTCCCGTCGCGGAAGCCGACGACATGCACCATGCCGTCACCGTCGAACGGGTGGTAGCGGCCCTGCTGGGCAGGGTGCACCGGATTCTCGGTGTTCCGGATGTACACCCCGTCGAGATCGGCGGGCAGTTCCCCGACGACCTCGAGATCGTCGGCGCGGTGCTCGGTGACCTGGGGTCGCCACGGCCCGGTGCGATAGGGGTGATCGTCGTCGGTGGGCAGCGTCGACAATGCGCGGCCGAGAATTTCGAGGTCCATCGATGCTCCTTCGGCTCAGCCGATGATGAGGGATACGGAAGTGGTGGTGCTACCACCGAAGTTGAAGGTGGCCGCCCGTCGGGCGCCGTCGACCTGGTAGGCGCCGGCGGTGCCCGTGACCTGGCGATGGCAGTCCAGAGCCATGCGCACGCCCGTGGCCCCCACCGGGTGTCCTCCGCCCAGGAGTCCCCCACTGGGGTTCATGGGCATCCGGCCGCCGATCTCGAGATCGCCGGCTTCCACGGCGCGCCAGCTTTCGCCGGGCGGCGTGAGGCCGAAGTGGTCGATCGCCACGTACTCGCTGATGCTGAAGCAGTCGTGCGTTTCGATCAGGTCGAGTTCGTCCACACCTCCGATTCCGGCGCGCCCGTATGCGTCGGCGACGGTGTCGGCGAGGTGCGGGAACATCAAGCCGCCGCCCGAACTGCGTGCGAGCTTCTCGTCGAGGGAGAGCCCGACGGTGCGGTGACCCCAGCCGAGAATCCGGGAGCGGGGGGCCGCGTCGAACTCCGGATGCCGGGCGACGTACCGATCGCTGACGAGGACCACGCCCGCTCCTCCGTCGGTGAGGGGGCCGCAGTCGATCTTGCGCAGGCTGCCCTCCACGAGCGGATTGGCGGTGTCGTCGGCCGTGAACGATTCGGGGGAATAGGACCGTGTCCGGGTCTGCGCGCGAGGATTGCTCCGGGCGTTGCGGATATTGAGTTCGGAGATGGCCCACAGGTGCGCCGGGTCGAGTCCGTACCGGGTCGTGTACTCGCCGGCGATGCGATCGAACATGTAGGGCCACATGAATTTTGCGTCCTGGCCCTCTCGTCCCACCCACGCGGCCGGACTCATGTAGTTCGTGCCGATATCGCCCGGCACGGTCTTCTCGAGTTCGACACCGAGGACGAGTGCGCAGTCGTAACGCCCTGATTCGAGGTCGGCCATCGCGGCGAGAATCGCCAGAGAGCCCGACGCACATGCTCCCTCGTGCCGGCTCGCGGGAACGTCCCACAGTTCGGGGATCATGGACGCCGGCATCGCCCCGAGGTGACCCTGCCCGGTGTAGAGCTGGCCGAAGGCATTGCCCACGTGGACGACGCCGACCTCGCTCGCGTCGATCCCCGCGTCGTCGAGCGTGCGGCGCGCGACCTCGGCGGTGAGATCGCCGATGTCGAAGCCTTCCTTGGTGACGTTGCGGGCGAAGTCGCTCTGATAGCCGCCGGCGATCCACACCTGAGCTGATGTCATGTCGTCTCGCTTTCGAGATCGGTTCGACGGGTCGGTGGAGGTCTTGGGAGAGTAGTTCCGCGACGGTGAAGCCCGCCGTCCCCGTTTAGTACAGTTATTGAAGCATCTTGGTGTGAGCCACGCAACGACGGATGCGCACCGGAGGAGGTTGGCCCGTGACCCGAAGCAACACCGTGCCGAGCGACCGGACTGCGACCGTCAATCCGGTCGCCGCCACGCTCGATCTGCTCGGCGACCGCCTCACACTCGCGCTGCTCGGACACGCGTTCGTGAGCGGCACGACCCGCTTCAACCAGTGGCTCGAACTCACGGGTGCCCCGTCCTCGGTGCTGACCGACCGGCTCCAGTCACTGGCAGCGGCCGGTGTGCTGGAACGCTCTCCGCAGTCGGCCGGCTCGGATCGGCACGACTACCTGCTGACCGATCTGGGGACCGCCACCTGGCCGATCCTGGTGTGCATCTGGAGCTGGCAACGGGAGTGGACACCCGAAGGTGCGTGGCAGCCCGACCTGGTGCACGACGTGTGCGGGCACCGTGGTCCCGCTGTCATCCGCTGCGGATCCTGCGGCACTGTCGTCACCACCCACGACACGGACATCGAGATGGATGCGGAAGCGATCTGGACCGTGACCTCCGGTGCCCGGCGGCGCTCCACCCGCGGGCCCGCCGGCAAGAACGTGTCGGCAGACATGCAGTTCAACGCGGTGATGGAGGCTCTGGGTGATCGCTGGAGCGGCGCGATCACCGGTCTCGCACTGGCCGGAGCCCGCCGGTTCGGAGAATTCCGGTCGGCGCTGGACATCTCCCCGACGACGCTCACCGATCGCCTCGCCCGCCTGTGCGCCGCGCAGATCCTCGGCCACCCGTCCGGTACCGACCGCCAGTACCGCCTGACGCACCGCGGTCGTGCGCTGTTCGGTGTGTTCGTCTTCCTGATCCGGTGGTCCACACAGGCCTTCCCGGAGGCGCCCGGGCCGCTACGGATCCTGCACCGCGAGTGCGGCGCGATCCTGCATCCGGAACTTCAGTGCAGGGGGTGCGACGGGCCGGTGGACCGGCACAGTGCGCGGATCGAGCCGATGTTGCCCCATCCCTGACGCGGGCCTTTGGTCCCCATCTTGACACCGAGCGACGTCACCCGGTATCACTTCGTTAGCTGTAGTGACTCGGGTCACGACATTCAACGAGTCGGAGCAAATCTGTGAATCGGAGCAATCCCCCGTACATCTACGACGCCGTCCGCCTCCCCCGTGCCCGCGTGCGCAAGAGCGGCGGCACCCTGGCGGGCGTACGTCCGGTCGAGCTGATCGCCCGGCTTCTCACCGCACTCGACGAACGCTGCGGTGCATCCGAGGTTGTGGACGACGTGCTCCTCGGAATCAGCACAGCCACCGGAGAACAGGCCGGCGACCTCACCAGAGCGGCCGTGCAGTGGGCGGGCTGGCCCGATCACATCCCCGGCGGCGTCGTCTCCCGGTTGTGCTGCTCCGGGCTCGATGCCATCGAAAGCGCAGCCGCACGGGTGGCCGCCGGTACGGCGCGCGCGGTGGTCGCGGGGGGCGTCGAATCGATGTCCCGGGTGCCGATGTTCTCCGATTCGCCCCCGATCGCTGTGGACCCCGAACTCGGTGAACGCACCGGGTTCGTCACCATCGGGGTGTCGGCCGATCTCACGGCGGCACGGTACGGGTTCACCCGCGAGTTGCTCGATGCCTACGCGGTCGCCTCGCACGGGCGTGCCGCCACCGCGCCCCCCTCGCCGTCACTGATCAGCATGAAAGTCGGCGATACCGAACTCGATTCGGACGAGGGCCCGCGCCCCGGAGTGACACTCGACGATTTCGCCGCGCTGCCCGCACTCTTCGGAGAAGACGCCGGGTGGGAGCGGGTCGCCCGCCGGTTACCGGATTCACCGCGCCCGGCGGCGGGACTGCACACGATCGCCACCGCGCCTCAGCTGGCAGACGGAGCCTCCGCGATTCTGATCGGTGACGCCGAAGCCGGTGCGGCCCTGTCGATGCGGCCCCGCGCCCAGATCGTCGGGACGGCGCAGAGCGCGGTCCGCTCACCGCTCCTGACCGCTCCCGTGGTCGCCTCGAACCGGGCGCTCGCACGTGCCGGCATCACGGCGCAGGACCTCGACGTTGTCGAAATCAACGAATCCTTCGCCGTGACACCGTTGATGATGATCGAGGAACTGCACCTCGACCCGGCCCGCGTCAATGTCCACGGCGGCGCTCTCGCCGTCGGACATCCGCTCGGGGCCACCGGCGGCATTCTCGTGGCTCACGCACTCGACCAGCTCGAACGCACCGGAGGCGAGCACGCGCTCGTCACCATCCCCGCAGCCCTCGGTCTCGGCTCAGCCCTGGTGCTCCGCCGGCTGTGAGCGATACCCGCGACCACTTTCCCACCCGGACTTCGCGAAAGGCCCCCTGATGTCCACACCGCTTTCCCACCCGCCCACCGCACGCGCGTGCCATCCCGACGCCACAGTCTCCGAATACCTGGAACGGGGCTGGTGGCAGGACGAGACGCTCCCGGACCTCTTCGATTCCTGGGTACAGCGCAGGCCTTCGCATGCCGCGACCACCGACCCGGCCAATTTGGCGGATCTCACCGGGGCACAGCCCCGGTCGCTGACGTGGCAGGAACTCGACGAGTTCGTGCGGCGGGTCGCAGCCGTATTCCACGCGCGCGGAATACGGCAGGACGACACGGTTGCCGTGCAGATGCCCAATTCGGTCGCCCTCACCGCCACCTACCTGGCACTGTGGCGCCTCGGCGCCGTGGCGACCCCGATGCCCGCGTCGTATCGCCGTCACGAACTGTCCGGCATCGTCGATGCGTGTTCTGCCGTCGCCGTCGTCACTGTGGGTAGACTCGGCGACCGCTCGCTCGCCACCGAAGCGTCGGAACTGGCCTCCGGCCACCGGACCCTCGGCACCGTATTCGCTTTCGGACCGCACGTGCCGGAACAGGCCGTCGAGATCGACACCGCATCGGTGCCCGCACCCCATCTCGACGAGGCCGATGCCTATGCGGCCGCAGTGGTGCGCACGGTCAACGACCGGGTCACCGTGTGCTGGACGAGCGGTACCGAGGCGGCGCCCAAGGGCGTACCCCGGTGCCACGCCGATTGGCTCGCGGTGGGCCGAGGGGTGCAGGACGGCCTCGAAACCACGGAGGATTCCGTGCTCGTGAACCCGTTCCCCTTGGTGAACATGGCCGGGTTCGCAGCGGCGTTGCTGCCCTGGCTCCTCGGTGGAGGTCACCTCGTCCACCACCACCCCCTGGACATCGCGGTCTATCTGGGCCAGATCCAGCACCACCGGGCCACCCACACCACCATGCCCCCGGCGATCCTGACGATGCTGCTCAAGAACGACGCCCTGCGCGGCAAGTTCGACCTTTCGTCGCTCACGCGCGTCGGGGCGGGTGGCGCACCGCTGCCGCCGTCCGTCGTGGCGTCCTGGCAGAACGACCACGGGGTCGAGGTGATCAATTTCTTCGGATCCAACGAGGGCGTGTGCCTTCTCGGTGCACCGGGCGATATCCCGGACCCGACCGTCCGCGCGCAGCATCTGCCCAACTACGCGGCGCCGGACCGGTCCTGGGTGGTGCGTCTGAGCCGCAGCACCGAGGTACGCCTCATCGATCCCGTGACCGGCGCCCTGGTCGACACCATCGGCGGCCGCGGCGAACTCCGGTTGAAGGGGCCCACCGTCTTCGCGGGTTACCTCGAGGGCACCGCGACGTCGTCCCCGTTCGACGAGGACGGCTTCCTCTGCAGCGGTGACGTTTTCGAGTTGTGCGGTGAGCACGGCGAGTACCTGCGCTTCGTCGACCGCATCAAGGAGATCGTCATCCGGGGCGGTATGAATATCGCACCGGCAGAGATCGAAGGGCTGCTGCAGGACCACCCGGCGGTGGCCGAAGTCGCGATCATCGGTATCCCCGACGAAGTACTCGGCGAAAAATGCTGTGCGGTCGTGGTTCCCACCGCCGGCGCCACCCCGACACTCGACGACCTCACGGCGCACCTTCGCGCGCGGGACATCGCGTCGTTCAAACTGCCCGAACGCATCGAACTCGTCGACACCTTGCCGCGCAACGCGGTAGGCAAACTGTTGCGACGCCACATTCGCACCGACCTCCTGGAATCCCTATGAGCATGTCCACAGCACCCCACTCCACTTCGATCGACCTTCCCGCGCGCGTGCGCGTCCCGGTGGTCGCGGCCCCGATGTTCCTGGTGTCCGGCCCGGAACTCGTCATCGCGGCGAGCGCGGCCGGAATCGTGGGCTCCTTCCCCACGCCCAACTGCCGCACGACCGCCGAACTCGACCGCTGGATGGGGACGATCTCCGACGGTGTCGCCGCCGCGGGACCGGATGCCGCGCCGTGGGCGGTGAACCTGGTGACCCACCGCTCCAACCAGCGTCTCGAGGAGGACTTGCGCTTGGTCGCCGAGCATCGCCCGCCTGTGGTCATCACGGCTCTGGGGTCTCCGGAACCGGTGATGGAGACGGTCAAGGGATACGGCGGACTGGTGCTCGCCGATGTGGTGTCCGTCCGGCTCGCCCGTAAAGCCGCCGGCTTCGGAGTCGACGGACTCGCGTGCATCTCGGCGGGAGCAGGGGGGCACACGGGCCATCTCTCCCCGTTCGCGTTCGTCTCCGCCGTACGGCAGTTCTTCGACGGGTTGCTCGTCATCGGCGGGGGCATCGCCGACGGCTGGGGTGTGGCAGGTGCCGTCGCGGCCGGCGCCGATCTCGTCTACATGGGCACCCGGTTCCTCACGGCGACGGAAAGCATGGCGTCCGCCGACTACAAGCAGATGGTCGTCGAGCACGGACCGGACGATCTCGTCGTCAGCTCCGGCATCACCGGGACCAGCGCCTCGTGGTTGCGTCCCAGCCTGGTTGCGAACGGTCTCGATCCCGACGCCCTCACCGCACCGGCCAACCGTGACTACAACGCCGGTGCGGACGTGCAGGGGCGGTGGAAGAACATCTGGGCCGCGGGCCAGGGTCTGGGCCTGATCGACGGTGTCACGCCGGTGAAATCCATCGTCGACGACCTCGCCGCCGAATACGCGGCCGCGACAAGCCGCTTCGCAGGCCGGACTCTTCGGTAGGTCCCGGAAGAGACAAACGGGGCCGCACACTCTCGTGTGCGGCCCCGCCTGTCGTTCGGCAGCGTCAGCGCTGCGGCATCGTGCTGGTGGTGATCGGAACGGGAAGCGCCGTTGCTCCCTCGAGGAATCGATCCACTGCCGCCGCGCATGCGCGACCCTCGGCGATGGCCCACACGATGAGAGACTGGCCACGCCCCATGTCGCCGGCGACGAACACGCCGTCGACATTGGTGGACCACTCCTCGGAGCGGGCGACGTTGCCGCGCTCGTTGAGGTCAACACCGAGATCCGTGAGCAGGCCCGGCTTCTCGGGCCCGACAAAGCCCATCGCGAGGAGGACGAGATCGGCTTCGAGTTCGAAGTCGCTTCCCTCGACCTTCTCGAAACGGCCGTTCACCATGCGCACCTCGTGGGCGCGGAGACCCGTGACCTTGCCGTCCTCGCCGACGAACTGCTCGGTGTTGACGGAGAAGACGCGGTCGCCACCCTCTTCGTGTGCCGAAGAGACGCGGTACATCAACGGGTACGTCGGCCACGGCGTCGAGTCGGCGCGCTGCTCCGGCGGGCGCGGCATGATCTCGAACTGGCTGACGCTCACCGCACCCTGACGGTGTGACGTACCGAGGCAGTCGGCACCGGTGTCGCCGCCACCGATGATGACGACCTTCTTACCTTCCGCCGTGATGGTCGGCGCGGGGAGGTCACCGAACTGGACACGGTTGGCGATCGGCAGGAACTCCATCGCCTGATGGATCCCGTCGAGTTCGCGTCCGGGAATGGGCAGATCGCGCGCCACCGTCGCACCGCCGGCGAGGACCACGGCGTCGAACTGCTCGCGCAGTTCGTCGGCCGTGATGTCGACCCCGACATTCACTCCGGTCCGGAAGACGGTGCCCTCGGCCTCCATCTGTGCGAGACGGCGGTCGATGAACCGCTTCTCCATCTTGAACTCGGGAATGCCGTAGCGGAGCAGTCCGCCGATGCGGTCGGCCCGCTCGAACACCGTGACCGTGTGCCCCGCGCGCGTAAGCTGCTGCGCCGCAGCAAGTCCTGCCGGACCCGACCCGACGACCGCCACCTTGCGACCGGTGAGCTTCGACGGCGGCACCGGCTTGACGCGGTTGTCCTCGAAGGCCTTCTCGATCAGCTCGACCTCGACCTGCTTGATCGTCACCGGATCCTGGTTGATGCCCAGGACACACGACGCCTCACAGGGTGCCGGGCACAGCCGCCCGGTGAACTCCGGGAAGTTGTTGGTGGCGTGGAGGCGTTCGATGCCGTCCTCCCACTTGCCCTTGTACGCCAGGTCGTTCCACTCGGGAATCAGGTTTCCGAGCGGACAGCCGTTGTGGCAGAAGGGAATACCGCAGTCCATGCAGCGGCTCGCCTGGACCTGGAGGGTCTCGAGCGGGAAAGGCTCGTAGACCTCCTTCCAGTCGAGCAGCCGGAGGGGGACGGGACGACGGACCGGAGTCTCGCGCGACCCGTGCTTGAGGAAGCCGCTTGGATCACCCACGAGCTGCCTCCATGATCGCCTCGTCCACGTTCCCACCACGAATGGTGGCGTCCTTGATAGCCATGAGCACCTTCTTGTAATCGCGAGGCATGACCTTCGCGAAGTGGCTGACCTGTTGTGACCAGTCGGCCAGGATGCGGGCTGCAACGTCGGAGCCCGTTTCGTCACGATGCCGTTCGACCGCGCCCTTGAGCCAGACGAAGTCTTCGCCCTCGAGATCCTCGAGGTCGACCAGCTCGGTATTCAGGTTGTCCTCGAAGTCCTTGTCCGGGTTGTACACGAACGCGACGCCACCGGACATGCCCGCACCGAAGTTGCGGCCGGTCTTGCCGAGGATGACGACCTTGCCACCCGTCATGTACTCGCAGCCGTGGTCGCCGACGCCTTCGACGACGGCCGTGGCTCCGGAGTTGCGGACTGCGAAACGCTCGCCTGCGACACCGCGGATGAGAACCTCACCGCCGGTGGCACCGAACAGGATCACGTTGCCGGCAATGATGTTGTCTTCCGGCACGAATCCCGGTGCGGCGTCGAGCGGGGGACGCACGACGATGCGGCCACCCGACAAGCCCTTGCCGACGAAGTCGTTCGCGTCCCCGTACAGGCGCAGCGTGATACCGCGAGGCACGAAGGCACCGAAGCTGTTACCGGCCGATCCCGTCAACGTGATGTCGATCGTGCCGTCGGGCAGGCCGTCCTTGCCGTACTTCTTGGTGACCTCGTGGCCGAGCATCGTGCCGACCGTGCGGTTGACGTTCGCGACGGCCGTGTCGATCTCGACGGGCGTGCCGGACTCGAGAGCCTGCTGCGCCTTGGCGATCAGGTCGTTGTCGAGCGCCTTGTCGAGTGCGTGGTCCTGTTCCTTGGTGCAGTGCATGTCCTGCTCGCCGTAGATCGGCGAGGTGACCTTCTGCAGCAACGGCGACAGGTCCAGCTTCGACGCGCGGTAGTGGTCCACGGCCTTGCGGGTGTCGAGGCAGTCGACCTGCCCGATCGCCTCGTCGAGACTGCGGAAGCCCAGCTCCGCGAGGTACTCGCGCACCTCTTCGGCGATGTAGAGCATGAAGTTCTCGACGAACTCCGGCTTGCCGGTGAAACGCTTGCGCAGCACCGGGTTCTGCGTCGCGACACCCACGGGGCAGGTGTCGAGATGACAGACGCGCATCATGATGCAACCCGAGACCACGAGCGGCGCGGTGGCGAAACCGAACTCCTCGCCTCCGAGCAGCGCCGCGACGATGACGTCGCGGCCCGTCTTCATCTGGCCGTCGACCTGCACCACGATGCGGTCGCGCAGACCGTTGAGCATGAGCGTCTGCTGGGTCTCGGCCAGGCCGATCTCCCACGGTGCGCCGGCGTGCTTGAGCGAGGTCAGCGGCGACGCGCCGGTGCCACCGTCGTGACCGGAGATGAGCACCACGTCGGCATGCGCCTTGGACACGCCCGCCGCGACCGTGCCGACGCCGAGTTCGGACACCAGCTTCACGTGGATGCGGGCTTCCGGGTTGGCGTTCTTCAGGTCGTGGATCAGCTGGGCCAGATCCTCGATGGAGTAGATGTCGTGGTGCGGCGGCGGCGAGATCAGGCCGACACCCGGCGTGGAACCACGCACCTCGGCGACCCACGGGTACACCTTGTGCGGCGGGAGCTGTCCACCCTCGCCGGGCTTGGCGCCCTGCGCCATCTTGATCTGGATATCGGTGCAGTTCGTCAGGTAGTGCGACGACACACCGAACCGGCCGGACGCGACCTGCTTGATCGCCGAGCGCCGCCAGTCGCCGTTCTCGTCCGGCGTGAAGCGGTCGGGATGTTCGCCGCCCTCACCGGAATTCGATCGGCCGCCGAGACGGTTCATCGCGATCGCGAGAGTCTCGTGGGCCTCCGACGAGATGGAGCCGTAGCTCATCGCACCGGTGGAGAACCGCTTGACGATCTCGCTCGCCGGCTCGACCTCCTCGAGAGGCACGGCGGGGCGCAAACCGGTCTTGAACTCGAACAGGCCACGGAGCGACGCGAGCTGCTGCGACTGGTCGTCGACGAGCTTCGTGTACTCCTTGAACACCTTGTACTGACCGGTGCGGGTGGCGTGCTGGAGCTTGAACACCGTGTCCGGGTTGAACAGGTGGTACTCGCCTTCACGACGCCACTGGTATTCGCCGCCCACCTCGAGCTCGCGGTGCGCGTGCTCGGACGGCCGGTCGAGGAATGCCGACCGGTGACGGGCTGCCACGTCGTGGGCGATCTCTTCGAGGCCGACGCCCCCGAGCTGCGACTGCAGGCCGGTGAAGTACTCGTCGACGAGGTCCTGCGACAGGCCGATGACCTGGAACAGCTGCGCGCCGGTGTACGAGGCGAGCGTGGAGATGCCCATCTTGGACATCACCTTGAGGACGCCCTTCGACGCGGCCTTGATGTAGTTGGCGATGGCCTTGTCGAGGGTCATGCCCTCCGGCAGGTCGCCGTTCTGCAGCAACTCGTCGATGCTCTCGAACGCCATGTACGGATTGACCACGGCCGCACCGAAACCGCACAGCGCGGCGATGTGGTGCACCTCGCGGGCGTCGCCCGCCTCGACGAGCAGACCGACCTGCGTGCGCGTCTTCTCCCGCACGAGGTGGTGGTGCACCGCGGAGGTGAGCAGCAGCGACGGGATCGGCGCGAGCTTCTCGTCGGACTCGCGGTCCGACAACACGATCAGGCGTGCGCCCTTCTCGATGGCCTGGGACACCTGCGCGCGAATGCTCGCGAGCGCCCGCTCCAGACCGGCTCCGCCTTCCGCGACCGGGTACAGGCCGCGGATGATGACGCTGCTGAAGCCCGGGAACTGCTTCTCGTCGTTGACGTGGATGAGCTTCTGCAGATCGTCGTTGTCGATCACCGGTGCGGAGAGCAGGATGCGCCGGCACGACGCGGCGGTGGGGTCGAGCAGGTCGCCCTCGGGCCCGAGCATCCCGCCCATGCTGGTGACGATCTCTTCGCGGATCGCGTCCAGCGGCGGGTTGGTCACCTGCGCGAACAGCTGGGAGAAGAAGTCGAACAGCATCCGCGGCCGCGACGACAGCACAGCGATCGGGGTGTCGGTGCCCATGGAACCGAGCGCCTCACCACCGGTGGCAGCCATCGGCTTGACGAGAAGGTCGACCTCTTCGTTGGTGTATCCGAACACCTGCTGCCGCAACACCACCCGCTCGTGCGACATGTAGGTGTACTTCGACTGCGGCAGGTCTTCGAGACGGGTGACGCCCTTCTCGACCCACTCCTGGTACGGGAGTTCGGCGGCGAGTTCGCGCTTGATCTCCTCGTCTTCGACGATGCGGCCCTTGGCCGTGTCGACGAGGAACATCCGGCCCGGCTGCAGGCGCCGCTTGCTCACGATCTTCTCGGCGGGGATGTCGAGCACACCCACCTCGGACGCCATCACGACCAGGCCGTCATCGGTGACCCAGGCGCGCGACGGGCGCAGACCGTTGCGGTCGAGCACCGCACCGATGACGACACCGTCGGTGAAGCACACCGACGCCGGGCCGTCCCACGGCTCCATGAGCGCGGAGTGGTACTCGTAGAACGCACGACGGGCCGGATCCATGGCCGTGTTCCGTTCCCACGCCTCCGGGATCATCATGAGCACCGCGTGCGGCAGGCTGCGGCCACCGAGGTGGAGAAGTTCGAGAACCTCGTCGAACCGCGCGGTATCCGAGGCACCCGGGGTGCACACCGGGAAGATCTTCTCGAGCTTGTCGCGACCGCCGAAGATGTCGCTGTCGATCAGTGCCTCACGTGCACGCATCCAGTTGGCGTTGCCCGTGACGGTGTTGATCTCGCCGTTGTGTGCGACGCGGCGGAAGGGATGCGCGAGAGGCCACGACGGGAAGGTGTTCGTGGAGAAGCGCGAGTGCACCAGACCGAGAGCCGACTCGACGCGCTCGTCCTGGAGGTCCACGTAGAAGCCCTTGAGCTGCGGCGTGGTGAGCATGCCCTTGTAGACGAAGGTCGACGCCGACAGGCTCGGGAAGTACACGGTCTCGCGGCCGGGGCCGTCCTCGCCGGGGCCCTCGTGTCCGAGTTCGTGCTCGGTGCGCTTGCGCACCACGTAGGCACGGCGCTCGAGGTCGATGCCGGTCAGGGCGCGGGCGCCCGACGCGACGAAGATCTGGCGGAAGGTCGGCATGGCGTCGATCGCCATGGAGCCGAGTTCCGACTCGTCCACGGGCACCTCACGCCAGCCGAGGACCTCGAGGCCCTCTTCCTCGACGATGCGGTTCACCTGTGCAACAGCCTCATCGGCGGCTTCCGTGCCCTTGGGCAGGAAGGCGATACCCGTCGCGTAGGCGCCTTCGGCGGGAAGGTCGAAGTCGACGACAGCGCGGAAGTAGGCGTCGGGAATCTGAATGAGGATGCCGGCGCCGTCGCCGGTGTTCTGCTCCGCTCCCGCAGCACCGCGATGCTCCAGATTGACGAGCGCGGTGATCGCCTTCTCGACGATGTCGCGGCTTCGGCGACCGTGCATGTCGACAACGAACGCGACGCCACAGGAATCGTGCTCGTTCGAGGGGTGGTAGAGCCCTTGAGGCCCGGGGAGAAGAGTCATACCTAGCCTTCGTTGCGTGCGATAGCACCGACGACCAGCAGCGCTGATGGCCATCTACTGCCGTAGACGGGTATCGGCCGGGTGTCCCGATACCTTCGACACCGCCAGTATCCGCTCATCCGCGACGGTGCGGGTGCCTTTTGTCGGCAGCACGAGACGGGTCTGGCGACCGGTGGGACATCGTGGGCCCACCGCTCTGGAGGAAACGATATGCCAGGTCACCGGGGGTAATGCAACATAGGCTGCCCTACCTTGGGGCTGACCTGCGTAAATGCCCCGTTGACACGCCTGTGACGAGCCGTTCACATAACCGCGGTTCGCTGCAGGACGGCGTCGAGGATCCTGCCGATGCCGGTCTGCGGGTCCGTCGCGTCGTCCTCGGAGGTGAGGCGGTGGAGGATCACCCCGTCGACGTAGTCCACCACGATCTGCGCGGCGGTCTCGGGGTCGTCGGCGCCGAGCGCGGCAAGGATTTCCCTGCCCCACGCCCGCAGTTCTCCGCGCCTCGCTCCCACCGACTCGCGCAGAGCCGGGACCGTGGTCGATTCGACGAACAGCGCCAGTCGCGCGCGGGTGCGCACCGCGTCCGGACCGGTCGCGTAGAGCACGTACTCCCGCAACAGGACCTCGAGGCCTCGCCGGTCCGGTGCCGTGCCGTCCGCCGTCAGTGCCGCCAGTGCCGCCAGATCCTGGCGATCACGTTCGAGGAGGCGATCGAGTACCCCCTCGACGAGTGCACCCCGGGTCCGGAAGTAGTTCGACGTCGAACCTGCGGGAACACCCGCACGTGCGTCGACGCGGCGATGGGTGAGGGCACGCACCCCGTCCCCTCCCAGAACCTCGATGGCGGCGTCGAGCACAGCGGCACGCTTGTCGGTCACGGTCCCAGCATAAACCGGTCACTACGTTTGTAGTGACACCACACTACAAACGTAGTAGATTGCGGTGCATGAGCGGGACACACGCAGGGAAGGCCGCGATTCTCGGTGGGGGCATCGGCGGGCTCACCGCTGCGAACGCACTCGTCCGCTTCGGCTGGCACGTCGACGTATTCGAACGCGCGGAGGGCCTGCCTCCCACCGGAACCGCGCTGGGACTGTGGCCCGAGGCACTTGCCTCGCTCGAGGTCGCCGGCCTCGGAGGCCAGGCCGAGAAACGGGGAGTGCTGCAGACCTCGGGGTGGTTCCTGCGCTGGGACGGCCTGCCCATCGCGCGCCTCGAGAATCTCCGGCGGCCCGCCGTCCTCCTGTCGCGGCCGCCGTTGCTCGAGCTCCTGTCCGCCGGGTTACCGGATGGCACAGTGCACTTCGGTCACACTGCGCCGGCGGCACCGGATCTCTCCGGATACGACGTCGTGGTCGGCGCCGACGGCATCGGGAGCGCGACCCGCGACGCCCTCTTCGGGTCGCGGTTCCGGCCGGTCTACACCGGATTCACCGCATGGCGAGGATGGGTCGACGGGCGTGCCGCCTCACTGAGCGAAAGCTGGGGACCGAACGCGCTGTTCGGGATCACACCCCGGGACGGCGACCTCACCAACTGGTTCGCGGCGGTCCGCGCGCCGGCCGACTCGACCGGCGGTGTTCCCGACCTCCGCGAGCGCTTCCGCGAGTGGCACCCCGCGGTCCTCGACGTACTCGATCGCCTCGACCCCTCTATGGTGCTGCATCACGACCTGTACCAGTCGCCACCGCTGCCGTCGTACGTCCGCGGCAAGGTGGCCCTCATCGGCGACGCCGCACACGCGATGGCACCCAACCTCGGCCGCGGTGCCTGCGAGGCGATCGTCGACGCCTCCGCGCTCGCCGTCCTGCTTCGCGACCACCCCGTCGCCGAAGCCCTCCATCGCTACGACCGCGCGCGCCGGCACCGCACCCAGCGACTCGTGCGGGCCTCCCGGATGCTGGCCGGGGTCGCGACCGCCACCCGGTTCACCACCGCGCGCAACGCGGCGGTGCGCGCCACCTCGAGATTCGCCTGACGCCCCGGGTTCCTTCGAACCGAACCCACGGCCCTCCGCCGGGTCGTAGCGTTCGGGCGCATGAGCCCCGAATTGGAAGGGCACGGTGGCGATCACGCCGCCGCTGTGGCCCGCGCACACGGTGTGGAGACGATGTTCACCCTCTCCGGCGCCCACGTCTTCCCCCTGTACGACGCCGCGGTGAAAGGCGAGTCGAGGATGCGTCTCGTCGACGTGCGACACGAGCAGACGGCGGTGTTCGCGGCGGAGGCGACCGGCAAGCTCGAGCGGCATCCGGGCCTTGCGGTACTCACCGCCGGGCCGGGCGTCACGAACGGGATCAGCGCCGTCACGCAGGCCCACTTCGCGGGCTCGCCACTGGTCGTACTGGGCGGCCGCGCCCCCAATGCGCGCTGGGGCACGGGCAGTCTCCAGGAACTGGATCAGCCCCCGTTGTTCCGGTCGGTCACCAAGTTGTCGGAGACGGCCCGCACCGTCGGTGAGGTCGGCCCGACGGTGGATGCGGCGTTCACCGCGGCCGAATCCCCGCATCGCGGACCGGCTTTCGTCGATGTCCCGATGGACGAGCTGTACGGACGAGTGACGGCGCCGCGGCCGCAGGCGCATGTGCGTTCCCGCCTCGAGCCGGATTCGGAGGACCTGGCCGAGATCGCCCGGCTGCTAACCAGCGCGGAACGGCCCCTGCTCGTCCTGGGCACCGATGTGTGGGCGGACGGCGCCGAGAACGCGGCCCTCCGGTTCGTCGACGAACTGGGCATACCGGTGATCACCAACGGCATGGGACGCGGCATCGTCCCCGGCGGTCATCCGCTGCTCGTCAGCAAAGCACGGAGCGCGGCGGTCGGCACGTGCGATCTCGTGCTGGTCGTGGGCACCCCGCTGGATTTCCGGCTCGGGTACGGACGGTTCGGAGGCCGCGACGGCGGGCCGGCCGCCCAGGTCGTGCACATTGCGGACTCCCCCGGCCAGATCTCGGCACATGCCGAACTCGCGGCCTCCGCGGCCGGGGATCTCACGGCGTGCTTCGACGGCATTCTCTCGGCCTTGTCCGCAAGGCCGGATATTCGTGCGTGGGCGGACCGGTTGCGCGCTCTCACGCTCGAGGCGGCCGCTCGCGATACCGCGCTGCTGTCCGCCGACTCGGACCCCATCCATCCGGCCCGCATCTACGGTGAGCTTCTCCCGCGTCTGGCCGACGACGCCGTCGTCATCGGGGACGGCGGTGACTTCGTGTCCTTCGCGGGAAAGTTCGTGGAGCCGCGGAAGCCGGGCCTGTGGCTCGATCCCGGACCGTACGGATGCCTCGGTGCCGGTCTGGGGGCGGCGATCGCGGCGCGGATAGCGCGGCCGTCGAGCCAGGTCGTGTTGCTGCTCGGCGACGGAGCCGCCGGGATGTCGCTGATGGACGTCGACACCCTGGTGCGGCACCGGCTGCCGGTGGTGATCGTGGTGGGGAACAACTCGGCGTGGGGGCTCGAGAAGGGGCCGATGCAGATGTTGTACGGGTATGACGTCGCGGCAGACCTCACCCCCGGCACCCGCTACGACCAGGTAGCGGTCGCGTTGGGTGCCGGGGGTGAGATGGTCGCCGATCCCCGGGCGATCGGCCCGGCCCTGGACAGGGCTTTCTCGTCGGGGGTCCCCTATGTGGTGAACGTTCTCACCGACACGGAGGCGGCCTATCCTCGCGCGACCACGGGCATCTGAAAGGCCCGTAAACAACAACTGGCCGCAGCGATGAACATCAGCTGCGGCCAGAGGTAACGAAAGAATAACGCGGAGCTTTCGAAACCGTAAGTCGCGCTCAGGTGAACTCTGTCACATCGCGGTTCGTTCCCAGACTCGGTGGGTACCGAGCAGCTCCAACACCGCGCTGACGGCGTCTTCCGGACCGGTCGCAGAGACCACGCCCGGTGCCGCGACGCCCTCGAACAACGCCCGGCCGTCGCCCCACGCGGCAACCGCCTTCTGATGCCGGAGCGTCTCGTCGACGAGGAGCCGTGCCCGCGGGTCGGGTGCGGGGGTGGCGAAGAGAACCGCGTCGAACTCGACGGACCGTGCGGTGAGGAACGTTCGGGAGATCGGAACAACGCCGCCGAGCTTCCCGCCGTGCGGTGCGATGACCAGCGGCACACAATCCGCGCCGTCGATCGCCTTCACCGCGGCCTGCACCTGATCGAGGTCGCTGGTGTCGTCCGCGACGACACCGATGATGCGGCCCTGAACCGGCCATGTCTTGCCCACCTGCGACAGCGCCGGGCTCGGGGCAGGATCGACGAGTTCGATCGTGGGTGCGGGCGCCTCGAGACCGAGCCCTGCCGCCACCGTCGCGCACAGATCGGCGTCGATGTTGGCGAGGATCTGGAGCTGACGCTCCTTGATCGTCTGCTCGTAGCACTTGCCGAGTTCGAAGGTGTACGCGTACGCGACGTGTTCCTTCTCGATCTCCGACAGGCTCTTGTAGAACTGGCGGACCTGCGAGTAGTGGTCGTCGAAGCTCCGCGAGAGGGCGCGTTCCTTCTGGGCCGCCGGCAGCTCGACCGGGAAGTCGATGAAGGCCCCTTCGTCGGCACCGGCGAAGAACGGACATCCCCCGTCCAGCGAATTCGGCTTGTACGGCGCGACGCCCTTGTGGACCGCGTGCTGGTGGAACCCGTCGCGCAGCATGTCGTTGACGGGGGCGTGCGGGCGGTTGATCGGAATCTGGCCGAAGTTCGGCCCGCCGAGCCGGGTGAGCTGGGTGTCCAGGTAGGAGAACAGGCGCCCCTGCAACAGCGGGTCGTCGGTGACGTCGATACCGGGCACGAGGTGGCCGGGATGGAACGCGACCTGCTCGGTCTCCGCGAAGAAGTTGGTGGGGTTGGCGTTGAGCTCCATGGTGCCGATGATCTGCACCGGAGCGAGTTCTTCCGGCACGATCTTCGTCGGGTCGAGCAGATCGATGCCCTCGAAGGTCTGTTCCGGATTGTCGGGGAACACCTGCACCCCGAGATCCCATTGCGGGTATGCCCCGGCCTCGATGGCGTCGGCCAGGTCGCGGCGGTGGTAGTCGGGGTCGAAGCCGTTGATCATCTGGGCTTCTTCCCACACCAGGGAGTGCACGCCCAGGCGCGGCTTCCAGTGGAACTTGACGAGAGAAGTCTCCCCCGCCTCGTTGACGAGCCGGAAGGTGTGGACGCCGAAGCCCTCCATCATCCGGTACGAGCGCGGAATACCGCGGTCGGACATGTTCCACATCGTGTGCGCGGTGGCCTCGGTGTGGAGCGAGACGAAGTCCCAGAACGTATCGTGCGCGCTCTGTGCCTGCGGAATCTCCCTGTCGGGGTGCGGCTTTCCGGCGTGGATGATATCCGGGAACTTGATGGCGTCCTGAATGAAGAAAACGGGAATGTTGTTACCGACCAGGTCGAAAGTGCCCTCGTCGGTGTAGAACTTGGTCGCGAATCCACGCGTGTCGCGAACGGTGTCCGCCGAGCCTCTCGAACCGAGAACAGTCGAGAACCGAACGAAGACAGGCGTTTCCGCGCCCTTCTTCAAGAACCCGGCACGGGTCACCGTCGTGGCTGCACCGTTGGCGCGGAACACTCCGTGAGCGGCGGCGCCTCGCGCATGGACTACACGCTCGGGAATGCGTTCGTGGTCGAAATGAGTGATCTTTTCGCGGAAGTGATGGTCCTGCAAAAGAACAGGCCCGCGTGCCCCTGCCTTGAGGGAATGATCGGTATCGGTGAGACGCGCGCCCTGCGCGGTGGTGAGGAATGCGCCGCTCTGGGCGCGGGCACCGTCGATGTCGACCTTGTTGCCCGTTGCGGTCACGCCCGCCGGCTGCTGCTGGTCGGGCTTCGCTCCGGGAGCATCAACCGGTGTCGTGGGTTCTGTGAGCTGTGGCTCGATGGACGCGGGTGCGCCCGGAACCTTAGGGGGTTGCCCTGCCATATCGAAAACTCCGATCGGTAAGTGCGCGATGGTTCTCTTCGAGTACCCGAATGCCCCCGCGACAAACCGATTCGGCGCGCTCTCAATCCTGTGTGGTCTCCTGGGTCTCACCGAGCATCTTCTGTATCTCCCCTTCCGTGCGTGTCTTGCCTATTCCGGCCGCCGACAGCACGCCGGAACCGTTCTCCACTTCGAGCACGGCGAGAAGGATGTGCTCGCTCCCCACGTAGTTGTGCCCGAGGCGCAGCGCCTCCCGGAACGTCAGCTCGAGGATCTTCCGGACCTGCGCGTCGTACGGGATCAGTTCGGGCATCGACTCACTCGACGGAGCAGGCAGGGCGCTTGTGATCGAGGTGCGCAGCGCCTCGAGATCGATCCCCTGGGCAATGAGCGCCTGCGCAGCGAACGAGTCCGTGTCGGTGAGGAGGCCGAGAGCGAGGTGCGCCGGCGCGATCTCGGGGTTGCCCGCGGCCCGGGCTGCGTTCATCGACGCCATGACGACGTTCTTGGCACGTGGCGTGAATCGGGAGAACCCCTGCTCGGGATCCAGGTCGTTCTCTCGCTTCGGAACGAATCGCTTCTGGGCCGCCTGTTTGGACACGCCCATGCTGGCGCCGATCTCGGACCATGACGCTCCCGAGCGTCGCGCCTGATCGACGAAGTGGCCGATGAGGTGATCCGCGATGTCGCCCAGGTGATCTGCGGCGATCACGGCGTCGGAGAGTTGGTCGAGGACGTCGGGATGGACTTGCTTGATTCCTTCGATGAGGTCGTCGAGCCGGATGGGATGGGTCGGTCGTAGGGGTTCCATGCGTCAACGCTAGGTTGACGATCCAGGCTCGTCAACCCTTGGTTGACGGCCGTTCCGGCTCAGGTAGCGGGGCTCAGGCGCCGCCCTCCGGTTATCGTCGAGTGCATGACGCGACGAGTGAGTGTGTGGGGCGGCGGGTTCTGGCTGAGCGGAAAGACCCGGGAGGCTGCGCTCGACGCGGCCCGTGAACTCGACGATCTGGGCTACGAGCGACTGTGGACGTCGGGTGGATTCGGCGAGGGCGTTCCGCCCGTGTACGGCGAAGTCCTGAATGCGACGACGCGCCTCGGCGTCGCGAGCGGCATCGTCAGCATCTGGCATGCGGAACCGGCCGACGTTGCCGCGACCGTCGCGCGCTTCGAGGAGGAACACCCGGGCCGGTTCCTGCTCGGCGTGGGCACCAGCCATGCTCCCGTCGTCGACGCGAAGGCTGCGCACACCTACACCAAGCCGTACAGCCACATGGTCGAGTACCTCGACGCGCTCGACGCCGCCCAGCCGCCGGTTCCCGCCGAGCGCCGTGTCCTCGCGGCCCTCGGCCCGCGCATGCTCGCCCTGTCGGCGGCACGAGCGGCCGGCGCTCATCCGTACTTCGTTCCTGCCGAACACACCGCACAGGCACGCGAAATCCTCGGAGCCGGTCCGTTGCTCGCCCCGGAGGTCGCCGTCGTGCTCGAGAGCGACGAGGACACCGCTCGTGGCATCGCGCGCGAATACATGCGCGGCTACCTGTCACTGCCGAACTATTCGAACAACCTGCTGCGTCTGGGGTACACCGAGGACGACGTGGCCGGGGGAGGCAGCCACCGGCTGATGGACGCGCTGATTCCGTGGGGCGATCTCGACCGCGTCGTCGCCGGCATCGACAAGCATTACCGCGCGGGCGCCGACGAAGTGGCCATCCAGGTGCTGACCGCCGATCCCAACGCGTTCCCGGCCGCCGACTACCGCGAACTGGCAGCGGCACTCATCAGCTGAACGCCGTCCCGCGGAGCGTCAGTCCGTGCGCTCGAATCGGTCCGGGAGCCGGAGGTAGAGACGGTCGACGAGCGGAAGCAGCGCAACGGTGATGCCCGTGACGACGAGCACACCCAGCGCGAAACCCGAGAGCACGTCGTGCACGTAGTGAACGCCGACAGCGACCCGGGAGAATCCCAGCAGCACCGCCACCGGCGCAACGAACCAGATGATGCGCGGGACGGCCAGAACGCAGGCGGTCGCCAGAGACGCGGCGATCACCGAGTGGTTCGACGGCCACGACCAGTCGCCCACTTCGGGGCACTCCAGGACGGTCGTCACGTCGAATGCCCGGCACGGCCGGGGCTCGGTGATGACGAGTTTGACGAGCTCACTCGTCAGGTACGCCACCACGGCTCCTGCGCCACCGGCCACCATGATCCGGAGCGCGCGGCGGTCGCGCAGCCAGGACCGCACCGCCAGCACCGCAAACGTCGCGACCAGTACCAGCGGCCCCTTCTCCGCGACCACACCCGCCAACTCCGCCAGCGGCGACGCCCCGATGGTGCGGGCGATTGCGGTGTACAACTCCTCGTGCAGAGGGACAGCCGCCAGTGCGAGGACAGCCAGGACGACGGCGGTGAGCATCGCACGCCGGAGCGTCGCCCGGGACAAGCGCGTACGAACGGCGGGTGAAGCCTCGACGAAACTCATGGGCACGACGCTATCGCGGCCCTGCACCGAGGCGTAGACCGGCAGGCGACCGCGATGCAGTGGCCCGACCGATCGCTACTCGGCCGTTTCCAGGGAGTCCTCCTCCGCGTAGTGCGCGAGAAGTTCTTTTTCGCCGTCGCGCTTCGGGTACACGAAGAACACCAGCAGAGCTCCGAGGACCACGATCACGATCGCTGCGGCGTACGCACGATCGTCACCGTCGAGAAAGGCGGTGCGGGCCGCGGACATGATCTGCTCCGCATATTGCGGGTTGCTCTCCGCGACATGCACAGCACCGGCAAACGACTTCTCGAGGGCTGCCTGCGTTTGCTCGCTGACGGACTGAGCGTCCGGTGCGCTTGCGATCGTCGCCGCCCACGAAGCGGTGTAGCCGGCAGTCAGGAGTCCACCGAGAGTCGACTGCATGATGGCGCCACCCAGGTCCCGCTGCAGATCCGAGGTACCCGACGCCATTCCGGCCCGTGAGACCGGAACCGAACTCGTGAGCGAGTGGGAGGCGGGTGTCCCTGCGAGGCCGATGCCCGCACCGATCAACATGAATACGAGGGCGATCGACCAGTAGCGGGCGTTCTCGTCCCACAGCACCAGCGCCAGGACCAACGCGAGCGCAATCGGCACGTATCCCGACAACAACGTGAACCGCGAACCGTACGCCTCCACGAGTTTCGCGGACTGCGGCGCCACCAGCACCATCACCGCTGCGGCCGGCAAGGCAGCCGATCCCGCCGCCAGCGTCGAATATCCGAGAACGTTCTGCAGATACTGCTGGCTGACGTACATCGATCCCATCAGCGATCCGAACACGATGATGCCCGCCACCGCCGCGACCCAGAAGATTCGGCGGCGCGCGACCCGCAGGTCGAACAGCGGGTTCGGCGCCCGAAGCTGGCGGATGACGAACACGGCCCCGGCTGCCAGTGCGATCACACCCGCGGAGACGGCGGTGGTCTGCATACCGCTCACCGGCGCGAAGGTGATGCCGAGAACGAGCGACCCCACCATCACGACAGACACGACCCCGCCGAGGTGGTCGACCGGAGCGGTGGACTCGTTGACGTGCCTCGGGACGAACACGATTGTCAGGAGGAGGGCCGCCACCGCCAGCGGAATCGTCACCAGGAATACCGATCCCCAGTAGAACCACTCGAGCAGTGCTCCTGCCACGAGCGGACCGAGCGACGTGAGACCACCGCCGATGGCGGACCACAATGCGATCGCCCGGGTCCGCGCCGCACCCGACCACAACGCGGTGATCAAGGCCAGCGTCGTCGGGAAGGCCAGCCCGGCGGATACTCCACCGAGCACCCGCGCCAGAAACAACACCTCGGTGTTCGGTGCCAGACCGGCGAGCAGCGAGATCGGCACCGACAACGTCATACCCAGCACCAGCATCGTTTTTCGGCCGTAGCGGTCGCCGACCGCACCGAGATAGAGCACCGACCCCGCCAAACCCAGCGAGTATCCGACCGCGATGAGGTTCAGGTCGGTCTGGCTGGTGTCGAATGCTTTCCCGATGTCGGGCAGGGCCACATTGGCGACGGCGAGATTGAGATTCGCGACCGCCGCGACGAGGATGAGCGTTCCCAGCACCAGTGGCGCTCGGGCGGGCTTATCCGTCGTGGATGGGAGCACGAGAAACAGTGTGCGTCCTGCGACTCCGCATGCGCGCTTTGTTCGGCGAAGTGGCCCGTCCACGCCGAAAACTGCCCCGGAGAGTCACCGGGAACGAACGATTTTGTGCGCCAACGGTTTGATCCTGACAAAACGGGTATAACCACCTCGGCAAAGAAGCAGTATGGGCTAGTCAATCTCTCTACCGAAGTCTCAAGGAAGGACCCGCGCGATGCTCGGACTCGGAATCCTCGGCTGGATCATCATCGGTGGTTTGGCCGGTTGGATCGGCAGTAAGTTCATGGGCACTGACGCCCAGCAGGGCATTCTCCTCAACGTTGTTGTCGGTGTGATCGGCGGCCTGATCGGCGGCTTCCTCCTGAAGCTGTTCGGTGTCGATGTCGAAGGCGGTGGGCTGATCTTCAGCTTCCTGACCTGCCTCCTCGGCGCAGTGATCCTGCTGTTCCTCGTCAAGGCTGTTACCGGTCGTCGCGGCGGCGTCCGCCGCTAAGACTCCGGGCTGTCCCGCGAGGCGACGGCGACGACGCCGTACCCCGAGCGACACACAGCTCAGGCCTACGAAGATGCCGGACCCCACGGGTCCGGCATTTTCGTTCGTTCTGCCACACCCCGACGTCGTTTCGTGGCCTGCCGGCTCGGGTATTTCCGAAGACATGAGTATCGAAGACGGACCCGGCGACACCCTCAGCCCGAGCGAGGGTCTCGACGCGGACGAAGTACGCAACGACGACGGCGACGAAGTTGTCGATCCGCCCGAAGGATGGAGCGAAGCCGACAAATTCGGCACCACACAGCGCGAAGAGCAGGAAGGCGAATCGCTCGACCAGCGGCTTGCCGAAGAAGAACCCGACATCGAGCCCGAAACACCGCCGGAGGTACCGGTCGCGGTGATGCCGGACGACGAACTCACCGAGGACCTCGTGGACGAGGTCATCGATGAAGATGCGGATGAGGACGACGGCACCGTCAAACATGCGGAAGTAGTCGACGGGGTCATAGTCGAGGATTCCCGCGTGGACCGCGGCCAGATCGACGGTAGCCCCGAAGACGGCGAGTCGATCTTCCCCATCGTCGAGTAACAAAGGCGCAGATGCTCCGCGTCCCCGGCGGGCGCGGGGCATAGCCCTGCAGCCTCGCGGGGCCTTACGTGCAGGACCGTGACCGAGCGGTCGGACACCGAGCGGTCGGACTCAGCCGGACGATTCCGCTTATTCTGCGTCGACAGCCTTCTCGAGGGGAATCGGATGATCGTCGATGCGGCCGCAGCAGGGGGTATCGCCCTCATCGAGCTCGGCATGGTGCTCACCCCCGGGCCGAACATGGTCTACCTGACGTCCCGCGCGATCGGACAGGGCCGACGCGCCGGCCTGGTGTCGTTGGCGGGCACGGGGGTGGGATTCCTCTGCTATCTGCTGATGGCAGTTGCCGGTCTGTCTGTCGTGTTCGGCGCGGTCCCTGCGGCGTTCACCGTGCTGAAACTGGCCGGCGCTGCGTATCTCGTATACCTGGCCTGGGGAATGATCCGCCCCGGCGGACGCGGCCTGTTCTCCCCTCGCGAACTGGATCCGGTAAGCGATCGCCGGCTCTTCGGGATGGGCCTTCTGACCAACCTGCTCAACCCGAAGATCGCATTGATGTACGCCGCGCTGCTCCCCCAGTTCGTGTCTCCGGAATCGGGCCCGGTGTGGCTGCAACTCCTCCAACTCGGCGCGGTCCAGATCGTGATCGCAGTCGCTGTCAACGGGATGATCGTGCTCGGAGCGGCGAAGATCGCGGGTTTCCTGTTCGCCCGGCCGCGCGTGATGCTCGCCCAGCGATGGGCTGCCGGGACACTTTTGGCGGGTTTCGCAGTGAAGACTGCGCTCGGCAAAGGACCTGCACCCGCCTGAGAC
>JADGMW010000098.1_pt1 | contig 74790 bp, 68 predicted proteins | sample 8641801 | NCBI WGS metagenome assembly JADGMW01 (sample SAMN16272018, study PRJNA661076) | feces metagenome | isolation source: fecal sample from diarrhoea affected cattle A | host: Bos taurus | place: South Africa: Lokaleng Village, Mahikeng | collected 2019-09
TCCCCATGTGAGAGTAGGTCATCGTCAAGCGCCTAAACCCAAAACCCCAATCCGCGCACGCGGGTTGGGGTTTTGTCTGTGGGCAGGGAAAAAACGCGCGAAGCCAAATAGCTAATTACGCCCGCTGCGATTGAGCCAAGAGGTCAGCGCGGCAAGCCTCGACTGGGCCTCAACAGCACTGAGCAAGGCGTCTACGTTCTGGAGCCGCTTGCCTGGATCAAGGGCCAAGCCCTGCTTTAGCACTTTCCATACACGCTGGGGCATATCACTCGGTCTAGTCGGCTGAGCGCTTATGGCTTCCACCTGTTTAGTGTCGACCTGTGGATAAGGTGGCTGGCCATGGCACAGCTCATAAATGACGCAAGCGGCAGAGTACAGGTCTGTAGCCGTGCTCAGGGGGCTGCCGTTGAAAACTTCTGGCGCCGCATAGCGCGGTGTCCACGCGGCAAAACGCTCTCGTGACAGTTGGGGCAAGCCAGCCAGTGAGTTTTCTTTAGCGTGCCCAAGGCCGAAATCAAATAACCGAATGCCCTGGTTCCCTAGCATCAGATTACTGGGCTTGATATCGCCATGAATCACGCCTTGGCTGTGGATATAACGCAGCGCCAGCAGCAGCGCCAGTGAGATGTCTCTGGCCTTGAGCCAGGGCAGTCCTTGGGGATAGCGTAACAGTAGGTCATCGAGGGTGCAGCCGGTGAGCAACTCCATGATGATGAAAGGCCGCTCACTGACCGGGTCTATCTCAAAGCCGAACAGACGGATCACATGGCTGTGGTGCAGTCGTGAGGTGAGGGCGAACTCGCTGTGCAGCAACGCGTGGGCATCGGCATAGTCGAGGAAGCTCTCGCTGAGGGTTTTCAGCGCCACGTAGGGGTGTGGATCACCAAGCTGTTTGCGTAGCAAATCACAGCCGCGGTAAACCGCGCCCATGCCTCCCACCCCAAGCAGGCGCTCGATGCGATAGCGGCCTGACAATACGTCAGGCAACGGCTGCGCGGACCTGGCAGGTGCTTGGCGCGGGTTGCCAGGGCCGGTGAAGGCGAAGTAAGTCAGCGCCTCCGAGCCTGCCACGTCCTGAATGCTCATAAATGTTTCCTCACCGCTTCATCACCACGGCGCTGAGGTTGTCCCGAGCTGGCCCTGACAGCACCTGGTTGAACAAACGTGCCACTGCTTGCGTGGGCGTGCAGCAATTCAGTGCCGCACCCAGGGAATCTGCCGAGTGGCTCTGATAGAGGCCATCGCTGCATAACAGCAGCACGTCACCGGGTAACAGCTCGAATTGCAGGATATCCAGCACCAATTCCTCACTGGCACCAATGGCGCGGGTCAGGACATGGGTTGAGGGATGGCGAGCCGCCTGTTCCGCACGCAGTTGCTGTCGATCAATCAGCTGCTGGGCGAGTGAATGATCGCGGCTGAGCTGATATAGATGCTTGTGGCGCCACAGGTAGCAACGACTGTCGCCGGCCCAGACGCATGCGGCGCGGTCTCCGGCAGCGAGTAGTGCTACGACCGTGCTGCCGACGATGGGGTCTGGGTTGTCACGCAGGAGGGTCAGATCGCGCCCCAAACGCAGATTAAGATGATGCAAGCAGTGGCGCAGTTGCTTTATACGATCTTCCAGGCTGCCCTCGTAGGGTAAGTCAGCCAGACTTTCCACGATCAGCCGGCTGGCGAGGGCACCGTTATGATGCCCTCCCATGCCATCGGCCACGGCCCACAAGCCCCGCTCGGGCAGATTGAGTATGGCGTCCTCGTTGCGCGTGCGAACCTTGCCGGTGTCGGTTCGCGCGGCGCTGTGCCAGGTTAGCATCATGGCTGCCTCGCCCTCACAGGCTTGCAGGCAGCTTGAAGCTGCGCAGTAGAGCGATGTCGAAGGGATTCGGCGAGCGCTGGCTATGCAGCAGGTAGTTGGCCCGCACTCCGCCCAGGTTGGCTTTGAGCAACAGCACATCGCGGCCGCTGTGGTAATCCACTTCCATCAAATCCAGCAAGCGGAACAGCGACCAGGGGCCGGTATTCTGCTCAATGCCGATACGCCGACCACCTAACTCCTCAACGACCAGGCTGCTTCGCGCCTCGCCGTCTTGGGTCGGCCAGCGGAAGGCTGTCTGCACGATGGGCCCGTGGCGATACTCCATCAGTTGGTTGCCCAGACGGAAATCGGCGCGACTGAGGCTGGAGTCCAGCGAGTAAGGTTCCAGTTTGAACAGCACCGACGGCTCGGCGGGATTCTCAGTGAAGAAGCTGCGGTTGATTGTCTGCACATGGCTCATTTGGGCCAGGAACTCCTGTGACAGCGGCAGGCCGAGCCCGTCCACGCGGCGCAACTGATAGCGTCCGGCGCTGCCGCTGACGAAGGGTTTCAGGTAGGTATCGAAGAAACGCTGGGCAATTCCCTGACTCTTGAAGAACTCGCGAAAGTCGGCTATCGCCACTTCGCTCTGGCTGTGGGCATGGAAGGGATAACGCTGTTTCAGCGAGCCCTGATACGCGTCGTACAGTTCGCTCTGGTAGCGCTGATTGAGGTACTGGTGAGCTTCGTTGAGCACCAGCAGCCAGCTGTCTTCGGCAAGCAGGCCCAGCCAGTTGCCCAGCGGTAATGGTAAGCGGCCTGCGCTGCTGCGCAGCAGGTTGATGGCGTCTTGCTTGCCATTGAGGCGGGCTTTGGCGGCTTCAAACGCGGTCTGCTCCGGTGAGCTGGCATGCGCGAGTGTGGACAGCTGTGCTTGCAGGGCGTCCATGGCTTGCAACGTGGCGGTGAGATTGCCGGTGGGGCCGCCATGCTCATCGAGTAACTGGTGCAGCGGCTCGAAGCGGCGCTCCAGAGCCTTGCGCGAGGTATCCGGCAAGTTCTTGGCTAACGCCGCCTGGGCTTGGCGGGATGCCGCAGCGGCCAGTTGTCCGGCTTTGCCGAGCGAGCCGCCGAGGTCCAGTGCAGCGTCGGCCACCTCTTCGGTGGCTGCCGGCCCTTCGAACCGGGTGTTGGCTCGCACTTCAACCAGTAGCGCCAGCAACGGCGAGTTGGCCGCGCTCAAGGCGGTGAACTGGTCGGCGCCGCGCTGGGCATTGCCAATGGGCTCCAACGCCAGTTGCGACAGCGCATCGCCCCAGTATTGGGTGTAATCGCCGAAGTACAGCTGCTCGACACTAACTAGCAAGCGGCTGAGTTCGTTGAGGCTGAGGCTATCGCTTTCGCCCAGTACCCAGTTGTCGCGCAGGATCTCGCGCACCAGCTCGGCGCCTTGGGCAACGAAGTACTGCTGGTAACCACGCTGGGTATAAAAGCCGGGTATGCGGTAATCGGCACCGGTAAACACGCCGCCCTGTGGGCCGAGTTTCTGGTTGAGCTGATAATCCGGCATGCTGCGTGCCTGGTCGCGCAGCATGCGATAGACCACCTCAGCCAACGATTCACTGCGCAGCACCTGCCGGGCCTCGGCGATCAGTTGATCGTTCAGCGGGTAAGGGCTGAAACCTTCGGCCAGCAGCCGCTCGAAATGGCTGTTCAGACCCTGTTGCGCTGTCGCATTGCCGGCGTAGCGCAGCGACCAGTCGCTGGCCAGCCACTCCTTGAGGAAGGCTGGGTCGCGGCGTGCTTCCATGTTCAGCATTAAATAGGCGCGCAGGCCACCCAACAGGCGGCTGCGCTCATCCAGGTTGGCGCGTACCTGGGCCTCCAACTGGTTGGCCACGCGCGGTAGCAGCAGGGTCTGGAGGTCGCGGTGATAGGCATCGTGCAGCACCGGATCGACGGCGTTTTTCTGGTACAGCCCGCCGCGCTGCAGCCAGGACACATCCGTGCCGGAAGGGAACACCTGGCTGGCGGCATAGCTACTGTCCAGCGCCTTGAGGGTCTGCAGGGCATCGTCCGCAGGGGCGATTTCCTGGCGTTCGCCGCCGAGTCGCTGGGCGATTTCGCGCAGTTGTTCCAGGCGCCCGTGGTTGGCTGAAAAACTGTTGGCCCACAGCCCGCCAACGACCAATAGGCAGGCGAAGGCGCCGGCATAGAGGGCGCGCTGTCCCCAATCGATGCGCTTGACCTCGCGCTGGTCGAGCCCCGCCAATTCGGCTTCGGGGAAAATTACCCGACTGAGTAGATGATGGATGAAGCGTGCGCGTCCACTGCGATAACTCGGCAGGGCGGTGGTCGGCAAGCCGAGCTGGCGACCGACATCGACGGTGGTCGGATCCAGCGCATCCCGCAGCTGTGGCGCGCTGGTCAGGTAGAAGCCGCGCAGCTGGCTGGCCTGCTGGTAACGGTTGCCACTGAAAGCCAGCTCGATGAACAGACACAGGCGTTCGCCGATCTGCCCCATCTGGTGCGGAAAATCCAAGATGCGCCCGCGCCGCTGGGTGTCGCGCTCCTGATGCATGCGCATCACCACCTGGCTGTTCAAACGCCGCAGCAGTTCCTCGAACTCCTGGCGGACGACCTGCGCGTCAGTGCCGTTTTGCTCCTTGCGGAAGCTGGCCCCGAGCACCTGATCGCTTTCCTCGCGGGACAACTGGTCGAAAAACTCATCGAAGCCCTGCAACTGATCGGCTTTGCTCAGGACCAGATACACCGGTACCTCGACGCTCAGGCGTTCACGAATTTCGTGCAGCCGCTGGCGTGTCTGGCGGGCGAGATTTTCCAGCTCCAGCTCGTTGCCATTGAGCAACTGCTCTACCGGAACGGTGACCAGCACGCCATTGAGCGGCCGGGCACGGCGCTGACGTAGCAGGCCGAGCAGCGTGCGCCAGGCGGCGCCATCAAGGTGGGCGTCGGGCTGGGTCAGGTAACGCCCGGCAGTGTCGAGCAACACGGCATGCTCGGCGAAGTACCAATCGGCGTAGCGGGTGCCGGAGACATCCTTGGTCAGGCGCTGCTCCGAGCTGTGCAGTGGAAACTCCAGGCCGGAGAAATCCAGCAGGCTGGTCTTGCCGCTGCCGTGCGGGCCGATCAGCACGTACCACGGCAAGTCGTTGCGCCATTTTTCGCTGCGACCGCGATACAGACTGGAGCGCCGTACGGTGCGCTGCGCCTGCTTGAAACGCTGGCGCAACTCGTGCTGTTCATCGCCCAGCAGTTCGTCGCGGCGCAGTTTTTCCTGTGCGTCCTCATCCGCCTCGGCTTGTTTCTTACGGGCCGTGGCGCGCCAACTGGCGAACACCATGCTCAGGCCCCAGAGCAAGAACAGCCCGCTGATACTCAGCAGGCGACTGGTGGCGGAGGCCCAGAATTTGGTGTCGTTGACGGCCAGCAACGGTCCGACAAACCACACCAGCAGGGCCAGCATCAGTACCAGGCACAGGCTCCAGACCCAGGTCTTGCGTAACACCCTGGCAACCTTGGCAAAAAAATCCTTCATCTCAATTCATCCCTGCAGACAATGTAGATCCATCCTTGGCCATTTCATGCACCTGATACGGTTGCAGCACCGTGTCGCGTTGCTCGCCAAGCACCCAGGCGAAGCCGGCATACAGCATGACCAGGCAGCTCAGGGTGCATACGGCAACCATCCACCAGGGCACGATGCGCACCAGTCGCCGGCGCGGGTCGCGCAGGCCTTCCCAGTGTGGGGACAGTTCGCGGGGCACGTCGCCGCGCAGTTGGCGAATCTGCCGGTACAGGCTGTCGCGCACCGCTTCCAGCTCCAGCATGCCGCGCGGCAGCACGCGATACTTGCCCTCGAACCCCAGCGACAGGCACAGGTACATCAACTCCAGCATGTGCAGGTGTTTGACCGGGTTGCGGGCCAGGCGCTCCAGCAACTGGAAGAAGCGTTCGCCACCAAAGGTCTCGTTGTGAAAGCTCGACAGCAGGCTCATCTGTGACCATTCGCTCTCGTTGCCCCACGAGGTGGTCACCAGCGCCTCGTCCAGCACGGTGCACAGCACATAGCGTGCGGCCATGACCTGAGCGCTTTCCGCACCTTCGTGCAGGGCGCGGTGCTCGAACAGTTTGATCTCACCCGTCAAGCGCTCCTTGAGCACGAACAGATCCTCGGGCTCCAGGGTGGGTTTCAGCCGCACCACTTCCGACAGCAGCGCTGAGGCTGCCGCGACCAGCGGGTTGAGGCTGATATTGAATGTCTCCGCCGGGCGCAGGCGCGCCGCGTAAACCATGCGTTCTTCCAGTTGTTCGTAGCGCGGCGCGGCAAAATCGGTCAGCGGGCTTTGCGCCGGCGTCGCGCCATGGCGATTGAGCACGACGGTCTTGTCATCCGCGAGGTTATCCATTTCTCTGATCATGTCGCTCAGTCCCTGATCGCCCAGAATTTCAGATCAAGCCCGGTGAACTCGCCGGACACGTGAAAGGCAAAGCCGCCGGAACGTGACAGCTGCGCCTGTTCCTCGGCGCCCAGCTCCAGGGCGAAGTAGGTCTTGCCGCTATGGAAAGGGATTTGTCGTGGCGCGACCGGCAGCGGCCTGACCTTGATACCAGGCAGATGCAGGTTGACCAGTTGGCGAATCTGCTCCACCGGGCCAACCTTCAGGTGCGCCGGCAAGCGTTGGCGGAGCGCTTCGGAATCACCCTCGGCGCTGGCGGCCAGCACGAAGGACGCGGTGCCGAGCAGTTGATGGTCATGCAACGGCGACACCTGGATGCCGTACTGACGCTGCTGCAGAGGTAGCTCAACGGCGTGCTGCTCCAGCACCATCGACAACACCTGGCGAATCGCATCCATCAGCGTGCGGAAGCTAGCGCCCTGGTGACTGTGCTGATAACGGCCTTCCAGCCGCGGACGCTTGCTCTCGCTGGCGAAGGTGGCCAGTTCACCGAGTAGCCCAAGCAATTCACGGTAGATCTGCTCGGGATGCACCTGCTCCACACCCAGGTAATGGCGCAGCACCGGTTCGTGGCGGTTGATCAACTGCAACATCATGAAATCGCCAACTTCTGCGCCCCCGACCTTGCCCGTCGCACGAATGCGCTCAGCCAGAGTGTCGCCGCGGTGGGCGAGCATGCTGATCACCTCCTTCAGGCAGGACAGCAGGTAACCGCTGGCATGAAAGCTCACAAACGTGGGAATGAACTCCGCGCTCAGGCTGATCACGCCGTCTGGGGTGGTATCGAGAATTTCGCACAGCTGCAGCTTCACGAAGGCCTGGTCGCTCTGCTGCTCGCCCACCAGCAGGCGAAAATCCGGCCGGCCGCAGCTGACCTGGCTGATGCTGCTGTCGCCGGCATTGGAATCGGCCACCTCGGACTCGAAGGCCGTGAAGCGTGCCAGCACGTCTTTCTGCTCCGGGCGACGGCTTTCGATGTGGTTACCAGTCACCAGCGGCAATGCCAGGTACACCGGGGTATTGCCGGTGTTCGGCGCAATATCCACAGCCAGTGGCTCGCGTTCGGCGTCCAGCTCGAACAGGCTGCCGTCTGGCAGTACGCCGCTGGCCTGGCTGACCACCAGCTTGCCCATGTTGAGAAATTGCCGATCGATCTCCAGGGTAAAAAAGCCCCAGGCGTAGCTGTGCAGATGCCGGGTGCGGGTCTTCAACTGGTGCTCGTAATGGCGGTCGCTCTGCTGGAAATGCTGCGGGCGCAGCAGCATGCCTTCCTGCCAGATCACTTTGTGCTGGCTCATGCTCAGTGCTCCTGCAAGGAAAAGGATTTGGCATCGATGATTTCGCGGGCGCCAAAGTGCAGCTGGACACGTTGTCGCGCCTTTTCCTGCAGGGGAATGACGAACCGCCAGCGGCTGTCTGGCAGGTCGCGGTAGGCGGCCAGCACGCCTACGTAGCGGCTGCCCGGCTTCGTCGACACCTTGAGGGTGCGGCTTTCGCCCGGGCGCAGTTCCAGCTCTTCCTGGGTGACGAAATCCGGCGCGAGCGCCTCTTTCGCACCGCTGTACATCGAGAAGAAATCACCATTGGCAAACGCCGCCGGATGCTTGAGTTCGATCAGACGCACGACGATGGGCGAAGGCCGCCCGTTGAGATCCGGATTGAGACCCTGACTGCCGGTAAGCGACAGGTCCAGCTTGGTCATCGAGGAGCTGCAGCCGCCAAGCATGAGTAGAGCGACCAGCAGAGGAAAAATAGAGCGAGGCATGCACATCATCCTTGAACGTCGGTGGTGAGGGTGGCGATCAGGCGTACCTGTTCTTCATAGGCCTTGGCGAAATCGCGGGCGAACAGCCGCTCGCTCCAGTCGTTGTCTTGCTCCAGGGCGCGGTGCCAGCGCTGATAGGCTCGCCAGCGGCTGCCACCGGTGGCCAGCAGCGGCTTGCCGTCGCGCTCGAACTGCAGCGCCAAACGCTCGGGCGACAGCTGTTCGAGCATGCCGTTGACCGCCGCGCGACTGGCGGCAAGCAACGCCACCTGATGGGCTTGCAAATCACGAAAGGCCTGGCTGATCGCCTGTTCGGCGGGCAGCTGGCCGGGTCTGTTGTCGCGCAACAGAGCCGTCAGCGCGGTCTGGCTGTCCACGCTGTGCTTGAGTGGGTTGCTGCTGGTGCCCTGCACCGTGGTCAGGGCCAGGCGCAATTCGTTCTTCAATTCGCTGCGCGTGCGCAGGCTTTGTTGCAGGCTGCCAATGCTCTGCTTAAGCAACTGGGCGCAGCGCAGCGCCAGGTCTTCGCGTTGGGCTTCATCCAGCGTGTCCAGATCGACTCCCAGGGCCGCACCAAAACGCTCCCAGAAACTGGCAGGCGCAGGCTGCGGCTGCATCGCGACTTCGTGGGGCGGTGGGGGGTTCACCAGCGTGGGCGGCGGCAGGTTGTCCCGCTCACTGCGCGCATAATCGTGCTGCTGCGAAGCCTGGGCCGGGCGCGTCAACAGCGCCAGTTCATCGACCTCGGCATACGCGGCCACGGGTTGCTCCAGACCGTGCAAAGGATCGAGATCGAGAAAGGCATCGTCAGGAATCAGGCTGCCGGCAGGCTGCGGACGCCCGAGGTCGCCCTCGAACAGCATGGGGTCCTGCAGCAACCGCGCACGGATCTGCACATCGCCCAGGCAATATTCACTGCCGTTTTCGATGCGCTGGGGCATGCCCTTGGGCAGGCTGGCCCCCGTGTCCTTGAGCTGGATGCCATTGCTGCTGGTGTCGGTCAGATAAAACGCGCCATCGCGATAACTGACCGTGGCATGCCGGCCAGACAACACGCGAGAGCGGTCCGGGATGACCCAGTCGCAGCCTTCCGCCCGGCCAATGACGCCACCCGCTTGAGTAAAGGTTTTGCTGGTCAACAGGCCCGGGAGAAATTCCCCGGCACTGACCACATCGAATACCAGTTCCATGGTGTGTTGCTCCTTAAACTCACTTGCCGCGTTGAGCAGCCTGTGGCTCGCCCAAGGGACGGTATTGATCATCGCTCCAGGTGTAATTGCCGGAGCAGCCGGAGAGGGCGAGGGCGAGGGCCAGCAGGGCGAGGGGATAGTGAATGTTCATGACGTCACCTTTCATTGCAGTTGGGCGTGATGTGCTGAAATAGCGCGGGAAAATTGCGCCTGTTGTTGGCGCAGAGTGGGCAGGTTGCGTTCGTGCTCCTGCCAGCGTGCTATCAAGCTTTCCAGCTGTGGGTTGGTGGCCTGGACGCCATAGAGCTGGGCTTTATCGACGTACTGCTCTGCCAGCAGCTTTATGCGTGCCAGGGTTCGCGGCAGGCGCCGGCGTTCAGCCATGGCCTCAGATATCGCTTGCTCAAGCTTTTCCCTGTGGGTAACCAACGATCCGCTATACCGATGATCGGCTTCGTAACGGCGTCTGGCTTGCCGTTCCCAGTTCTCAAGTTTCCGGTGGTAGCTTTCGATTTCCTCGCGTAGCCAATGCTCTTCGCGCGCGGTCAGGTAGGTGCTCGGCATCGTTTCAGTCGCGGTTTTCCAACGCAGGATGGTGTTGTGGCAGGCCGAGATATAACTGGCCATGTAGTGCTGTTTCACAGATGCGAGTTGAGCAACGAAGGTGGCGCGGTCTGGCATGTCGGCAGTGGTTTTAGCGGCGTAATGCGCACCGGCTGCGTTCTCGATGCCTGAACAGTCGGGCTGCCAAAGCAGCGAAGTTTCCTCGTCTTTGGCTATTTTCAGGGGCAGGAAATGATGCTGCGTGCCGTGATGCTGGTAGGGATCACCTTGGAGATTGACCACACCGGCAAGAAAGGCCGCCCCACCAACTCCGGTGGTGCCAGTGATCAATGCTGCTAGGCCAGGTATCCACAGGCGCTTGTCGGTATCCATCCAGGTGGCCGGCAGGCTGGGGATCGGATCGTTGTGATTTACCAGGCGGTGATGCACCAACGCCGATGCTCCTTCGACGAAGGCGCGGTCACCGGCACGTGGGGCGCCGAAGGTGTAGAGCAGAACGTTAAATCGCCGCTCATCGATTCGGCGAAGCCACTCGGCCACCAACAAGGCGATCGCCCCGCCCAAACTGTGACCGCAGACTACGATTTTCTGGCCGGTATGGAAGTTGAACAGATAGCGTTCAACGAATTTTTTAACGGATTTGAAGGCCCGGTAAAACCCGTGGTGAGCCTGGCCGGCACCTTCCTCATAAGGAACTTGGGCAGCGTCTAGGTTGCTTAGCAGATCATCAGGGTTTTCCTGAGTGCCACGTACGCTGATCAGGATCATGCGGTCGTCGTGAGTGACGTAGGCCTGGGTGTTGCTATCGATGTCGTTGAGACTATGCCGTTCCCAGGGAAGGAGTTCCTCGTCTTTGTTGTAGCGATGAGGATCGTAGGGCACAACTTCCAAGCGTTTGGAATAGGGCACTTCTTCAAGAATGGGATAAAAGCCCCGGACGTTATGAAATCGACCGGGCTCTTCAATCAGCGCGCCGGTCTGAATATTTCCGAGGCGGGCATTGAGCACATGGCCTACAGTGCCGGGTACCGGATAGGTCGGGAGTTGTTTTTCGCTCTCATCGTATTTCTGGCCGAAGCCGGCATAGGCAAGGTTCGTGAAGAGCGCCAGTTGGTAGGCATCCAGTGCAGAGAACGTGGGAGTCAGCGACAGCAATGGACGCCAGGCACGCAGTGCCCTGACTTCCAGTACATGATGCTTGTTGGGCTCCAGGGCAACGCCAAAAGTAACTCCATTCTGACGAGCATTGGCGACCAAAGCTTTTGAAGGGCGCGGCGCGAGAATAGTGGAGGCCGGCGGTAAATGGCTGGTGATTTCGACCAGATCGCCGACTTCGACCCGATAGAATTCGGCTTTTTCCTTAACGGCGCGAGCCAGGCTTGCGCTGGGCTCGCTGGAAGGGCGCCGCCGGGTATGTTCGGCGGCGACTTGCAGGGCAGTGATAGGCAGAGGGTAATTTTCCCTAATCATTAAACGCTCATACCAAATATCGGTACCGCCCTGATATGGATCAGAAAAGCGAAGAACAAACGGTCCGCTGTAACAGTTATCAACTAGCGCATATCCATCACCATTCAATATCCCTGTAATTTCTTGTCCTTGCCCATCAATAACTAAATAGTGTAAGTCAGCATACGGCGCACCACTTCCAAACTCGTCAACCAGCCGGAAGCTAATCCACTGTGTGCGTAAAGGGCATTGCTGGGCCTTCGCCGCAAAGGCTGCGGAAAATATTTCGTCCATGAATATTTACTCCGTGCAGTTCGGATATACCGTGCATTTACGACCATTTATTAGGAATGGTCGGAACTCAGGTGGGTTTTGGCAGCGAATAGAAGTATGTGTTTCGATACAGGGCTTCCAGCCAGCCGTGGTATTCAGCCATGTTCCTCTGAATAAAGGCCGTTCTTCCTGCGAATGCCTAAACTCCACATGCACCGTCTTGCCATTCAGTTCATTGCGGCGTAGCGTTGCGCCCAAACGGCGGCGCTGGTCGTAGTCCTGCGGGACCGCCCAGTGCTCATCGGCTTTGTGACAGACCAAGCCCTTTACCAGCGAGTTGTTGTTTCCCATCAGGCGAAACAGCCACATGCATGTGCCGCGTAGTTCTCGCACGCCACTAGTGGGGAAGGGCGGCACGCTGTCGGGCAAGGTGTCGTAAATACCGAGTGCGCCGCCATCACTCCCTGTACCAAAGTCGCCGGGTTGATAAGTGGCGAATGCCAGTAAGTCCACATTGGCAAGCTTTAGCGTGCAGCCAGCAGTTTGGTAAGCCAGCGGAATACGGTAGCTGAATGTCTGGGCTTCGCTGCTGGGTTCGGTCTTGGCCTGTTCGGCATGCTCGCGAGGCACATAGCCGCCCATCCCGGGGCTGAACCGGACGCAGCCGGTGGACTTTTCCGGCTGGTAATACGCCGTGTATTTAAAAGCATAATCTGCCGGCACCTTGCCCGTGAGTGTGAAATGCGCGCGGCTGGAATAGCTAACGGCCTCGATCGCGCCCTCCTTGATGGCGTTGCCGACCCAGGAACAGGAACCGAGCAGCGCCACGCTCAACAACAAAATGAGGCGCCTCATGCCTGGGAGCCCTCATGGTTGAGCGAGGCGAAGATCGACTGGCAACGCAAAAAGTGATTCTCCGCAGCTTCGCCGGGCAAAGGCTCCCAGGCCGGATGCATATCCAGCGTGCCTCTTTTGGTGTTCAGTACCAGCAATACCTGTTCCGCCGCTGCCCAACCCCAGCGCTCAGCCAGATCGAGGCGTTCGTTCAGCCAGTGGCGAATGTTGTGATGCTTGGCCAGTGCGGTAGTGGCATCCGGCTGGGTTTCCCACAGCCATTGCTCGAGATTGTCCAGACGTATCTGTCGTGCGATGTGCTGTGGCTCTGGATACAACCACGGAGCGGGCTTACTAAACGGTTCAGAACCCAGCGCCGGATTATCCTGGCTGCGCCAAGCGCCGCCGTCCCAATAGAGGATCGAACTCAGCGGGCCGAGCAATTGAGGAAGCTGCTGGGATGTTAGGTGGGCAAGACTGCGTGCAATCACCCGGTTGTCCTGAAAGCGGTAAAGCGCAGGTTGCTCTTCCTCATCGATCAATATGCGTTCGCGCCAGTGTTGGGCGAAAATCGTCAGATCAATATGTGCTGCGCTGGCCAACCAACCCCAGTTGTCTTCAGGCGTATCTAGCAGCGTTTGCACAAGCTCTGCATCGGGGTTGTATAAACGAACCAGCCAAGGGCCGACCTCCGCCATATCGGCGAATTCGGTGTCTTGGTAAAGGTTGACGTAGTCCTGCATCAGGTCCGCGTTGAACAGGGCCTGGACTGGGTCCGGCTCGGCAAGGCGGTCGATAACTAGTACCAGTTCGCGCTGCTGCGCAAGCTGATCGGCGATCCACTCGGAGGCAGTGATTGTCGGATAAAGGCCTTGTTCTGCCTGCGTCATGCGAACCTCCACAGTGACCAGGCTTTCAGTGCTTCGGAGGCGAAAACCAGCACAACCAGCATTGCCTGATGATCTTGCCAGTAGCCACCCGCCACGAGAATCAGCGAAACCGATGGGTATACGAGCAGGAGGCGGAATGGAATCTGCGCATAACCGAGGTAGCGAGCCCACCGGTAGCCATACAGGAACAATGCGGCGCTCAATATGATGGAAAACTGCAGGAGCCATGACATGGCCGCCATTGCTATGTTGGGGCCACCAAGTTCAGAGCCAAGCGCAAGGGTATTGGACAGGTCGGTGATATATGGGATGCGGTTGTTTTCCCAGCTCCTCACGCTGTACCAGACGACATAGAAGGCATCCAGAAGCCCCCATATCAGCAGCGATTTATTTATCCGTGCCAGTCTTCTGATCACCTTTCGACATCCTTATTTTCATAAACGGCGGTTACGGGCTGCCAGTGCCACGACTTTCCTGACACGTGCCAGGCGTCCGGCCCTTCCAGATAGGTCTGCTCGATCCTGCGCTCCTCGCCGTAGCGACGAATGAGCGAGCTGGCAGCAAGGTGCTGTTCGTTGTCTCCCAGCGGTTGCCAGGTCTGGATCAGAGTGCGCTTGGTGTGCTGATAGTCCTTTCCGTCTGAACCAAAAGCTCGACCTTGGTCGCTCATTGATGCGAGGCGATTGATAAGCAGCATTCCCGTATTTCGGACGCCATGGTAATCAACCTCCTGGGTCACCCATTTACCGGGGCCGCTTGTGGCTGGTGTCGCAGTGTTGGATGCCGTAGCGCGTGCAGGTGCCAATGTATGGTTAGGCGATGTGGTTAATGCGCTCGGCTGCACCGCACAAATGCCTTCTCGGCAGGCCTCGCAAATAGGGCAGCGGCTTGCGCCAAGCTGGCGCGCCTTGCGGGCCATTTGCAGTTGGACGTTGGCCAAGGCGAGTTGAGGCTTCTCTCCGGCTTTACCCTGCTCCACCGCTCCCGGAATTACGGGTGGTTTGATCTGGATGCCCGATCCAGTGCCCGGCGCCCCGCCGGAATTGATCTTGATCGTCGCGCCGCTGAGACTGACGCCACCGGGATCAAGCTTCAGCCAACTGCCGCCGCCGCTGGCGGTGAGTTCCATGCCGGCGTCGATGACCACCTTGCTACCGGCGTGATAGTGAATTTCGTCGCCGGCCTCGATGAACTGTCCTGTGCCGATGCGGGTGTGCCGGCTGGCGCCGATGCTGAGGTGGTCGTCGGCGCGGACTTCGCAGCGGCGGTCGCCGTGGGTGGTGTGGTGTTCTTCAGCCTTGAACTCGCTGTAGCTGTTGGCAACCACGGTGTCGTGGCGCTGATGTCCGACGTGCAGGGTCTGGTCGCGGCGGATGTGCTGCTCCCAGTCGCGCTGGGCATGCAGATATATGTGCTCGGCGCCTTGCTTGTCTTCGATACGCAGTTCATTGCTACCACCGCCACCGGGTGAGCTGAGCGTTTTAAACAGGCTGCGAGTTTTGTGCGCCGGGAGGTCGTAGGGGGCCGGGTGGGTCTTGTGATGCAGGCAGCCGGTGATCAGGGGCTGATCCGGGTCGCCTTCCAGGAAACTGACCAGCACTTCCATGCCCACGCGGGGGATGGCGAGGCTGCCGTATCTATCGCCTGCCCAGCCGCTGGCCACGCGCAGCCAGCAACTGCTCTTGTCATCGCCTTGGCCGTCGCGATCCCAATGCTCTCTGTCCCAAAAGAAGCGAACCTTGACCCGGCCGTATGCGTCGCAATGGATCTCCTCGCCAGCCGGTCCGGTGACCACCGCGCTCTGGCTGCTCAGGAGGCGAGGCTTGGGGTGTTTTAGCGGCGGGCGGAATGGCACGTCCCAGGGCGTGGCGGTGAAGCGGTTGCGGTAGCCCTGCTGAAAACCGTCGGCCGGGATGGTGTCGCTGGTCATCACCTCTTCCAGCACCTGCGGTTGCTTGCCTTGGTGCTCAACCTCGGTCAACAACCACAACTGGTTCCACTCGGTGCGCGGGTGCTCGCTTAGTTCGAGAAAATACCCGCTGGCCAGCAGGGGCTGGTCGCTGTCGCCCGTGGCCTGCTGATAATCGGCGCGGTGGCGCTCAAGGGTCCGCTGAGCCAGATGTTTGCCACGGCTGCGTTCGGTGAAATGTCCGGGAAAGGCGTAGTCCTGCAGCACCGGGTCGATCTGGCTGGAGACACTGCTCTCCAGCTGCAGGCGAGGTTTCTGGAAGTCGTAGTCGCGGCGGATAACGGCGCTGGTGCGGGTTTCCAGGCGCACGCCAAAATGCTTGATCACCGGCTCGGTGGCGACCATGCCGGAATCCGGCAGGTAGGCTGTGGGCCGGCCCAGTTTGGGGAACCCTGTCTGATCATCGCCAAACACCAGCACATGAGCCTCGGCATTGTGCTGGAAGTGGTAATGCAGGCCTTCCTCTTCACACAGACGCTGCACAAAATGCAGGTCCGTTTCGCCGTATTGCACGCAATAGTCGCGGGCCGGATAGACGGTCGGGCCCAGCTGGAACCGGTAGGCATCGGCCTGGATGCCGTGCTCTTCGAGGAGTTGAGCGATGATCTGCGGCACCGTCAGGTGCTGGAAGATCCGCGAGTTGCGGCGCAGGGCGAGCTGGCTCAGTTGCGGTGCCAGGGTCAGGTGATAACGCGTCAGGCGCGAGCCCGAGTCGCCTTGGGCGATCTGTTCGATCAGCCCGTGCACACCGCTGCCGCTCGGCGAATAGCGCAGAAATGCCGGTTGCCCGAGCAGGCTGTCCAGGTCGAAATCCGCGTGCTCGCTAACCAGCTCGACGTCAAAGCGATAGGGCTGGCTGATCGCTTCGCGGCCTTGGAACCCCAGCACCTTGAAGTCGTGATGGATGCCGCCAAGGTCGAGAGTGAAATGACGTTGCGTAGACATGCTCTTCTCCTTGAGCCTCAGAGGTCGGCGGCGCTGATCTTCAGGCGCTCCATGCGGTACAGCAGCGTGCGACGCGGAAGCTCCAGTTCGCGGGCGGTCTGGGTCTGGTTGCCGCCGTTCTTGCGCAGGCAGTCCAGCAACAGGTTGCGCTCGACCCGCTCCAGGCGTTCGCGCAGGCCGCTACCGGAGGCCACAGGCTCGTTGGTCTGCGGCAGGTTGAAGTGTTCCGGCAGCAGCTCGTTGCCGTCGCACAGCAGCACCGCGCGCTCCACCATGCCCTTGAGTTCGCGCACATTGCCGGGGAAGGCATAGGTGGCCAGGTGTTCCAGCGCCGCCGCGGACCAGCGGCTGGCCTCGCGCTGCAGCAAGGCGCAGGCGGCGTCGGCGAAATGCCGAGCCAGGCGCAGGATGTCTTCGTCCCTTTCACGCAGCGGCGGCAGTTCGATGGGGAAGTTGGCCAGGCGGTAAAACAGGTCTTCTCGGAACTGGCCCTTTTCCACCAAGGCGCGCAGGTCGCGGTGGGTGGCGGCAATGATGCGCACGTCTACCGTGTGCGGTTCTGTGGCGCCCAGCGGGCGGACCTCGCCTTCCTGCAGCACGCGCAACAGCTTGGCCTGCAGGATCAGTGGCATGTCGCCGATTTCATCGAGGAACAGCGTGCCACCGTGGGCGGCGTCCAGTAGGCCGCTGCGGTCACGGTCGGCACCGGTGAAGGCGCCTTTGCGGTAGCCGAACAGCTCACTTTCCAGCAGGCTTTCGGGCAGCGAGGCGCAGTTCTGCACGATGAAGGCCTTGCTGCGGCGCAGGCCGCAGTCATGGATGGCGCGCGCCACCAGCTCCTTGCCAGTGCCGGTCTCGCCGGTGATCAGCACGCTGACCGGGTTGTGCAGTACCTTGCCGATCAGGCGGTACAGGGCACGCATGCGGGGACTGTCGCCAATCAGTCCGTAACCGCTGGCGCACGGGGCGGTGGTGATCGGGCCGTCGTCCTGCGGGGCGTGCAAGCGGCGCAGCAGCTTGAGTTGGGCGAGTGCAAAGGTGCCCAACTGGCCCAGCGCGTCGGCAACGCTTTGCAAGGCGTGGGGGTGACGGCTGGCGAGCACCAGCAGGCCGCCGACCTTGCCGTGCTTGTCCATCAGTGGACAGCACAGCAGGCTGCGCCAGGCATGCGGGCTGGCCGGCAGGAAACCGGTGTTGTGCAGGCGCGTATCCAGCTCGCCCAAAAACAACGTGCGGTTCTGGCACAGGGAAAATTGCAGCAGTTGCTCGCCGTCGTAATCGCTCGGCAGGCTGGCCGCCTCGCGAGGTTGCAGCAGCCCATCGTGCCATTCGGCGCACAACCACAGGCGCGTATGAGTGTCGTCCAGCAGGTACAACTGGCTGAGCTCGCAACCTGACAGTTGCGCAGCCGCCTGCACCAGGCCGGCCAGCAGTCGTTCACTGCTGGTGGCATGGGCCAGTTCGGTGAGCTGCGTCAGCAGCGCCTCGGCATGGCGCAGCGGTTGAGCGATCGGCGTGAGCCGGGTGGGGATTTCAAGCGAACTCACAGAGTAGGCCTCCTTCACTGTCGAGGGTGGCGTGAATGTGCTGCAGAGGTTCGCCGCCGGCCATGGCGTCCAGCAGGCGGTCGACCACCCGCGGTTGCAGGTGCAAATCGATCAGTTGATCGATCAGTCGTGCGCCGCTGTCGCTGTGGGTGCAGCGCTCGGCCAGGTGGGTGACCAGGTTGGCGCAGTGGCTGAAACGCACTTGGCGGCGTTGCAGGCGCTCGCCAAAGCGCGCCAGCTTGAGCTCGACCAGCTCGTTGAGGATTTCGCCGGCCACCGGGTAGTAGGGCACCACGCGCATGCGGGCCAGCAGGGCGGGTTTGAAGTGCTGGCTGAGCACCGGGCGGATCGCCTGTTCCAGAGTCTCCGCTGCCGGACGCTGTTCGCCGGCGCACAGGCTGGCGATGCGCTCGCTGGCCAGGTTGGAGGTCATCAGGATCAGGCAATTGCGAAAGTTGATCTCGCGGCCTTCGCCGTCGTTGGCCACGCCCTTGTCGAAGATCTGGTAGAAGACGTTCATCACCTCCGGGTCGGCCTTTTCCACCTCGTCGAGGAGGATCACCGAGTAGGGCTTCTGGCGCACCGCCTCGGTGAGCATGCCGCCCTCGCCATAACCGACGTAGCCCGGTGGTGCGCCGATTAGCCGCGAAACCGTGTGCTTCTCCTGGAATTCCGACATGTTGATGGTGGTGAGAAAGCGCTCGCCGCCGTACAGCAGGTCGGCCAGCGCCAAGGCGGTTTCGGTCTTGCCGACCCCGCTGGGGCCGACCAGCAAAAACACGCCGACCGGCGCATCGGGTTTGTTGAGGCCGGCGGCGCTGGCGCGCATGGCGCGATCCAGGGCGGCGATGGCCTGCTCCTGACCGCGCACCCGCTCGCGCAGGTCGTCGGCGAAGGTGGCGATTTTCGTGCTGTGTTCACGGGCCAGCTGCGCCAGCGGCACACCGGTCCAGTGGCTGATCACCTCGGCCACCAGGCGCGGGCTGACTTCATGGCTGACCAGGCGCTCGGCGGCCTGGGCGGTGGCCAGTTGCGCCTGGGTGGCGCGCAGTTGATTGTCCAGGGCTTGCAGCTCGTCTGCGGGCGTGTCGGCCAGCCGAGCCTCGGCGCACTGCTGGCGCAGTTCGAGCAGGCGTTCGGCCAATGCCCGTTGCTGGGTCCAACGGCTTTCCAGCTGTTCACGTTCGAGAGCCGCCTGCATCAGGCGCTGTTCCAGCTGGGCGAGCGCTTCGGTATCCACCAGCAGGCCGGCATCCAGGTCGCGGCGCAGCGCCAGGGTTTGGCGCTCGCCCTCGGCGATTTCGCCGCGCAGGCGTTCCAGTGCTTCGGGCGCGGCGGCCAGGCTGATGCGCACCCGGGCGCAGGCGGTGTCCAGCACGTCTACGGCCTTGTCCGGCAGTTGGCGCCCGGCGAGGTAGCGCGCCGACAGCTCGGCGGCGGCGACCACCGCGTCGTCGCGCAGGTAGATGCCGTGGCTTTTTTCGTACACCGGCGCAAGGCCGCGCAAGATGGTCACCGCCTCGTCCACCGTCGGCTCGTGCAGCTGCACCGGCTGGAAACGCCGCGCCAGGGCCGGGTCCTTCTCGAAGTACTTCTTGTATTCGCTCCAGGTGGTGGCGGCGATGGTGCGCAGCTCGCCGCGTGCCAGGGCCGGTTTGAGCAGGTTGGCGGCATCGCCGCTGCCGGCCTGGCCGCCGGCTCCGATCAGCGTGTGCGCCTCGTCGATGAACAGGATGATCGGTCTGGGCGCGGCCTTGACCTCGTCGATCACCCCTTGCAGGCGGCGTTCGAACTCGCCTTTGACGCTGGCGCCGGCCTGCAGCAGGCCGAGGTCCAGGCACAACAGTTCGACGCCTTTAAGAATGTCAGGCACTTCACCGCTGGCAATGCGCAGCGCCAGGCCCTCGACGATGGCGGTCTTGCCCACGCCGGCCTCGCCGACCACTATGGGGTTGTTCTTGCGGCGGCGGGCGAGGATATCGACCATCTGGCGGATCGCGCCGTCGCGGCACAGCACTGGGTCGAGTTTGCCGTCGCGTGCCTGCTGGGTGAAGTTGTGGGTAAAGCGCTGCAGGGCCGATTCACCATGGGCTGGCAGCTGGCCGGCGGCCTGCTGCGGTTGCGCGGCCAGGGCGAACTCGCGCAAGCGCTCGGCGTTGAGCCGGGCCAGCAGCGGCTGGTAGTGGCTGCCGGCATAGCGCAGCGGATTGCGCAGCAGGGCGAGAATCAGTGCGGCCTCGTCAATGCGCTGCTGGCCCAGTTCCAGGCTGGCCAGCAGCAGCGCGTCCTGCAGCCACTGCACCAGCTCGGTGGCAAACACCGGGTTGCGCGATTCGCTGGCCTCGCCACGAGCGTGCAGGACGCGGGCCAGTTCGCCGGGCTCTGTTTTGGCGTCCTGCAGGGCGCGCTCGAGCAGGCCCTGTGGGCGCTCCAGCAGGCCGAGTAGCAGGTCCTCGACGAGAATCTTGCTGCCGCCGCGGACTACGCAGCGTTCGGCGGCGGTTTCCAGGTCACGTTTGGTGGCGGCGTCCAGCGCCTGGACCAGCTGTTGCAAATCGACGTTGAGCATTTCATCAATCCTTAATGAAGAGGGGGTGCGCTTCGCAGGGTGACCACGGCGCTGGTCTGGGTATGGCCCAGCCAACTGGTCCAGCCGAGGCTGCAATGACTGTCTGCGGCCAGGCGCAATTGCCGGGCCGGGTGGTCGTCGCGGTGCAGTTCCAGGGTGATGACGTAGTCCAACGGGTCGCGCAAGATGAAACGCACCAACGCACAGAGCGGCTGATAGGCGCTACCGGTGGGCAGGAAGTCGTGAAAGCGCTGCCAGGAGAGCTGGCGGATGTGAATACGGAACTTGCCGCCGCGATCACGCACGTGCTCGCCGAGCACCAGGTTTTCGCCCAGCTGGCTGTTGCCCAGGCCCAGGCGGTTGAGCTGGTCGGGCAGGATGTCCACACGCCGCTCCAGGCATTGCTCGAGGGTCAACGCGGCATGTTTGAAGTAATAACGCAGCACTGACTCGATTAGCGCCGCCGAATGAGCGCGCTGGCTGAGCAAGCCCAGGTAGGGCAGCAGGCGTTTCCAGTTCAGCTCGCCACTGTCGCGGATGGGCTCGCCGCCCAGGCCGATCAGAGCGAACAGCTGAGCGGAGAACGGGTCGCTGGCGCCGGCGCTGAAACGGGCGTGATAGCGGTATTTCTGCCAGATGGGCAGCAACAGCCGCTGCAGGCGGTGGTTGAACAGGTCGAGAAATTCACGGGTGGGATTGCCGCTTTCATCGTCGCCCAGGGCCTGCTCGCCATAAAAGGCCGGCAGCGGCGAGCCAGCGCCGACCAGGCTGGGCAGGTTGATGCACAAGCGTGCGCGCAGCTCGCCGTGTTCCTCGAAGAACTCCACGCGCTCGATATCGCTGCCGGGGAATCCCAGACTTGGGTTGGCCCGGAACTCCAACCGCTCATAGAGCGCTTCGTCGTCCAATCCAGGGTGTGCGTCGCGCAGCCGGTCGAGCACCAGCAGTACGCCCTGGAACAGGCTGTACTCGCGGATGCGCGGGCTGAGCGATGTCACAGCAGCGGCTGCTGACCCATGCGGGGCGACCATTGGTACACCTCTCCTTGCAGGCTGCGCACGTGCAGCTCGTGATACGAATTGAGGCTGGCGTACAGGGCAAAGAATTCGTTGAGCACCGAGGCGAACAGGAACAGGTCGCCTTCGCCCAGAAAGCCCTGCAAATCCATGTTCAGCTCAGTGCGCACGCCGCGCACCGGCAGGCCGCGATGCAGGCGGTCGATGTGCTGATGAGTGATCTGTTGCAGTCCGCCGAGCCGCTGGCGGCTGACATTGGCGGCGTGTTTGTCGTAGTGGCGCGGCAGGTCGTAGGTTTCCAGAATCACCTTGAGCGCCTCGACGTTGGCCAGCGACAGGTAATTCAGCGACAGGTTGGAAATCAGCCGCCACAGGTAGTCGCCGTGCAGCGGCGGAGCGTAGCTAGGCGTCACCGCGCTGATATTGCGGAAGGTGAGAAATTCCGGGGTGTCCTCGCTGGGCAGGCAGATGTCGCCAAGCTTGAGCTGGCGCGGCAGGTTCTGGTTGGTGCAGGTCAGCTCGATGGACAGCGTCTCGTGCGAATCGAGGCTGCGTTGGCCGAAGCTCAGCCAGGTCTCCAGGCCTTCGCCGAACAGCGAGGGTTGCTGGCGCACGCTGTAGTGCGGGCGCGCCAGCGGCACGTCAAAACTCGGGTCGTGCTCGAAGGATTCGAACGGTACGTATTCCTCGTAGCCCATGCCGCCCGGCTTCCAGCCCGTGACCCGTTCCACGGCAAACACCCCGCACTGCTGGGTGTCGTATTCGGCCGGCAGCAGCCGGTACTGGTCCTGCTTGCCGTCCAGGCGGATCGGTGTGGCATCGTGGGCAAACAGGTTGGCCACGGGCGTGCAGTACAGGCGCACGTTGTCCAGGGTCGGGCGGATCCGCTGGCCGTCGGCCTTGCGAATATCGAAGCGCAGCAGCAGGCCACGCGCACGCTTGAGCAGCGCCTGCGGCTGACGCGCGATCGCGTCGAGGCCGAGCAGGTCGACGAAGAGGAATTTCTCCTCGAAGGCGAAGTATTCCTGCAGGTGGCGGTAGCCGCGAAAGGTGTTGAGCGGGTAGGGCACCAGCGCCTCGTCTTCCGCGAAACCCACCGGCTGCACCTGATCGCTCGTCAGTTGGATACCCGCGACGGGCTGGCCGTCGGCCTCCTGCAACGGCGCGCCGGCGGCATCCAGTAGCACCAGCTCGATACCGCCCAGGTTGCGCAACAAGGCCAGATAGAGCATCTGGCTGACATGTCGCTCACCCGCCAGGTGCAGGCGCAGCCGGCTGAGCCCAATCTCGCCCAGATGACCGTCGGCGCTCATGGCCAGGCGCAGGCTGAGCAAGGCGCCGTCGCCCTTCACCGCATAGTCCAGCGCCTGCAGCGCCAGCGGCAATACCTCGGTTGTCTGGCAGGTGCGAAAACGACAGGTCACGCCCTGCACCGGCCGCGCTTCCACGGGCGTATGGCGCGGCACGGTCAACGCCGGGCCGGGACGTTTGAGCGGGTCGAATTGCAGCATGCTGAAGCCCGGCAGCGGGCGCATGTAGTTTGGCCACAGCAAGTGCATCAGCGAATGGGTCAGCTCCGGCAGTTCGTCATCAAGCTTCTGACGCAGCCGTCCGCTGAGAAAGGCGAACCCTTCCAGCAGCCGCTCGACATCCGGGTCGCGCCCGCTCTGCCCGAGAAACGGCGCCAACGCCGGATTGCGCTCGGCAAAGCGCTTGCCGAGCTGGCGCAGGGCGCTGAGTTCGCTCTGGTAGTAGGAGTTGAAAGACATTTCAAGCGCCGATCAGTACGGTGCCGGCGCCTGCCGTCACCACATTGCCATGGCTGCCCATTGAGCCCTGTACGGCTGCCGGTATGCCATTGATCAGCACCGTTGAAGCCACGGCGCTGGCCAATGTGCTGCCACAACCGGTGGGGTCGCCCAGGCGCGCGGCGGGCAGGCCTTCGATCAGCACGTCGGGTGAACCGGCGGTAATTGGGTTGTTGCCGTGGCCGGGAAGCGGGCACGCGGTGGGGTCGTTGACGCGGGCAGCAGGTTTAGCAGACATCCGTGTTCTCCTGTTACTGGACCTGAACTTGCCCGCTGCCGTCCAGGCTGGCGGAAAAGCTCACATGGCGGTTGATGCCTTCCACTTCGAGCCAGCCTTCAATGGCGAAGGCCAGGCGCAGGGGGTCGTGGGCGCGCGGCAATGACACCACCCGCACGCGGCTCAGGCGCGGTTCATAGGCTTCGATGAAACGTTCAAGGGCCAGGCGCGCCTGCTTCAGCGAGTCATGCAGCGACAGGCGCATGTCATTCAGGTCAGGTAATCCGTAGTCGGGCAGCGTTTGCACGCTGCCGGCGCGGGTGCTGAGCATCTGCGCCAGATGGGCGGCGACCGAGGCCATGGCAGCCACTTCCAGACTGCGCCCGGCGCGCTGCTCGGCGGTGCCGCCGAGGCGTTCGAACAGGCTGCCATAGCTCATCGTGGGTTACTCCTTATCCAGCTTGCCGACCAGCGACAAGGTGAAATCGGCGCCCATGTACTTGAAGTGCGGCCTCACGTTGAGGGTGACGCGGAACCAGCCCGGCTCGCCCGCCACCTCGTTGACGATCACCTGGGCGGCGCGCAGCGGACGGCGGCTGCGCACCTCGGGGTTGGGGTTTTCCTGGTCGGCGACGTACTGGCGAATCCACTTGTTGAGCTCCAGCTCCAGGTCGGTGCGCTCCTTCCAGGCGCCGATCTGCTCGCGCTGCAGCACCTTCAGGTAATGGGCCAAGCGGTTGACGATGAACATGTAGGGCAACTGGGTGCCGAGCCGGTAGTTCAGTTCGGCATTCTTGCCCTCTTCGCTGTTGCCGAAGAACTTGGGCTTTTGCGCCGAGTTGGCGGAGAAGAACGCGGCGTTGTCGCTGCCCTTGCGCATGGTCAGGGCGATAAAGCCTTCCTCGGCCAGTTCGTACTCGCGGCGGTCGGAGACCAGTACCTCGGTGGGAATCTTGGTCTCGATCTCGCCCATGCTCTCGAAGTGGTGCAACGGCAGGTCATCCACCGCGCCGCCGCTCTGCGGGCCGATGATGTTCGGGCACCAGCGGTACTTGGCGAAGCTGTCAGTCAAGCGGCTGGCGAAGGTGTAGGCGGTGTTGCCCCACAGGTAATGCTCGTGACTGCCGGCGACGGTTTCCTTGTAGACGAAGGTTTTCACCGGGTTGTCTTCAGGATCGTAGGGCGTGCGCAGCAGGAAGCGCGGCACGGTGAGGCCGACGTAGCGGGCGTCTTCCTGTTCGCGAAAACCCTGCCATTTGGCGAATTGCGGGCCTTCGAAATGATCCTTGAGGTCCTTCACGTCCGGCAGGCCGGTGAAGCTTTCCAGACCGAAGAACTTGGGGCCGGCCGCGGCAATGAAAGGTGCATGGGCCATACTGGCCACGCTGGCGACATGTTGCAGGGTCTTGATATCCGGGGAACTGGGGTCGAAGAAGTAATTGGCGATCAGCGCGCCCACCGGCTGGCCGCCAAACTGGCCGTATTCGGCGGTGTAGACGTGCTTGTACAGGCCGGACTGGACGACTTCCGGGCTGTCTTCGAAGTCTTCGAGCAGGTCGTGCTTGGAGGCGTTGAGCACTTCCAGCTTGATGTTCTCGCGGAAGTTGGTGCGATCCACGAGCAGCTTGAGGCCACGCCAGGCGGATTCCAGCGACTGGAAGCTCGGATGATGGAGGATCTCATCCATCTGCCGGCTGAGCGTGGCGTCGATCTCGGCGATCATGCGATCGACCAGCGCCTTTTTCACCGGCTCATGCTGGTTATGCGGCTTGAGTAACTCCTCGATGAAGGCCGAGACGCCGCGCTTGGCGAGGTCGTAGGTATCGTCATCGGGCGTCAGGCGGGTTTCGGCAATGATGCGGTCGAGAATGCCGGCGTCGGCGAGGCCATTGCCCTGTTCGGCAAGCGATGCGGAAGTGGTCATGGGTTCAAGTCCTTGTGAAATGTTCATGCATCCAGCGGTTGTTGGGAGGCAAGACCGAGTTCACCCAGCACGCGTTCGCGGGCATCGTCGTCGGCCAGCACGCGTTCAATCGCCTTGCGAAAGGCCGGGGTATTGCCCAGCGGGCCTTTCAGGGCCACCAGCGCGTCACGCAGCTCCATGAGCTTTTTCAGTTCGGGAACCTGCTCGACCAGGCTGGCCGGGTTGAAATCCTTCATTGAGTTGAGGCGCAATTCCACGGCCAGGTCGTCGCTGGCGTCGTCCTGGAGGCGGTTCGCCACGGTGAACGACAGGCTCAACTCCTGCTTGGCGAGCACCTCGTCGAAGCTGGCCTTGTCGATAGCGATCGGCTTGCGGTCCTCGATCTTGCGGTCGTCGGCGCGTTGGGTGAAGTCGCCGAGCACCAGCAATTTGAGCGGCAGTTCCAGCTCTTCCTGGGCATTGCCGGTGGCGGGCTTGAAGGTGACGTTGATGCGTTCCTTGGGTGCGACCGAGCCTTCTTTGGCCATGGTTCTCTCCTTTGTGGTTATTCCAGTGCTGCGCCGAGATCGAGGTGGCACAGCCTGCGGTAAATCTCGTCCTTGCGTTCCCGCACACCGGCGTGCTGCTGCAATCGCTCGTAGCACGCGTACAGCAGGTGCAGGATGTCCAGGGCGAGATTGGGTTCCCAGGCGTCCAAGCCGCTGGCTTGTAGCTTCTGGTCAAGTGTTTCGAGCTGGACCTTGGCCAGTTCGTACTGCTTGGCCTGGTGGCACAGGCGGGCCAGGGCAAGCTGCCAAAAGAACGTCTCCCGACCGCCGCGCGCGCTGGCCAAGCCTTGGCTGAGCTGTCGCACGGCGGGCTTGAGCCCCTCCTTGCGCAGCAAGGGCAGAACCTCCTGCAGGGCGGTTTCCCACGAGGCTGCGCCGTCAGCAGGCGGAGGCGAGGAAGCCGGCGCAGCCTGCGGCGCCTGTACATGGGGCATGACACGCGCGCTGATCCAGGCGCGGGTGGCCTTCGAGGCGAAGGGCATGCCGTCATGAAAGCGCAGCTCGTCGAGGCCCGGCACGCGCTGCAGAAACAGCGCCAGCTGAATCTCCACTTCGTGCAGGGCGGGCGTTGCATCCAGGGCGTACAGGCATTCCCAGACCCTGTGCTGGCCGTCGAGCCAGAACGGTGCGCGGGCGAGACTGGCTTCCAGCTCAACCAGCAGCTCGGCGTACTGGCCTTGTTGAAAGCGCTCTTGAAACTGGACCAGCTTATCGACCGGCAAGCCGCGCAAGGCGGTGATCTGCTCGGCGTTGTGCTCCGGCACGCTGTCGATCGGCAGCCACAACAGGGTGCGCGACAGGCGTAGGGCGCGTGCGTCGCCGGCTTGGCGAGCGAGCCACCAGGCGCACAGGGGGCGTGCCTGGTCTTGCAGCTGGCGCAGGCACTTGTGGGCGTCCTTGTCGTTGTGCACCACTCCGGGCGCGGTTGGAGCGGACGGCGTTTTCGACTGCGCCGTGGCGACTGTCGGTGTTTCTGCGGGCGCCACTGCGGGGCTTTGTCGCGTGGTATTCAGCAGATCCGTCAGGCGCCGGGACAGCGGCAGCAACAGCGGCGCGTCGTCGGCCAGGTGTTGGCCCAGGCAGGCATCCAGATCGCGCAGGTGTTCGGCCAGAGACTGGAGCAATGCTGGTTGCTCACCTGGGGGCAGCTCTTCGTTCAACGCCTGCTCAAGGCGCGGTACCAACCAGTTAAGCGCAGCCGCCCGGGTGCGCGGTTTGCGGGGGTGCAGATCGTCCCAATGATGCACGCACAGGTGCCGCAGTATGCCGAGGCCAGCATGCAGGCCAGGCAAGGCTTCCTGCTGTAACAGGCCCCAGGTCAACCAGGCCGCTACGTGCAGATCCTTGGATTGCGAGGCGAGCAGCGCTGCGCAGGCGTCGAGCATATGTGGCCAATCGACAGCGCCATCGGCATGAATGGACGAGGCGTTTTGTAGTTGCCGCTCTAGATATTCATATTCGGAGGAATAGCGCGCATCGTCGCCCGCGAAGTTGTCGGGGCGAATGGGGAGATTGGCCAGTTGTACATAATGTGAATGGAGCGCGCTTGAATAGGTCATTCCATGACTCGCCGCAGGCGTAATTAGCATCGGGGTGTTTTTTTATAATTAATTAAGTGCGCAACAAGTTGCGCTATTTAGGCGCAAGCATTACGCACTGCAGGAAGGGCGGCATCCTAGAGCGGCTGGTCAGATAGAACAAGTTCAATGGCGTGAACTGTTAGGGGTTTTAGCCATTTAATAAAAATTAGGTTTTGGCACAAAAAAGACAAAGCTTTAATCACGTCTCAAATAATTAGAGTGATCATTCTAATTATGAGCTGATTACAGCAGGTTGGCGCCGATATATATCTGTTATATATGTCGTGGTTTATATGTCTAGGGAACTTTCCCATAACGTTAACGTCAATCGGTGTTTTCCACCCGGCGCCAACTCAATTCTATCTTCCAGCACATTGGCCGTTTCGATGCACAGCATGCCTTGCCAGGCATCGGCGGCGAATTGCGATAAAAGTCGGCTTTTCTCGATCCACGGATTCCACACCACAGCGGAGTGCGAGCCGCTGCTCTGCAGGTGGATGCGGCGATGCCAGTGCGGGTCGCGGATGTTCACCTGGCTGGGTACGTCGAGGTAGATGCGGTCGGTTTCGCCGGTAAAGTGCAGGGGACCTTGTTGCAAGCGACTTTCCCAATTTTCCAGGGTGTCGATGTAGCGGCAGCCGTGCAGGCCTTCGACTTGCACGTCGTGGATGTTGCTGACGGCGAAGTAGGCGTGCAGGGCCTGGCTGAGAAACACCGGCTGCGGGCCATGGTTGTGGCTGGTCAACTCCAGGTGCAGGCGCTGGTCGAGGCGGATGCGCAGGCTCAGTTCGACCGCGTGGGGCCAGTCCGCTAATGGTTGGTCGCGGCTGTCGAAGCAGAATTCGGCGATGACTGCACCGTCCTGTTCGCTGATGTCCTGCAACCGCCAGTCGAGCGTACGCACCAAGCCGTGGGCGGGTGCCGGCACGGTGCCCTGGTGCATCGCCTGTACCTCGGCAGGATTGCGTTCCAGCGCACCGAACCAGGGCCAGCACACGGGTACCCCGCCGCGGAGACCTTGGCCCTTGTGATATTCGGCCTGGTCGCTGAGCCAGATCAGCGGCGGGTTATCGTCTCGCTGGTAGGCGAGAACTTGCGCGCCCTGTTCGGCGATCAGCAACTGGGCGCCCTGATGGGTGATTTGCCAGCAGGGGAGGTCGCCGATCTGCTGCAGTTCGATGCTGGTGGTCACGGTCGTCTCCTTGGTTCGTTATAGGCTGTGCAGTAATCCTAAGCCTGCGCAAAGCAAAACGCCCGTCAAGGACGGGCGTTATGTTGAAGCGAATGCTCCGGGTCACGGCCCGTACACGGTGTCCGGCAGCCAGGTGACGATTTGCGGCCAGCAATAGCAGATCACCAGCATCGACAACTGAATGGCGATGAAGGGAATCACCCCCTTGTACATGGTCATGGTCGACACCGAGGCCGGTGTCACGCTGCGCAGGTAGAACAGCGAGAAACCGAACGGCGGGGTGAGGAACGAGGTCTGCAGGTTGATGGCGATCATCACGCCCAACCAGACCGGGTCCAACCCCATGGCCAGCAGGATCGGCCCGATGATGGGCACCACCACGAAGCAGATTTCGATGTAATCGAGGATGAAGCCGAGGATGAAGATGACCAGCATGACCATGAAGAAGGCGCCCATCACGCCGCCCGGCAGGCTGTGCAACACATCTTCAATCACCGCCTCGCCGCCGAAGCCGCGGAACACCAGGGAGAACAGCGAGGCGCCGATCAGGATCAGGAACACCATGGCGGAAATCGAGGTGGTGCTTTGCGAGACGTCACGCAGCTGGTCGAGGTTGAGCTTGCCCTTGCTCAGCGCCAGTACGGTGGCGCCCACGGCGCCGATGGCCGCCGCTTCGGTCGGGGTGGCAAAGCCGAGCAGGATCGAGCCGAGCACCAGGAAAATCAGCAGCAAAGGCGGCAGCAGCGCGCCGAGGAGTTTGCCCCAGTGCACCTCGCCCAGTTCTTCCTTGGGCAGCGCGGGCAGCTTCGCCGGCTTGAGAAGGGCCATCACCACCAAGTAAAGGATGTACAGGCCGATCAGCAGCAGGCCGGGAATCAGCGCGCCCATGAACAGGTCGCCCACCGAAACGGTCTTCGGCGAGAAGATGCCCATCTTCAACTGTGCTTGCTGGTAGGCGCTGGACATCACGTCACCCAGCAAAACCAGCACGATGGACGGCGGGATGATCTGCCCGAGGGTACCGGTGGCGGCCAGGGTGCCGGTGGAAATGGCTGGGTCGTAGCCGCGGCGCAGCATGGTTGGCAACGCCAGCAAGCCCAGGGTTACCACGGTGGCGCCGACGATACCGGTGGAGGCGGCAAGCAGCGCACCGACCAGGCATACGGAAATCGCCAGGCCGCCGGGTTTTGCACCGAACAGCCGGGTCATGGACTCCAGCAGGTCGTCGGCGATGCGCGATTTCTCCAGCATCACGCCCATGAACACGAACAGCGGCACCGCCAGCATGGTCTGGTTGTTCATGATGCCGTAGATGCGGTTGGGCAGCGCGGACAGGTAGCTGCCATCGAAGGTGCCGGTCAGGATGCCGATCCCGGCGAACAGCAGGGACACGCCACCCAGTACAAAGGCCACCGGGTAGCCGGACATCAAGAAAATACAGATCCCGGCGAACAACAGAAGCGACATTGCTTCAGCCATGCTGCACCTCGGCGTCTTCATAGGCGAGGCGGCCGGCCAGTCGGTAAGCGCCCTTGATCAGGTCGGAGATGGCTTGCAGCAGCAGGCTGAACACCAAAATCAGAATGATGGTTTTTTGCAGGTACACAAACGGCAGGCCGCCGGCTTCGGACGAGCCTTCAAAGGTGGCCCAGGACGCGCTGACATAGCCCCAACTCAGCCAGGCCAGGAAGCCGCACACCGGCAGCAGCAGAATCACCGTGCCGAGCATGTTCATGATGGTCTGGGTACGTGTGGAAAAGCGCTGATAGAGGATGTCCACCCGCACATGCGCGCCACGTTGCAAGGCCCAGGCGGCGGCGCCCATGAACACCAAGGCATGGCCGTACATCACTGCTTCCTGCAGAGCGATGGCGCCTGTTCCAAAACCGTAACGCAGTACGACCACAACTGTGGTGCCGAACACCAGAAGCACGGGAATCCAGGCGCAGATTCGGCCCAGCGCCGCGTTCAGCGCATCGATTGCCCGCGCAAGCGCGAGCAGGGGAGGAGTTTTCGCGGACATGGAAAGTCCTTAAGGGAAGAAAAAGCAGGAAGGGCGGCGATTCTAGGCCTATGGCCAAACGCCGGCAACTTCATCGGCCTTGAAAAATAAGCCGTCGCACCGCACGAGTGGCAAGCAAACGCTCTGTATCCGTGCGTTGCGCGAGGCGCCAATGGCCTAGCGCTTGGGAACCGGTCGGGTGCGTCCACTGCCATCGATGGCGACGAACACGAACACCGCCTCGGTGACTTTGCGCCATTCGCTGGACAGCGGATCGTCGCTCCACACCTCGACCAGCAGGCGCACCGAACTGCGACCGATGTGCTGGGTTTGCGTATAGAAGGACAGCTGTGCGCCGACAGACACCGGCACCATGAACGCCATGCGTTCGATGGACACTGTAGCTACCCGGCCGCCGGCGATCTTACTGGCCATGGAGGTACCCGCCAGGTCCATCTGTGCGACCAGCCAGCCACCGTATATATCGCCGAAGCCGTTGGTCTCACGTGGCAACGCGGTGAACTGCATGGCCAGGTCGCCTTGGGGGATCGGATCGTCCAGTTCCAGTTCTTGATCTTCAGTCATGGGGTAAAGGCTCATCGGGCGTCGTCGTTATCGTTGTTGTGGTAGGCGTGTCTGGATAAAAGGATCGCGCCGCAGTATACCGGCAGCCTGAAGGTCGGGCGACCACGACCGTCGACGTCATCCAACTGTCATATTCCGTTCATAGACTGGTCACACGGCCTGCAGATACTTGGCCCCCGAAGCATCCCCATACCAAGAGTTCAGGAGCAAGGAATGAAATTGAAGCGATTGATGGCGGCCATGACCTTTGTCGCCGCGGGTGTCACTTCTGTTGGAGCCATGGCGGCCGTTGATCCGGCGCTGAGCAGCTATACCAAAACTTCAGGTGTTTCCGGCAACCTGTCCAGCGTGGGTTCCGACTCGCTGGCCAACCTGATGACCCTGTGGGCTGAAGAGTTCAAGCGCAGCTACCCGAACGTCAATATCCAGATCCAGGCGGCCGGTTCTTCCACCGCACCGCCGGCGCTCACCGAAGGCACCGCTAACATGGGGCCGATGAGCCGTCCGATGAAGGACAACGAGATCCAGGCCTTCGAACAGAAGTACGGCTACAAGCCGACCGCGGTTCCGGTGGCCATCGACGCCCTGGCGGTGTTCGTGCACAAGGATAACCCGATCAAGAGCCTGGACATCGCCCAGGTCGACGCGATCTTCTCCAACACTCGTCTATGCGGCGGCGACAAGAGCATCACCACCTGGGGACAGCTGGGTCTGACCGGCGAGTGGGCGAACAAGCCGATTCAGCTGTTCGGTCGCAACTCGGTGTCCGGCACCTACGGCTACTTCAAGGAAGAAGCGCTGTGCAAGGGTGACTTCAAGGCCAACGTCAATGAGCAGCCGGGTTCGGCCTCGGTGGTGCAGTCGATCTCCAGCACCCTGAACGCCATCGGTTATTCGGGCATCGGCTACAAGACCTCCAGCGTCCGTGCCGTGCCGCTGTCCAAGAAGGGCGGTGAAGCCTTCGAAGCCTCGGAAGCCAACGCCCTGGCCGGCAAGTTCCCGCTGGCGCGCTTCTTCTACGTCTACGTGAACAAGGCGCCGAACAAGTCGCTCAGCCCGCTGGATGCCGAGTTCATCAAGCTGGTGCTGTCCAAGCAGGGTCAGGAAGTTGTCGTCAAGGACGGTTACATCCCGCTGCCCAAGAACGTGGTCGACAAGACCCTGAAGGAATTGGGTCTGTAAGACTGCAAGCCCGCGCGTAGCGCGGGTTCGCGACTACCCTACGATGCCCGTCACGCCCCCGGCGATGACGGGCATCGTCGTGTTACTCCGCTGTAACTTTTCTGTCACACGATCGGCATAAAGTGGCGGCTGCAAATTTACGACAGCCCGCTGCGTTTGGTAGCGGTCGCGGAATTCCTGGCATGAATGAATTGGCGAACGAACCCATGACTGCTCCCTCACACTCGCCGGGACTGGATTTCAATACTCCAGCCCTCAAGCGCAAGCGGCGCATCCGCGCTATCAAGGACCGTCTGGCCCGCTGGTACGTCACCATCGGCGGCCTGGCAGTGCTAGGCGCCATTACCCTGATCTTCTTCTACTTGGCTCAAGTCGTCCTGCCCATGTTCCAAGGCGCCGACCTGCAGGCCGAACAGGCCGTGCAACCTGCCTGGCTGGCGGAGCAATCGCCGCCCTTGCTGTTGGCTGTGGAAGAGCAGAATCAGGTGGGGCTGCGCCTGAGCGCAGAGGGACAGGCACAGTTTTTCTCGGTGACCAGCGGCGACGTCTTGCGCAGCGAAGCCGTAGCCTTGCCGGCGGACAGCCAGATTGTCTCCCTGGGCGAAGACACGCCCGGCAGCAGCCGCTTCGTGCTCGGCCTGAGCAATGGCCAGGCGCTGGTCATCGAACACGCCTACAAGCTCAGCTACCCGAACAATCAGAAAACCATTACGCCCGAGTTGGTGTATCCCTACGGCCCGGAGCCGATCCAGCTGGACCCCCAGGGTCGTGCGCTGCAGCAGGTAAGTGTCAGCTTGAACGGATCGAGCCTGCTGCTGGCCGCTGCCACGGGAAATGAACTGCATGCCCTGCGTCTGGAGCGTGAGGAAAACCTGTTCACTGGCGAGGTCACCCGAGACGAGCGTCGATTCGAGCTGCCGCGCCTGGCCGAGCCGATCAAGGCGGTGCTGGTCGATCCGCGCCAGCAGTGGCTGTATGCATTCAATGGCAGGGCGGGCGTGGACGTATTCGATCTGCGTCGCCAACAGTTCAATGGCCGTTACAAGCTGCTGAGCGGAACGGGCGAGGTCACCGCGGTGCGCTCCCTGCTGGGCGGCATCTCGCTGCTGATTGGCGACTCTAAAGGCGGCATTGGCCAGTGGTTCATGGTGCGTGACGACGATGGCCAGTCGACCCTGCAGAACGTGCGCAGCTTCCAGTTGGGCACACACCCAATCACGCAAATTCTGCCTGAAGAGCGCCGCAAAGGCTTCCTGGCCATGGACCAGGCAGGTCAGGTCGGCGTTTTCCACAGCACCGCGCACCGCACGTTGCTCACCCAATCCGTGGCCGACGGCACCGCGCACGCTGCACTGTCGCCCCGTGCCAACCGTCTGCTGGTGGAGCGCGAGGGCAGCCTGCAAAACCTGGTCATCGACAACCCGCACCCGGAGATTTCCTGGAGTGCGCTGTGGGGCAAGGTTTGGTACGAAAGCTACGACGAACCCCAGTACGTCTGGCAGTCGACCTCGGCCAATACCGACTTCGAGCCCAAGCTGAGCCTGGCGCCGCTGGCCTTCGGTACGCTCAAGGCGGCTTTCTACGCCATGCTGCTGGCCGCGCCGCTGGCCATCTGCGCGGCGATCTATACCGCCTATTTCATGGCTCCGACGTTGCGTCGCAAGGTCAAGCCGGTGATCGAGCTGATGGAGGCGATGCCCACTGTAATCCTTGGTTTCATCGCCGGCCTGTTCCTCGCGCCTTATATCGAGGGGCACCTGCCAGGCATTTTCAGTCTGCTGTTGCTGATGCCGGTGGGCATTATCGGCGCCGCCTGGCTGTGGAGCCGCCTGCCGGAGTCCATCCGCCTGCGGGTGCCGGACGGCTGGGAAGCACTGCTGCTGATTCCGGTGGTGCTGGGCGTGGGTGCCTTCTCGCTGGGCATCAGCGGTCACCTGGAGAATGCCTTCTTCGGCGGCGACATGCGCCTGTGGCTGAGCAATGACCTGGGCATCCCGTTCGACCAGCGCAACGCCTTGGTGGTCGGCCTGGCCATGGGCTTTGCGGTGATCCCGAACATCTACTCGATCGCCGAGGACGCCGTGTTCAGCGTACCCAAGAGCCTCACCTACGGCTCGCTGGCCTTGGGCGCCACGCCCTGGCAGACGCTGACCCGCGTGGTCATCCTGACCGCCAGTCCGGGGATCTTCTCGGCGCTGATGATCGGCATGGGCCGCGCGGTGGGTGAAACCATGATCGTGCTGATGGCCACCGGCAATACGCCGATCATGGAAGCCAACATCTTCGAGGGTCTGCGCACCCTGGCCGCCAACGTGGCGGTGGAAATGCCCGAATCCGAGGTCGGCAGCAGCCATTACCGCGTGCTGTTCCTCGCCGCCCTGGTGCTGTTGATGTTCACCTTCGTGATGAACACCCTGGCCGAACTGATCCGCCAGCGCCTGCGCGGCAAGTACGCGGCGCTGTAATAGGAAGGTTTTGACGTGAAACAGAACAACCTGAAAACCTGGTTCAAAAGCGGCACACCCTGGGTGTGGATGAATGCGGGCGCGGTCGCCATCGCGGTGGTCATGACCCTGGGCCTGTTGCTAGTGATTGCGACCCGTGGCCTGGGACATTTCTGGCCGGCCGATGTGATCGAAGCCGATTACCAAATGCCTGGCCAGGCCAGTCGTGTATTGGCGGGCGAAGTGGTGCAGCTGGAAGAAGTACCGCGTGCTCGCCTGGCCGCGTCCGGCCTGCCGGTGACTGCCGAGGGTGGCGAGTTCATGACCCGCGAGCTGCTCAAGGTGGGCAACCGCGAAGTGTATGGCGCTGACTTCAGCTGGGTGGTCGGCGAATGGCTGGCCAATGTGCGGACCCCCGCCGACTTGACGGTGCTGGAGCGCCGCGAGTGGGGCAACTTCTACGGCTATCTGCTCAACGTCAAGGAAAGCGGCCAACTGGTCGCCGAGGGCGAGGCCGCCTGGGGCGAGTTGCAGCGGCGCATTGACCGTGTCGATGCGCTGCACAAGGACATCGTAACGCTCGAGAAGCAGGACATCGGCCGTATCAACCATGGTCTGGAGCGTTTGCGTCTGCAGGGCCGCAAGCTGGAGTTGCAAGGCAAGCTGGATGCCGTCGCCCAGGCTGATCTGGATGCCGAGCGGGCGCAGTGGGATGCCGAGTACAAGGTGCTGGAAACCCGCCTGGTCGAGCTGTATCAGGCGTTCAACCGTGACAGCGTGACGGTGCGCACGGTCGATGGCCAGGAGCAGGAGATCAGCCTCGGCAAGGTGGTGCGTGCCTTCCAGCCCAACGCCATGTCGTTCGGGGACAAGCTCGGCTTCTACTTCATCAAGCTGTGGGAGTTCGTCAGCGACGAGCCGCGTGAAGCGAACACCGAAGGCGGCATCTTCCCGGCGATCTTCGGTACGGTGCTGATGACGCTGATCATGGCGGTAATCGTCACCCCGTTCGGCGTGATCGCGGCGGTGTACCTGCGCGAATACGCCAAGCAGGGCGTGCTGACCCGGGTGATCCGCATTGCGGTGAACAACCTCGCCGGCGTGCCGTCCATCGTTTACGGCGTGTTCGGCCTGGGCTTCTTCGTCTATGTGCTGGGCGGCTCCATTGACCGGCTGTTCTTCCCGGAAGCCGCGCCGGCGCCGACCTTCGGTACGCCGGGCCTGATGTGGGCCTCGCTGACCCTGGCGATCCTTACCCTGCCGGTGGTGATCGTTGCCACCGAAGAAGGCCTGGCGCGCATTCCGCGTACCGTGCGCGAGGGTTCGCTGGCGCTGGGCGCGACCAAGGCCGAGACGTTGTGGAAGATCGTCCTGCCCATGGCCAGCCCGGCGATGATGACCGGCCTGATCCTTGCCGTGGCCCGTGCCGCCGGTGAAGTGGCGCCGTTGATGCTGGTGGGCGTGGTCAAGCTGGCCCCGAGCCTGCCCCTGGATGGCAACTACCCCTACCTGCACCTCGACCAGAAGATCATGCACCTGGGCTTCCACATCTACGACGTCGGCTTCCAGAGCCCCAACGTCGAAGCCGCACGCCCCTTGGTGTACGCCACCGCCTTGCTGCTGGTGGTGGTGATCGCCACGTTGAACATGAGTGCGGTCTACATCCGCAACCACCTGCGCGAGAAGTACAAGGCGCTTGAACACTAACAGCCGATAAAAGCGCTGGAGGCTGAACGCTGGACGAGTGAGGGCATATTCGTCCAGTCACAAGCCTTCGGCCTCCAGCGAATGACGGAGACACCCATGCAAGCACAAAACCATAGCCACGGCATCGACATCGGCGCCCTGGGTCGCAACAAGCAGAGCCTGTCGCTGGCCGACGAGAAGGTGGCGCTGGAAGTGCCCGGCCTGAACCTGTTCTACGGGCAGAAGCAGGCCCTGCATAATGTCGCCCTGAATATTCCAAAGGAGCGCGTGACCGCCTTCATCGGTCCGTCCGGCTGCGGCAAGTCCACCCTGCTGCGCTGCTTCAACCGCATGAACGACCTGGTGGACGGTTGCCGCGTCGACGGCGAGATTCGTCTTGATGGCCACGACATCTACCGCAAGGGCGAGGATGTCGCCGAGCTGCGCCGCCGCGTCGGTATGGTGTTCCAGAAGCCCAACCCGTTCCCCAAGAGCATCTACGAGAACGTGGTCTACGGCCTGCGCATCCAGGGCATCAACAAGAAGCGCACCCTCGATGAAGCCGTTGAATGGGCGCTCAAGGGCGCGGCGCTGTGGGACGAGGTCAAGGACCGCCTGCACGAGTCGGCCCTGGGCCTGTCCGGCGGACAGCAGCAGCGTCTGGTGATCGCGCGGACCATCGCCGTGTCGCCGGAAGTGTTGCTGCTCGACGAACCCTGCTCGGCGCTCGATCCGATCTCCACCCTCAAGGTGGAAGAGCTGATCTACGAGCTGAAGTCCAAGTACACCATCGTCATCGTCACCCACAACATGCAGCAGGCTGCGCGCGTTTCGGACTACACGGCGTTCATGTACATGGGCAAACTGATCGAGTACGGCGACACCGACACGCTGTTCACCAACCCGGCGCAGAAGCAGACCGAGGACTACATCACCGGCCGCTACGGCTAGTACCACGCAAGACGAGAAGAGCGCTGGAGGCTGGAGGCTGAACGAATGGCTTCCTCGTCCAGCCTTCAGCCTTCAGCCTTCAGCGGCTTTTCGGAGTTTTGATATGAAAGACAATCACAGCCAACACATCTCCCAGCAGTTCAACGCCGAGCTGGAAGAGGTGCGTAGCCACCTGCTGGCCATGGGTGGCCTGGTGGAAAAGCAGGTCAACGACGCGGTCACCGCGCTGATCGAGGCTGATTCGGGCCTGGCCCAACAGGTGCGCGAACTCGACGAGCAGACCAACCAGATGGAGCGCGACATCGACGAGGCGTGCCTGCGCATCCTTGCCCGTCGCCAGCCGGCGGCATCCGACCTGCGCTTGGTGATCAGCATCTCCAAGTCGGTGATCGACCTGGAGCGCATCGGTGACGAGGCGTCGAAGATTGCCCGCCGCGCCATCCAGCTTTGCGAGGAAGGCTCGGCGCCGCGTGGTTATGTCGAAGTGCGGCATATCGGTGATCAGGTGCGCAAGATGGTGCAGGATGCGCTGGACGCCTTCGCGCGCTTCGACCCGGAGTTGGCCCTGGCAGTGGCGCAGTATGACAAGACCGTCGATCGCGAGTACAAGACCGCCCTGCGCGAGCTGGTCACCTACATGATGGAAGATCCGCGGGCGATCTCGCGCGTGCTCAATGTGATCTGGGCGCTGCGCTCGCTAGAGCGCATCGGCGACCATGCGCGCAACATCGCCGAACTGGTGATCTACCTGGTACGCGGCACCGATGTACGTCACATGGGCCTCAAGCGCATGCGCGAGGAAGTTCAGGGCGACAAGGGTTCGTCGGCATAACTTGCAGGGCCGCTGTATGGCCGCGAGTGGGTGTGTAACGTTCGCGGCCAAACGTTACCTATTGTTTCGCCAGGCTTGATCCGCAGCGCTCGCAGTCTGACCCCCGCTGTCGTTTTCAATGGCTTGCTAAAGCCAGGCCAGGGCCAGCCGATACCCAACAGAACAGGCACTGCTAGGTGTCAACGTACGGAAAACTGGCGCACGCCTCGGTTTTCCTTGTGCCGTGGGCGAAAGGGGCGGGTTTTGGCTGAATCAGCGGAACGATTTGAAGTGGCATTGGGCTATTACTGCCGCCTATGCTTGATCCCCTCGAGTGGGAGGGTGCGATGAACAAAGTCAGCGTACTGATCGTGGATGACGCGGCATTCATTCGCGACCTGGTTAAGAAGGGCTTGCGTGTGCATTTTCCGGGCATTCGCATCGAAGAGGCCGTCAATGGCCGCAAGGCCCAGCAATACCTCAGCCGTAACGAGATTGACCTGATCCTCTGCGATTGGGAGATGCCGGAGATGTCCGGACTCGAACTTCTCGCGTGGTGTCGCAGCGATGACGCGCACCAGACCACGCCGTTCATCATGGTCACCAGTCGCGGCGACAAGGAAAATGTCGTGCAGGCGGTCAAGGCAGGCGTGACCGATTATATTGGCAAACCGTTCACCAGCGAACAGCTGCTTGGCAAGGTCAAGAAGGCTCTGCACCAGTCGGGGCGTCTTGAAGCATTGGCGTCGGGCACCAACAGCCAGTCCGCCTATGCCATGGCCGGCGACTCGGTCAGCGCCCTGACCGGTGCGCGTGTCGATGCGGCCAAGTCGCTTCTCAATGCCCCGCCCGTGCCGGGCGCCTCCGCCGCTGGTAAACCTGCCGTCAGCGCGACTGCGCCCAAACCGGCGGTGAACAAGTCCCTGAACAATCGCGGGCGTGGTCAGTTGCGCCTGTCCGGTGGCATTCTCCCGTGCCTGATCAAGGACCTCAGCCTCAAAGATGCCTCGGTGCTGATCAAAAGCGCCAGTTTCATTCCGCAGGTGCTGGAAAGTGCCGTGCTGGACCTCGAACAGGGCGAAGGGGGCGAAGTGGCACGGCTCAATGGCTATGTGCACGCCATTGCTGCTGCGGAGCCCCGTGCGGACAGCGAATGGCTGCAGTTGGTCTTGCGCTTTGTCGACAGTGATCCGAAAAAGCTCGATTACTTGTCGCGGCAGATCGCCCGCGGTACTCAGCACAGGCATTTTGTGCCTGGCGCCTGAGAGCTTCCTGACGCTTCGGCTCCTCGACGGAGCCGGAAATCGAACGGCTTCACAGCTTGAGTCCGCACCACTCGCACCGCCTGGCAAGGCTCGCTAGGCTCCCGCGTTCAGCCTAGTGCGGTTCAGATATTCTTCACCATGCTTGCACGCTTGCTTCTTCTCGGCGGTCTGCTGGCCCTGTGCGTGCCAGCCACCGCCTTGACCATCTACAAGTACACCGATGCCAACGGCGTGGTCACCTACAGCGACCAGGCCCACAGCGGTGCTCAGGTGTTCGTGTTTCGCGACCGCATGGTCGAGGAGCTGGAGAATCGCGTTCATCTAACCACGCGCAAGCACGCCGCCGGCGAAACTCTGGTGGTGCACAATGAGTTGTACGCGCCGGTGGAGATCGAGCTGCGCCTGAGTGAGGTGGACAATGCCGTGGGCGCTCCGGATGAGCCAGTACGCTGGATCTTGCCGCCACGCAGCGAGATCCGCCTGCTGACCCTGGCGCCGCGAGACCCTGCCAAGCCGCTCAGCTATACGCCCAAGCTGCGCCATGCCCTGGGCGATCCACGGCTGCTGCCGACCAGCAGCCGTTACCCGCTGCCGTGGCAGGGCGGCCCCTTCCGGCTGACCCAGGGCGCCAACGGTCGCTACAGTCACTTTACACCCAAAGGGCGCTACGCCATGGACATCGCCATGCCAGAAGGCACGCCAATTCTGGCCGCCCGTGGCGGTGTGGTGGTCAGCCTGGAAAATCAGCAGAGCGGGCGCGGCAATAACCCTTCCGGCAACTATGTGCGCATCCTGCATAACGACGGCACAATGGGCGTGTATCTGCACCTGATGCGTGGCTCGGTGCGAGTGCGCGAAGGGCAGCGTGTGGAAACCGGCAGTCTGATCGCCCGCTCCGGCAATACCGGCAACAGCACCGGCCCTCATCTGCACTTCGTCGTGCAGCGTAATGTCGGGCTGGCGCTGGAATCGATTCCGTTCACCTTTACCCAGCCGGTCAATAGCCTGCCGAATTTTGCGGTAGGCGGCGAATAGCGGTACGACCCTTCGTCGGCTGCTACGGAGTTGCGCAGGCGCGCGCTCATATTGACTACTAATTACTCAACATGCCGTAGAACCCAGCCGCCGCGGACGGGCCGCGCGGCGTGGTGCAAACGCCAGGAGGACCGCTTTCATGACCCGATTGCAGTGCGAGTATCGCGAACATGCCATCAAGGCCGATGTGGTCGAGCATCCGGACTTGCCCACGCCCTGGGCGGGCGGCTGCCATATCACCGCCCCGGACGGACACACCACGCGGCGGATCGCCTTGCCGGTGCAATCGGCTTTTCTGGCCGACCTGGACAGTGCTCAGCGCGCGTCCATTGCGCATGGCAAGTGGCTGGTGGATCAGCACCTGGATCATGGACGGGCACTGCCGGAGTAAACGGCTGCCCATCCATCGGGCCTCACCCCAGCTTGAGCACCTTGGCCAGGACAACCTTGGGGCCTTTCATCTTCTTGATGATGATGCGCAGGCCTTCGGTGTCCAGCGCCTCTTCTTCCTCCGGCATGCGCTTGAGCGTGTCATAGATCAGGCCGGCCAGCGTATCCGCCTCGACATGGTCAAGGTCGACATCGAGCAGGCGCTCGATCTTGAATAGCGGCGTGTCGCCGCGCACCAGGAGTTTGCCGGGCTGGTACGCCAGAATGCCACGCTCGGTCTTGCGGTGTTCATCCTGGATATCGCCAACCAGCGCTTCGAGCACGTCTTCCATGGTCAGGTAACCGATCACCTTGCCGTCGGCCTCTTCGACCAAGGCGAAATGTGCCCCGCCCTGGCGGAAGGTTTCGAGCAGCGTGGTCAGCGGCATGTGCCGTGAAACGCGCTCCAACGGATGCATCAGCTCGTCGAGGTCGATGTGCTCGGGACGCTTTTCCAGCAGTGAGAGTTGCAGCAGCAGGTCCTTGATGTGCAGAACGCCGATGAACTCGCCGGCATCCTCATCATAAATCGGGTAACGGCTGTATTTGTGGCGGCGAAACACACGGAACACGTCTTCGAGGCTGGCGCTGCGCTCGACATAGACCAGGTCTTCACGGGAGTTGGCCCAGTCGGCGACTTCCAGCTCGCCCATTTCGACGGCCGAGGCCAGTACGCGAATATCCTGATTGCTGGGGTCGTGAGCGCGATTGGAGTGCAGGATCAGCTTGAGTTCTTCGCGGCTGTAGTGATGCTCGCTGTGTTCGCCCGGCTCGCCCTGCCCGGCAATACGCAAGATGGCGTTGGCGCTGGCGTTGAGCACGTAAATGGCGGGATACATCGCCCAATAGAACAGGTACAGCGGCACGGCGGTCCACAGTGACAGCAGTTCCGGTTTGCGAATTGCCCAGGACTTGGGCGCCAGTTCGCCGACCACGATGTGCAGGTAGGAAATCACCGCAAAGGCGGAAAAGAAGGCAATACCGTGGAGCAAAGCCTCGGATTCGACGCCGAACATCTCCAGCATGGGTTCGAGGAGATGGGCGAAGGCGGGTTCGCCAACCCAGCCCAATCCCAGCGACGCCAAGGTAATGCCCAGCTGGCACGCGGACAGGTAGGCGTCCATCTGGTTGTGAACGGTGCGCAGAATATGTCCCCGCCAGCCGTGTTGTTCGGCGATGGCGTCGACCTTGGTGGCGCGCAGGCGGACGATGGCGAACTCCGCGGCGACGAAGAAACCGTTGAGCAGGACGAGAAACAGGGCGAACAGGACGAGGCCGAAGTCGGCAAAGTAGGAGGCAGCGGTAAAACTAGGGGAAGGGTCCATGGATACGAAAGTTGGCCAATGAAGCGCGCAAGATGGGCCTGCGCGCACGGTTTTTCAAGGCATAAAGATCAGTCTCTTGAATTTGGCGCGTTGCGCTGGACCAGTTGGTTATGCGGGAAGTGGCAGGTGAAGGTGCTGCCTTGGCCCACCGTGCTGATCACATCCAGGCGGCCATGGTGGCGCAACAGTACATGCTTGACGATCGCCAGGCCCAGCCCAGTGCCGCCGGTGTCGGAAGCCCGACTGGCATCGACCCGGTAAAAACGCTCGGTGAGGCGAGAAATATGCCGCGGTTCGATGCCGATGCCGCTGTCCTGCACCGACAGATGGGCACCCTGTTCATTGCCCCACCAGCGAATCTGGATCTCCCCCTCATCCGGGGTGTATTTCACCGCATTGAACACCAGGTTGGAAAAAGCGCTGCGTAACTCGCTTTCGCTGCCCTTGAGCTTGAGGTGCGGATCGGCTTCAAGACTGATGCGATGCTGGCGCTCGCCCGATAGCGCCTGGGCGTCGGCACGGATCGACAGCAGTAACAGGTCGACCGCCACCGGCTGGTTGTCCGAGGGGTAATCGGTGGCTTCCAGGCGGGCCAGCATCAGCAGGTCATTGAGCAGGTTCTGCATGCGGCCGGCCTGCTGCTGCATTTGCTGCATGGGGCGCAGCCAGCGCGGATTGATCTGGTCAACGTTATCCAGCAGCGTCTCCAGATAGCCGGTAATCACCGTCAGGGGGGTGCGCAGTTCATGGGAGACGTTGGCCACGAAGTCCTTGCGCATCTGCTCCAGCAGCTGCAGCCGCGTGACGTCTCGCACCACCATCAGGTGCTCGCTCTGACCGTACAGGGTGATAAAAAACTGCAGTTGCAGCTGCGGGTTGATCGGCGAGGGCAGCTCCAGCGGGTCGTGAAAATTCTGCCGATCGAAATAATCCTTGAAACGCGGATGACGGATCAGGTTGGTCACCGCCTGGCCGGTGTCCTGGGGTGCGGTCAGGCCGAGCAACGTGCGTGCGGCGGGATTCCACCATTCCAGATTACCGTCGCGATCGAGCATGACCACCGCATCCTTGAGCGCGGCAGTCGACTTCTGGGCGCGGTTGATCACCGCCTGCAGGCGATCGCGGGCCTGGCGGCTGCGGCGCTTCTGGTAGTGGATGCGGTCGTAGAGTTCTTCCCACAAGCCGCTGGCATGGGGCACTTCATCGTCCGGTTCGGCATGTTCCAGCCAATGGCGCAGTCGCAGTAGACCCGTGAGCAGCCAGGCCAGGTAGGCGGCCAGGCACAGTGCCACACTCCAGCCCCACGCCTTGGTGAACAGACCCAGCAGCAGGCTGGTGCCCACCAACAGGGCCATGTGGCGGAACAGCACACTTCGCCAATCGGAATTCAAGGGCGTTACTCAACCTTTAGTGGAAAAACGGTAACCGGTGCCGCGCACGGTCTGCACCAGCCCTTCATAGTTTTCGCCCAGCGACTTGCGCAACCGGCGGATGTGCACGTCCACGGTACGTTCTTCAACGTAAACGTTGCCACCCCACACCTGGTCGAGCAGCTGGCTGCGGGTGTAGGCGCGCTCCTGATGAGTCATGAAGAACTGCAGCAAACGGTATTCGGTCGGGCCCATTTCGGCCGGACGACCGTCGATGGTAACCCGGTGGCTGACCGGATCCAGATGCAGTCCGCCGATTTCGATGGGCGTCTCGCCCTGGTCCGGAGCGGTGCGGCGCAGCACCGCTTTTAGACGGGCAACCAGCTCGCGCGGGGAAAACGGCTTGGTGATGTAATCATCGGCGCCGACTTCAAGGCCCTGCACCTTGTTGTCCTCCTCACCCTTGGCGGTGAGCATGATTACCGGGATGTTGGCGGTCAGTACGTCGCGCTTCAGGCGCCGGGCCAGTTCGATGCCCGAGGTGCCAGGCAGCATCCAGTCGAGCAGAATCAGGTCGGGCATGCGGTCGACGATCATGCTGTGGGCCTGCTGGCTGTCCGCGGCTTCGAGGCTTTCGTAGCCGGCCATTTCCAGCGCTACGGCAATCATCTCGCGGATGGGTGCTTCGTCATCGACGATAAGAATGGTTTTTCCTGCCATGGGTATCGCCTTTTGGGTTCCAGTCACTGGCCTGCATTAGATAACGGAATTATTGCAGGGATGTGACAGGCGGACTTCAGCTGCCGATGGGGCAGAGTTGAACATGCCGCCTGGGCGCAGGGTCATACCCTTCGAACTGGCAGCAGCCCGCGCTTGGCCTGACAAGAGGAACATTGCGATGAAAACACGTTTCACGTTGCTGACGGGGGCCGCATTGGCCGCATGGCTGGCGCTGCCGGCCCTGGTGCTGGCGCAGGAGCCGGCCATGGTGAAAGAAGGTCGATTGGTCGACGGCCAGGGCATGACCCTTTACACCTACGGCAAGGACAGCGAGGGCCAATCCAACTGTACCCAGGAATGCGCGGACATCTGGCCACCGCTGGTCGCCAGCGAGGACGCCACAGGCTCGGGTGACTGGAGCCTGGTCACCCGCGACGACGGCACGCAACAGTGGGCCTATGACGGCAAGCCGCTGTACACCTACGTCAAGGACACCAAACCCGGCGACACCACCGGCGACACCCTGATGGGCGTCTGGCACGTCGCCAAACCGAAGTAAGGGCGCGCTGTTGGCCGAGGTAGACCAGTCGACTAGCCGGCCAGGGGTGTGCTGCGCAGCGCGTAATCGACGAGTGCGCCAATCAAAATCACCAGCCCCGCCCAGTGGTTGTGCAGGAAGCACTGAAAGCAGACCAGCGGATCACGATGGCGGGTGCGCCAGAATTCCCACAAGAAGCACAGCGCGGCACCGACCAGGCCGAGGTGGAAGTACAGGCCCAGCTCGAAGCGCGCCGCGGCGAGCATCAGGCAGAACAGCGAGAGAAACTGCAGGCCGAGGATGATCGCGCGATCCGCTTCGGCAAACAGAATGGCGGTGGATTTCACGCCAATCTTCAGGTCGTCCTCGCGGTCGGCCATGGCGTAGTAGGTGTCATAACCCACGGTCCACACCAAGTTGGCGACGAACAGCAGCCAGGCTTCGGGCGGCAGGCTGCCGGTCTCGGCGGTGAAGCACATCAGAATGCCCCACGAATAGGCCGCGCCGAGCACCACCTGCGGGTAGTAGGTGTAGCGCTTCATGAACGGGTATAGCGAGGCCACCGCCAAGGCGCCGAACGACAGCCAGACGGTGACGGCATTGGTCATCAATACCAGGCCGAAACTCAGCGCGACCAATACGGCGAACAGCGCCCAGGCTTCGCGCACGCTGATTTTGCCCCTGGCCAGCGGGCGTTCACGGGTGCGGCGTACATGGCCGTCGACGTTACGGTCGGCGAAATCGTTGATCACGCAGCCCGCCGAGCGCATGAGAATCACCCCCAGGGTGAAGATCACCACGTTGGCAACGCTGGGCGCGCCCTTGCCGGCAATCAACAGGGCGGTCAGCGTCGGCCAGAGCAGCAGGTAAATACCGATGGGCTTGTCCAGGCGCATGAGCTGGATGAAATCCCAGGCGCGTGGGTGCAGGCGATTGAAGGAATGCAGCAGGTGGGTATACATGGGGGCCCCTCCAAATGGACGCGGCGATTATAGAGGCGTGTGAGCGCTCTGCGCCGCGTTCCACAGCGCGGGCAGGAAAATCTCGGCGACCAGTACACCCGCGGTGCCGCGCAGGAAGCACGAGCGCCGGCCCCACAGTTGGGGCTGACGGATGGCCTCCGGTAGCCAGGCCGCTGGGTAATGACAGACTTCGAACGGCGTGCGCGCAAAGGCCTTGTCACTGAATAGCAGGTGGCCCAGCGGGCGCGTACCCAGATGTTGCAGATCCAGCCCCAAGGCCTGCAAGGCGTCCCGGCTGGCGACGCTGCGGGCGAACACCCACGGCTGGCCGTGTCCACACAGATAGACCTCGCGCACCCAGCCGGTACTTCCGCGGGGCAGGGCCAGGGCCGTGCATTCGTCAGGGCGCAGTGGTTGCCAGCCTTCGCGCAGCGGTTCGACGTTGAAGACGCCGCAAGCAAGCGCGGTGAGGCGGCGGGTCAAGGATCCCGGTTCGTGCAGCCAGTCGTGGCACAGCGGTTCGAGCGCAGGGGCAAAACGGTCGGCGGTCAGCCAGGAGCAGAAATCGGACACGGGTGGCAATCGGCACAGCGGAAGAAGGCCGAAGTCTATCACGCGTACGGCTTGGCACCGGATGCTGCACTCAACCAAGGGAGGGGTCCGCAAGTGTTGGCTGAGGGGCAGGCATGGTATAGCGTTGCCGGCCAACGCAACGAATTGAGGCGCCTGGATGAACAAGTGGCAATGTGTGGTCTGCGGTCTGATTTATGACGAAGCACTGGGCTGGCCAGAGGAGGGAATTCCTGCTGGCACCCGCTGGGCCGATGTGCCGGAAGACTGGATCTGTCCCGACTGCGGTGTCAGCAAGGCGGATTTTGAAATGCAGAAAGTCGCTTGATCGGCATGAGAGGATCGACAATACCCAACAAGCCGGTCGTCATCGTGGGCACAGGGTTGGCCGGCTATAACTTGGCTCGGGAATTTCGCAAGCTCGATCGCCAGACGCCGCTCCTGCTGATCAGTGCCGATGATGGGCGCTCCTATTCCAAACCCATGCTCTCCACCGGCTTCGCCAAGGGCCAGGATGCCGACGCTCTGGTAATGGCCGAGGCGGGTGCCATGGCGGTGCAACTGGATGCGCAGGTGCGCACCCATACCCAAGTGACCGGCCTGGATCCAGCGCAGCGGCGCTTGTGGCTTGATGAGGAAGCCGTGGACTACCGCGATCTGGTGCTGGCCCTGGGCGCGGATTGCATCCGCGTACCGGTGGCGGGAGATGCCAGCGAGGCGATTTATTCGATCAACGACCTGGATGATTACGGACGTTTTCGCGCCGCTGCAGTCGGCCAGCAGCGCGTGCTGATCCTCGGTGCCGGCCTGATCGGTTGTGAATTTGCCAATGACCTCAGCCTGGGAGGCTATCAGGTCGAGATGGTCGCGCCGTGCGAACAGGTGATGCCGAATCTGTTGCATCCCGCTGCGGCCAGTGCACTGCAGGCTGGCCTGGAGGGTTTGGGTGTGCGCCTGCGCCTGGGGCCTACGCTGGTCAGTCTGAACCGTACGGTGAATGGCCTGAGCGCGGTGTTGTCTGATGGCACGCACGTCCAGTGCGACCTGGTGCTCTCCGCCGTAGGCTTGCGCCCGCGCACGGCACTGGCACAGACGGCCGGGCTGACGGTCAATCGCGGCATTGTGGTCGATCGCGAGCTGCGCACCTCTCAGCCGAACATCTATGCCTTGGGCGATTGCGCCGAAGTGGACGGTCTCAACCTGATGTACGTGATGCCGTTGATGGCCGGTGCTCGTGCCCTGGGCAAGTCGTTGGCAGGACAGCCGGGTGAGGTGCGCTACGGGCCGATGCCGATCATGGTCAAGACGCCGGTGTGTCCGCTGGTGCTGTCACCGGTTCCGGCAGGCCGGCACGGCGAATGGCAAGTCGAAGGCGCAGGTGCGGATATCCGGGCGCTGTGCCGTGATGCGCAAGGCGAGTTGCTCGGCTATGCCTTGGCCGGTGCCGAGGTGCAGGGTCGGCTGGCCCTGAATCGCCAGCTCCCCGACCTGTTGGGCTGAGCACGGTTCTGCCTAAGACGACTGGTCATTGGCTCACGAAAGCGGATAGGGGAACTGGCATGACCCAGAGTGTCATGCCATTCTCCAAGGACTGCCGCAGCGTAGAGCCGCTGCGGCGCCTTGGGCGCTGTTCCTGCGAGCAGCACGGAAAAAACAACAACAACACCGTCTAAGAGGCAATTTGTATGCGCAAACCAGAACTCGCCGCAGCCATTGCGGAAAAGGCTGACTTGACTCGGGAGCAAGCCAACCGCGTCCTCAATGCCGTGCTCGACGAAATCACCGGTGCGCTGAACCGCAAGGACAGTGTCACCCTGGTCGGCTTCGGTACCTTCGTGCAACGCCACCGTGGCGCGCGCACCGGCAAGAATCCTCAAACGGGCGAGCCCGTAAAGATCAAGGCCAGTAATACTGTGGCGTTCAAACCCGGCAAATCCCTCAAGGACGCCGTGAACTGACAGGCCGGCAGCGTCTGCACTGGCCGCGCCGGCGAGTGCAGACGATTGCTTGAATTTGTCCGAAAGACCGGCTGTGATACGGCGGGCCTGCCGCTACAATCGCGCGCCTTATCTTTTGTCATTGAGACTGTTTCGATGAAATTCCGCTTTCTTCTCTGGATGTTGGGTCGCCTGATGAGCAAGGCCAGCCGCACTAATCCTGACTTCCAGAAGCAATTGGCCGACAAGGAGCTGGTCTTCCAGTTGCACACCCTGGACGGGAAGGTTGCCCGCCACTTCATCGTCAAGGATCAACGCGTGGTCAGCAAGCGGGGTCCGGCCCAGCAATCGGCCTTTGCCCTTGGCTTCAAGGACGCCACCTACGGATATGCCACCATGACCGCCAAGAACAAGCAGCTGGCGTTTATGCAGGGCATCCAGAACAAAGACATCCAGATTCAAGGCAACCCGGCGCTGGTGATGTGGTTCCAGGGGCTGACTAAGTACCTGATGCCGAAGAAAAAAAGCGCGTCCCCAAAAGCGGCCTGAACACGCCGAAATGAAAAACGCCACACGATCTCTGGGCCGCGTGGCGTTTTTGCGTCGACACCGAATCCGGTAGGGGTAGTCAGCGCGCCTGGGAGATGTTGTTGGCCAGCTCTCGCAGCGCCGCTTCGGCTTTCAATACCTTGTCCAGGGCGTGTTCAACCTGGCTTTTCTCCAGTCCCAGGCGCTGCAAGAGGCCATCGGGAATCGGCTGTGGCGGACTTGAGCCGATTCCGCGTCCACGCAGCAGGTTGATCGCCAGATATACCAGGTTTGGGTAGGCGCAATGCGGACCGGCATAGTCCGGGTCATGCTGGAAGCGTAGCGCCGTCACGATTTCATCCGGCATGGCCCAGTCGCGCATCATCCAGCTGCCGATCTGCTCGCGGGTAATACCCAGCAGGTGTTGTTCGATATGGCCATGGGCCAAGTGCGGGTTGGCTTCCTGATGCTGGCAAATCATCGCGAAGTGCGGTGGGAAAATATGCGCCAGCAGCAGATAACCGAAGTTGTGCAGCAGGCCGCTGAGATAGGCCAGTCCGGTTTCGGGGCGTTGTGGGAGGGGCATCAGGCGGGTCAGACCTTCGATCAGCGCCGCGGTGTAAATGGCTTGCTGCCAATAAGGCGTGCGCTGTTGCTTCGGGTCGCTGAGCTGATTCAGATGACGGCCAAGCGCCAAGGACAGTGCCAGGTTGATCACCAGATCGAAACCGAGCACACGGATGATTGCGTCCTCTACCGAGCGAACCTTCTGCCCCGGCCCGGCATACAGAGGCGAGGCGGCCCAGCGGATAACCTGGGCGGCCAGAGCCGGATCCGTTTCCACCACGCTGGTGATATCGTCGATGTTCGCTTCTGGGTCGGCCCGCAATTTGATGATGCGCTGAGCAGTCTGCGCCAACGGCGGAATTTCCATGGTCTCGCCCAGACGCTGCTGGATGCGTCGAGCGGTGAAATTCTGCACGGCCTGGTCGATTTCCGTACCGTCGTCGGTCGGTCGGGTCAGGTTGAGGCGGATATTGCTCAACGGCTGGCCAAACAGGCCTGGCTTGGCCTTGCCGAGTAATAGCTGGAAATGCTCGCGGGAAATATCGAGCAATAGGTTGGGGACACCGGCTTCGATGAGCAGTACCGGTTGTTCGAGCAGCCGTTCATCGTACAGGCAAGGCGAACTGGTGATCGCCGGCAACGCCGGCAGGCTGCTCAGGCCATGTCGGGTGAGCATGCGGCTCAAGCGATCCGGCTTGATGATGCTCAACGGGCGGCCGCTGACCTCGTTCAGGCGTTTCAGATCGAGCAATTGGTTGCGCGGGTAAAGAACCAGGACGGCACCGGCGCTATCTTCGAGCAGAACCGCCTGGACACGTTGGGCTGCCGGTTGACCGGGCTCCTCAATGCGCGTGCGCACGGGAACGGCCAGTTTTCGCAACAGCTGCTGAATGATAAGGGGAGGAGTCAACACGTGCTCTTGAGGCGAAAAACATTCACTCATGAAACGGGTCCGCGGTAGTGCCAGGGTTTCAACTATATCGGCCGCAAGGCGCGATTCAGTAGGTTCAGGATGCTTAAACCTGGCCATAATGCTGTCCATGGCGCAGCCATCGCTCCAATAGTGGACTGACATGCTGAGGCCAATGGGCCAGCAGCGCTTGGGCCGCATCGCGTACGGCGGGAAGGAGGTCGGCGTCGCGCAATAAATCGGCGACCTTGAACTGCAAGAGGCCGGTTTGCCGGGTGCCCAGCATTTCGCCCGGGCCGCGCAGTTCCAGGTCCTTTTCGGCGATGACGAAGCCGTCGCTGGTTTCGCGCATGATGGCCAGCCGTTCGCGACCCAGCTGCGATAACGGCGCGTGGTAGAGCAGGACGCAGTGGCTGGCTGCGCTGCCACGGCCGACTCGGCCGCGCAGTTGATGCAGCTGTGCAAGACCCAGGCGCTCGGGATTCTCGATGATCATCAGGCTGGCATTGGGTACGTCGACGCCGACTTCAATCACTGTCGTGGCAACCAGTAACTCCAGTTCGCCACGTTTGAACGCGTCCATTACTGCTGCTTTTTCGGCCGGCTTCATGCGTCCGTGTACCAATCCGACACGCAGCTCGCCCAAGGCCGAGGTGAGCTCCTCAAAACTGGTCTCGGCCGCCTGGCAGGTGAGTTCCTCGGATTCCTCGATCAGTGTGCACACCCAATAGGCCTGACGGCCTTCCTGGCAGGCGGCGCGTACTCGCTCGATGACTTCGATGCGGCGGCTGTCGGCGATCACCAGGGTATTCACCGGCGTGCGCCCCGGTGGCAGCTCGTCGAGAATCGAGGTGTCCAGGTCGGCGTAGGCGCTCATGGCCAGGGTGCGCGGGATCGGCGTGGCGGTCATGATCAGCTGGTGCGGGCAGAGCCGGCCATCGACACCCTTCTGGCGCAGCGCCAGACGCTGTTGCACGCCGAAGCGGTGTTGCTCGTCAATGATCGCCAGGGCCAGACGCTGGAAACGCACCTCTTCCTGAAATAGCGCGTGGGTGCCGACGATCATGGGTGCACCGCTGGCGATACGCTCCAAGGCACTGGCGCGTGCCTTGCCTTTAAGCTTCCCGGCCAGCCAGGCGACCTCAATGCCGAGCGGCTCCAGCCAGCGGCTGAAGTTGATGAAGTGCTGCTCGGCGAGAATCTCGGTGGGCGCCATCAGCGCTACCTGATAGCCCGCTTCCAGCGCTTGCAGGGCGGCCAGCGCGGCGACCACGGTCTTGCCGGCGCCGACATCACCCTGCACCAGGCGCAGCATGGGCTCATGCTGGCTGAGGTCATAGGCGATCTCGGCACCGACGCGTTGCTGCGCGCCGGTGGGGGTGAAGCCCAGGTTCTGCAAGAACAACTGCGGCAGGCGCTGGGCGACCGGCAAGGCCGGTGCGGCCTGGGCGCGCACTTGCTCACGCAGGCGCTGCAGGGACAACTGATGGGTGAGCAATTCTTCAAAGGCCAGGCGGCGCTGGGCCCAGTGCTGGCCCTCGGCGAGTTCGTCCAGGTCGGCATCCGGTGGCGGGCGATGCAAGTAGCGGATCGCCTCGTCCAGCGCGCCGAGGCGGTAATCGCGGGCCAGCTCGAGGGGCAGCCAGTCTGGCAAGCTGTGGGGCCCCAGGCGCGCGAGGGCCTGTTCGCTAAGCGTACGCAGGCGTTGCTGGGTCAGGCCTTCAGTACTGGGATAAATGGGCGTCAGGGTCTGTTCGACCGGCGCGGGCTCAGCCCCGCTCAGAGCGCGGTACTCGGGGTGATAAATTTCCAGGCCGGTGGCGCCGGGACGTACTTCGCCGTAACAGCGCAACGCAGTGCCACGCTTCATGCCGTCTTTTTGCGCTTGGCTGAAATGAAAAAAACGCAGGGACAAGCCACCGCTGCCATCATGCAGGCGCACCAACAGGCTACGTCGTCGACCCATGACCACGTCGACACCGGCGACTACGCCTTCGATCACGGCATCCTGACCGGGGCGCAAGGCCCCGATGGGCGTGATGCGGGTGCGGTCCTGGTAGCGCAGTGGCAGATGGAAGAGCACGTCCTGGAGCGTTTCCAGGCCAACCTTGGCGAGCTTCTCCGCCAGTGCGGCGCCCACCCCTTTCAGGGTGGTTACCGGCACTTGGGACAGTTCGCTCATGCCGGCTCGGTGACGGCCGGACTGGGCGAACGGCTGACGGAGCAGAGACGAATCGAGTCCATCACCACTTCAATGGCCTTAGGCCGCGGAAAGCTGGCCCGCCAGGCGATGGCGACCGTGCGGTAGGGGACCGGGGGCGTCATGGGGCGGATATCGATCACGCCCTCTGCATAGTGATGACTGTTGACGGCCGACAATGGCAGGACGGAGACACCCAACCCCGAGGCGACCATATGGCGGATGGTTTCCAGCGAACTGGATTCGACAGTGGTGTGACTGGCGGCTTCGCCCCGGCGCGTGGTCGGGCAGGCCTCGAGCACCTGGTCCCGGAAGCAGTGACCTTCACCGAGTAACAGCAGGCTTTTGTCGTTGAGCATGGAGGCGTCGATGGTGTCTTTCGCAGACCAGGGGTGGCCACTGGGCATCAGCACATAGAACGGCTCGTCGTACAGCGAGCGAGTCAGGACATCTGCTTCCTGGAACGGCAGGGCAATGATGATCGCGTCCAGTTCGCCGGTACGCAGCTTGTCGCGCAGGACGTGGGTGAAATTTTCCTCGATGTACAGCGGCATGTCCGGTGCCACGCGATGCAGCTGAGGGATCAGGTGCGGGAACAGATACGGGCCGACGGTGTAGATGGCGCCCAGCTTGAGCGGTGCGGCCAGCTGGTTCTTGCCGGCCTGGGCCAGCTCGCGAATGCCCTGGGCCTGTTCGAGTACTTTCTGCGCCTGGGCCACGATACCTTCGCCGACAGGCGTGACGCGCACCGCGCTTTTGCTGCGTTCAAAGATCAAGACGCCCAGTTCGTCTTCAAGCTTCTTGACGCCGACAGAGAGCGTCGGCTGGCTGACGTGGCAGCGCTCTGCGGCGCGGCCAAAATGCTGTTCTTGAGCGAGGGTAACGATATAGCGCAGTTCAGTAAGGGTCATAGCGAATATCCATTGCAATGACCCCAAGCATAGCCGCTGTCTTGTTTGGAACCAACCGCCGGCGGGCCCTCGAAACGCAGCTGCAGACGTGTAGCGGTCAACGTCATGGCCCGGCGGACTCGGACGGATGGCAAGCTTAAAGGTGAAAACGCTCGAATTGCGACTACTCAGCCACGCTCCAGCGAGTACACGAACGGCGCGACCACTTCCAGGCTGCCATTTTTCAACAGTTCTGGCGGGGGCGCAGGCAGGGGCTGGGCGCGGCGGATCATCTGCAGGGCGGCGCGATCCAGCGAGGGGCTGCCGGAGCGGCCGACCAGTTGGTGGTCGATGACCTTGCCACGAGCGTCGATCACGAAGCGCACCTTGACCACGCCTTCTTGGCCGCGGCGCCGGGCGTCGTTGGGGTAACGCTTGTAGCGGTTCAGGTGACCGAGTAGGCGGCTCTCCCAACTGGGTTGTCCCTGTGTGGCCTGGGTGTTGGCTGACAGCTGCGACGATGATTCGGGTGCACGGGCCTGTTGGCTCGGCTTGGCCGGCGGCGTTTCCACCGGCGGTGTCGAGCTGGGTTCGGGTTCGGGCTCGCGTGGCAACGGCTTGGGCTCGGGCGGCTTGGGCTTGGGCGGTTTCGGCTTGGGCTTGGGCTTGGGTTTGGGCGGTGGTGGCAGGGCGATTTCCGGCTCGGGCGCCTCGGCCAGCTTGGGCAATTCAGGCTCAGGCTCAGGTTCCGGCTCGGGTTCTTGCGGGCGCGGCGGTGGTGTCGGGCTGGGCGCTTCGGGAATCGGCGCCAGCTCCAGCATCATCGCTGGGGGCGGCAAATCGGCCAAGGGCGCAGCCTGGGGCTGCCAGTACAGCGACCAGAGGGCCAGGCCAACATGGATGCCGAGTACCAGCAGCAGGCTGAGCCCCCAGCGGGTCAGTTTGCGCGCGCTGCTGCTCATTGCTGGCCGACCGTCTCCAGGCCGACCAAGCCGATCTTCAGGTAGCCGGCGGCGCGCAGGCCATCCATGACTTCCATGAGGTTGCCGTAATCCAGCGCGTTGTCGCCGCGTAGAAAAATGGTGGTGTCCTTTTTCCCCTGGGTGGCGCCATCCAGCGCCGTACCCAGTTGCTCCAGGCTGATCTCGTCATTGCCCAGGAACAGGCTGTGGTCTTCCTTGATGCTCAGGTAGACCGGTTTGTCCGGGCGCGGCGTGGGTTTGGCTGCGGCGGCCGGCAGGTCGAGCTTGACGTCCACGGTCGCCAGGGGGGCGGCGACCATGAAGATGATCAGCAGCACCAGCATCACGTCGATGAAGGGCGTTACGTTGATTTCACTGGCTTCGGCGAGATCGTCGTTTCCTTCCTTCAGGTGCATGCCCATGGGTTAGCCCACCTTGACCACGTGAGGCTGCGGGCTGCGCTCGCCGAACGATTGATGGTCCTGGTCACGGCTGACCAGCAGCAGGACTTGCGCTGCGGCGTCGCCGACCTGGGCCTTGTAGGCAGCGATCGAGCGGGCGAAGACGTTGTAGATGATCACTGCGGGAATGGCCGCGACCAGGCCCAGGGCGGTGGCCAGCAGCGCTTCGGCGATACCGGGAGCCACCACAGCGAGGTTGGTGGTCTGGGTCTTGGCGATACCGATGAAGCTGTTCATGATCCCCCACACGGTGCCGAACAGGCCGATGAACGGCGAGGTCGATCCGATGGTGGCGAGCACGCCGGTACCCTGGCTCATTTCCCGGCCGCTGGCAGCCACCAGGCGGTCCAGACGAAAACCGACGCGCTCCTTGATACCTTCCCTGTCGGCGTGCTTGCCGGACAGGTTCAGCTCGTCCTGGGCATCCTCGATCAGCACGCGAGTGAAACTGTGTGCTTCACGGGGTTGCTCGGCGGCCTGCTTGAGGCTGCGAGCTTTCTTCATCTCCAGCGCTTCGCGGCGCAGCAGGCGTTTGGCGCGCATCAGCTCAAGGCCTTTGGCGATGCCGATGGTCCAGGTGAGGATCGAAGCCAGGATCAAGCCAATCATGACGGCTTTGACGACGATGTCGGCGCCTTGATACATGCCCCAGGGCGACAGGTCATGGGCCAGGCCGTGGGAAACGTCCGCCGGCGGTTGGGGTACTGGAGCCAGGGCCTCTGGCGCGCCTTCTTGTGCCTCAGCCGTGCTGTCGGCTGGCAGCGCGGCCGAGTCGGCGGCTTCTGAAATCGGCGCAGTGGCTGAAAGCGCTGCGCTGTCGTGTGCGTTCGGGGCGGGCACGGCTGCGTCGGCGAACACCTGGGTGGGCAGGATCAGCAGGCTGAAGACAGCAGCCAGCAAAACGCTCGAATGGCGTGGGGAATGAACCCGGGGGTGGGCGCGAAAGAGCAACGATTTCATGCGGGCCGGACCTACGCGTGAGAGCAAGACAGTTCAGCGCGAGACGCTGAAGCGGAATGGCCGGCATTATTGCAATTAATTCTCGTTCGTCAAAGGGCTAAATCGATTAGCGGCGGCGTGAAGTGGCCTGCTATTACTCGCAATGGCCTAATGCTGCGAGCACTTTTAATGGAGAAGATCATGCCTAATGCCCCTGCTTTACTGATTGCCGGCTGCGGCGACATTGGTTCCCGGGTCGGCCTGCGCCTGGCCACGCAGGGCTGGCGCGTACAGGGTTTGCGGCGTCATGTCGCAGGCTTGCCGTCGGCTATCCAGCCCCTTTATGCCGATCTGGCCTCGCCACACTGCCCAGAGGATTGGCCGCAGACAGCGCCGGATTATGTGTTGTACGCCGTGGCTGCCCAGCAACGGGATGAGGCGGGCTATCGCGCCGCCTATGTCGAGGGGCTGCGTAATCTGTTGGGGTGGCTGAATGCACGTGGTCAGCGACCGCGTCGTCTGCTGTTTGTCTCCAGCACCGCCGTTTACGCCCAGCAGGCGGGTGAGTGGGTGGATGAACACGCGCCGTGCGAGCCGAGCGGCTTCAACGGGCAGGTCATGCTCGAGGCCGAGCGTCTGGCGCTCGGCAGCGGCGTGCCGGCCAGCGTCGTGCGTCTGGCAGGGCTGTATGGCCCGCACAGTCGCATGCTGCTGGATCAAGTGCGTGCCGGGCTGCAGGTACAGAGTGAGCCGCCCCTGTTTGCCAATCGCATCCATCGCGACGATGCCGCCGGCTTGCTGGCGTATTTGCTGCAGGCCGATGCGCAAGGCAGGGTGCTGGACGACTGCTATCTGGGCGTGGACGACGAACCGGCGGCCTTGCATGAGGTGGTGGCCTGGCTGCGTGAGCAGCTGGGTATAGGAAATTGGGCTGAGCAGGCCCTGGGGCGTCGCGCCGGCAGCAAGCGGTGCAGCAATGCACGGGCTCGCGCGCTGGGCTGGCGGCCTGAGTATCCCAGCTACCGGGAAGGCTATGCCGCGTTACTGACGCATGGCCAATGATTGCAGAAGGAAGGCTGTGAAGCGTAAAGGCCCGCTCCAACGATTGACCGTTGGAGCGGGCCTTTACCATGGGCTGCGCTGAATATCAGCCCGAGACGCGGTAATCACCCGCAGGCAGAAGCCTGCTGGCAAAGGGCGTGCTTATTCGACGACCAGGATGGCGTCCATTTCCACCAGCGAACCCTTGGGCAGGCTGTTGATGCCGATGGCGGCGCGGGCCGGATAGGGCTGCTGGAAGTAACGGCCCATGATCTCGTTGAGCTGGCCGAAGTTGGCCAGATCGGTCAGGTAGATGTTCAGCTTGACCACGTCGGCCAGGGAACCGCCGGCGGCTTCGGCAACCGACTTGAGGTTTTCGAAGACCTGCACGGTCTGTGCTTCAAAGCCCTCGACCAGTTCCATGGTCTGCGGGTCTAGCGGAATCTGCCCGGACATGTAGACGGTGTTGCCCGCCTTGATGGCTTGGGAATAAGTGCCGATGGCGGCGGGAGCCTTGTCGGAGGTGATGACGGTCTTGCTCATGGAAAACTCCTTGATGAAGGCAGCTTCAAGCGGCGAGCTTCAAGCTGCAAGTAAGGCGGGTATCGCTGCAGACTGTACGTGGCGTGGCTGAACAGCGGCTGCTACGGGTAGCTTGCAGCCCGAAGCTTGCCGCTGCTTTCAGGCCCTGACCCGCGTAATGCGCGTCACGCCCATCAGAATGCGCAGTTTCTTGATGACCCGCGCCAGGTGTACACGGTCACGCACGCTGACCACCATCTGTACCACGCTGAGGCGGCCGTCGCGTTCGTCCATGCTGATTTTTTCGATGTTGCCATCAGCGGCGTTGACGCTGCCGGCAAGCAGGGCGATGAGTCCGCGCTGGTGTTCCAGTTCAACGCGCAGTTCGACATTGAATTCGCCGCTAACGTCCTTGGCCCAGGTCAGCGGGATGCATTTTTCCGGGTTGGTGCGAATCTCGGCGATGTTTTTGCACCCATCGAGGTGCACCACCATGCCCTTGCCGGCCGACAGGTGCCCCACAATCGGGTCGCCGGGAATCGGCGTGCAGCACTTGGCGAAGCTGAGCACCAGGCCTTCGGTGCCGCGAATAGCCAGCGGACCTTCGGAGGCGCTGGGCAGCTGCTCGTTGCTGTCGCCGGTGAGTAAGCGACGCGCCACGACGTAGGCCATGCGATTGCCCAAACCGATCTCTTCGAGCAAATCCTCGACGACTTCAAGCTGATACGCGTCGAGCAGCACCTGGAAGCGTTCCGGGGCAATATGCTCCAGATCGCTGTCAAAGCCGGCGAGCGCCTTGTTGAGCAGGCGCTCGCCGAGGCTGATCGACTCGGAGCGACGCTGCTGCTTGAGGGCGTGGCGGATATGGGTACGCGCCTTGCCGCTGACCACGAAGTTCAGCCAGGCGGGATTCGGCCGGGTGCCGGGTGCGGTGACGATTTCCACAGTTTCGCCGCTTTCCAGCGGTTGCGACAGCGGTGCCAGGCGGCGGTTGATGCGGCAGGCGATGCAGCTATTGCCGACATCGGTGTGCACCGCATAGGCAAAGTCGACCGCGGTGGAGCCTTTGGGCAGCTCCATGATGCGGCCCTTGGGCGTGAAGACATAGACCTCGTCGGGAAACAGGTCGATCTTCACGCTCTCGATGAACTCCAGCGAGTTGCCGGCGCGCTGCTGCAGTTCGAGCACACCCTTGAGCCAGCGTCGGGCACGGGCATGGTTGCCCTTGGGCTGCTCATCATCACTGGATTTATACAGCCAGTGCGCAGCAATACCGTTGTTGGCCAGCTCTTCCATTTCGCGGGTGCGAATCTGGATTTCGATGGGCACGCCATGCATGCCGAACAGTGTGGTGTGCAGCGATTGGTAGCCGTTGGCCTTGGGAATCGCGATGTAGTCTTTGAAACGCCCGGGTAACGGTTTGTACAGGCTGTGCACGGCACCCAGAACGCGGTAGCAGGTATCGACCTTGTCGACCACGATGCGGAACGCATAGACGTCCATGATTTCGTGGAACGCCTTGCGCTTGCCGCGCATCTTCTTGTAGATGCTGAACAGGTGCTTCTCGCGGCCACTGACCTCGCCGCCCAGGCCTTCACGCTCCAGACAATGGGTCAGCGATGCTTCGATCTTGTTGACGATTTCCTTGCGATTGCCCCGCGCGCCGCGCACTGCCGCACGGATGCGTTCGCAGCGCATCGGGTACATGGCGCGAAAGCCGAGGTCTTCGAACTCGACGCGAATGTTGTGCATGCCCAGGCGATTGGCGATGGGTGCGTAGATTTCCAGGGTTTCCTTGGCAATGCGCCGGCTCTTCTCGTGCGGCATGGCATCGAGGGTGCGCATGTTGTGCAGGCGGTCGGCGAGCTTGACCAGGATCACGCGAATGTCGCGGGCCATGGCCATGGCCATTTTCTGGAAGTTTTCCGCTTGCGCCTCGGCCTTGGTCTCGAAGTTCATCTGGGTCAGTTTGCTGACCCCGTCGACCAGTTCGGCGACGGTTTCGCCGAATTGCACGGTGAGCGCTTCCTTGGCAATGCCGGTGTCCTCGATCACGTCGTGCAGCATGGCGGCCATCAGGCTCTGATGGTCCATGTGCATTTCCGCGAGGATATTGGCCACCGCCAGGGGATGGGTGACGTAGGCTTCGCCACTGCGCCGGCGCTGCCCGTCATGGGCCTGCTCGGCGTAGAAATAGGCGCGGCGCACCAGGTTGACCTGATCCGGGCCCAGATAGGTCGACAACCTGTCGGCGAGGGTTTCAATACCGGGCATGAGGTTACCTCCTGCTGCCGGTGAGGATCCCGGTTACCGAGAGACGTCGACCAGGCATGATTTTACAGAGCCTCGTTGTTGGCCTCGTCCTCGAAGGCAGCGAACAGCGGCTCGTCTTCAACGATTTCTTCCTGGGCGATTACGTCGTAATCGATCAGGCCACTGGCGATTTCACGCAGGGCGACAACGGTGGGCTTGTCATTTTCCCAGGCGACCTTCGGCTCCTTGCCGCCGGTGGCCAACTGACGGGAACGCTTGGTGGCGAGCATGACCAGCTCGAAGCGGTTATCAACGTTGTCCAGGCAGTCTTCAACGGTAACGCGGGCCATGGTGTTCCTCTGCGAATAGCGAATGGGGCGGCTGCCCAAGGGGGCGAGCGGACTGGCAAGTCTAGAAAATCACCAGCATTAAGGGAAGCTTTAAAAGCAACGGCTCGCGATAAGCGACACGCTGCAGGCCCGCTAAACGCGGGCGCTCATGGATTCGGCGAGCGAGTCAGAGCGGCGGTAAACGACATCCACCCCGTGATTATTAGTACAGCCTTTACGCCAGCAGTTCGCTCAGCAACTGCTGGTGGCGTTGTTGCTGGGCATCCTGGCGCAACTGGTTGGCGCGGAAGATCGCCTTGAGATCGTCCAGAGCATGGGCGAAGTCGTCGTTGATCACCAGGTAGTCATACTCGACGTAATGACTCATTTCACTGACCGCCTCGCGCATGCGGTCGTCGATGACCTCGTCGCTGTCCTGGCCGCGGTTGGTCAGGCGCTGGCGCAGGGCCTGCTGGGTCGGTGGCAGGATGAAGATCGAGCGCGCCTGGGGCATCAGCCGGCGCACCTGTTGTGCGCCTTGCCAATCGATTTCCAGGATCAGGTCGTAGCCCTCTGCGAGGGTCTGCTCCAGCCAGCGCTGCGAGGTGCCGTACAGGTTGCCGAAGACCTCGGCGTGTTCGAGGAATTCGCCGCCTTCCAGCATCGCCTGGAACTGTTCGCGGACCACGAAGTGGTAGTTGACGCCGTCTACCTCACCGGGGCGAATGTTGCGGGTGGTGTGTGACACCGATACGCGCACCTGCGGCATGCTATCGATCAGCGCCTTGACCAGGCTGGTTTTGCCGGCCCCAGAGGGGGCAGAGACAATGTACAGGGTGCCGTTAGCGGGGTTCATGGAAATCTTGCTCACTCGATGTTCTGCACTTGTTCGCGCATTTGTTCAATCAGCACCTTGAGATTGACCGCCGCCTGGGTACTGCGCGGGTCAAAGGCCTTGGAGCCGAGGGTATTGGCTTCGCGGTTGAGTTCCTGCATGAGGAAATCCAGTCGCCGACCGGCGGCGCCGCCGGCCTTGAGCACGCGGCGTACTTCACCAACATGAGTGCTCAGGCGATCGAGCTCCTCGGCGACATCACTTTTTTGGGCCAGCAGCACCAATTCCTGTTCCAGGCGCTGCGGGTCGACTTCGCCCTGCAGCTCGGCGAAGCGGTCGAGAATTTTCTGGCGCTGCAGGGCGAGCATAAGCGGCACTTGCTGGCGCAGCGTGGCGACCTCTTCGAGAATACTGTCCAGGCGCTCGTTGAGCAGTTTGCTCAGCTCCGTCCCTTCACGCTCGCGACCTTGGCGTAGCTCATCCAGCGCCTCGCGAAACAGCTGGGTGGCAGCGGCGTTGAGGGCTTGGGGGTCGGCGGCATCGGCGACCAGCACGCCTGGCCACGCCAGCACTTCCAGCGGATTGAGCGGCGCTGGTTGCTTAATCAGAGCGGCCACGCTTTCCGCGGCATTGATCAACTGGGCGGCGCGCTCGCGATCAATCTGCAGCGGCTTGCCGGTGGTGTCCTCCACCAGGCGCAGCGTGCATTCCACCTTGCCGCGCGACAGGCCTTGGCGCAGCGCATCACGGACGGCGCCTTCGAGGTCGCGAAAGGATTCCGGCAGGCGCAGGTGCGGCTCTAGGTAGCGGTGATTGACCGAACGCAGTTCCCAGATCAAGGTGCCGTGGGGGCCTGTGCGCTCGCTACGGGCGAAGGCGGTCATGCTGTGCACCATGGGATAAACCTCTGGGATATGGGTAACGAAAGACCCGAGATTGTAAGGGAAAAAACACCTTTAAGCTGTAGGCTTCCCGCCTTCGACGCCACGCGGACGCCTCGTATGGCGTGCCGTCCGGCTCAATCCACGGGTTGCCTTGAGCGGGCAACTGCCTATATGGCCGACCAACCCCCTATAATGTCGGCTGAAATTTCTCTCCAGCAGGAAGTCCCAATGAAGCGACCCAGTGGCCGCGCCGCCGAACAGCTGCGTCAGATCCGCATTACCCGCAACTACACCAAGCATGCCGAAGGCTCGGTACTGGTCGAGTTCGGCGATACCAAGGTGATCTGCACCGTGAGTGTCGAGTCCGGCGTGCCGCGCTTTCTCAAAGGGCAGGGACAGGGCTGGCTGACCGCCGAATACGGCATGCTGCCGCGTGCCACCGGCGAACGCACTCAGCGCGAGGCCAGCCGCGGCAAGCAAGGCGGCCGCACCTTGGAAATCCAGCGGTTGATCGGTCGCTCGCTGCGCGCCGCGCTGGACATGAGCAAGCTGGGCGAGAACACCCTGTACGTCGACTGCGACGTGATCCAGGCGGATGGCGGCACCCGCACCGCGTCGATCACCGGCGCCATGGTTGCGCTGATCGATGCACTGAAAGTTCTCAAGAAGCGCGGCGCCTTGAAAAATGGCGATCCGATCAAGCAGATGATTGCGGCGGTCTCGGTAGGCATCTATCAGGGCGAGCCGGTGCTGGACCTTGATTACCTGGAAGACTCCGCGGCGGAAACCGACCTCAACGTAGTCATGACCGACGCTGGCGGTTTCATTGAAGTACAAGGCACTGCTGAAGGCGCTCCGTTCCAGCCGGAAGAGCTCAATGCCATGCTGGCCCTGGCCCGCAGCGGCCTTGATGAACTATTCGCCTTGCAGCGCGCCGCGCTGGCCGACTGAAGGAACCCCAGCGATGAACGATCAACCCCTGGTTCCGCAGCCCAGTGTCGAGGCTCGTCGCTGGGCCATGCTCTGTCACTACGCCGCCTTCGCCTGGTTCATCGTGCCGATGATCGGCAATGTGCTGGGGCCGCTGATCGTCTGGCAGCTGAAGAAGGACCTGGATCCGTTCGTTGACCAACAGGGCAGGGAAGCGCTGAACTTCCAGATTACGGTCAGCGTTGCATTGATGGTCTGCGGGCTGCTGGCCTGGATACTGATCGGCTTCCCGCTGATGGTACTGGTCAGCGTGGTCGCCCTGGTGCTGGTGATTATTGCCGGCATCAAGGCCAACGACGGGGTGGCCTATCGGTACCCCTTCTGTTGGCGGTTGGTGAAATAAAAAAAGCCCTGCAGATGCAGGGCTTTTTTATGGCGCGGTGCTCAGTTGCATTCCAAGGGCATGCCGCACGGGGCGAAACCGCAAAAGGCGTCGACACGGCCAACATCGCCCTCGACCGGCTCCTGAGTGCGCAAGGCGTTCACCGAGCCGTCCTGCAGGTTGGTGTGAGTGTCGATAACCAGCGCAGCGCTAATCGCCAGGAGCAGCGCCAGCAGCAGGAGGCGCGCAGGGCTACGGGGTTGAGTGGTGCTCATCTCAGTTCTCCAGGCCAAACCAGCGGCGGGCGCGTACGCCGAGCAAGCTGCCGATGAAGGCCAGGGCAAACCAGACCCAACCGTGCAGGCTGCCGGAGGCGATGCCGCTAAACAGCGCGCCGACGTTGCAACCAAAGGCCAGACGTGCGCCATAGCCCATCAGCAGCCCACCGATGATGGCGGCCAGAGCCGAACCGAGCGGAATGCGTGTTACTGGGGCGAAACGCCCGGCCAGGCCGGCAGCAAACAGCGCACCGAGAATCAGGCCGAAGTTGGTCACCGAGGTGGTTTCGGCCAGGATCGGCCCTTCCAGGGCGGCGGCCGGCATCGACCAGGTCCAGTATTCCCAGCTGCTGACGTCCAGACCGACCAGGTCAGCGAGCTTGGCACCCCACAGGTTGAAGGCGAAGGTCACCGACCACGGCTGTCCCGACAGCAGCAGGTTGGCCACGCTGAGCAGCGCTAGAGCTAGCGAAGCCCAGGCCAGCGGCCAATAGCCGCGCCATAGGCGCTGTCCGTTGCTCAGCTCAGGGACACCGGCGGGCGCGCGAAAAATCGAGGCCACTTGCTGCCGCTTGCGTTGCTCCCAGCGGCGCGCCAGGAAGAACACGCCGCCAAGAGCGGCCAGCTGCAGGACGATAACTGGCAGTGAACCCCAGTCGTTGGCGGGTTGGATTACGCCGATATGCCACTGCTGCGACCACCAGGGCAGGTGGGCGGTGCCAAGGAGCGCGCCGGCGATGAAGAACGCCAGGGTAATCAGCATGCGCACGCTGCCGCCGCCAATGGTGAACAGCGTGCCGGAGGCGCAGCCGCCACCCAGCTGCATGCCGACACCGAACATCAAGGAGCCGACCATGAGCGAGAGGCCGATGGGCCCAACGGCGCCCGTCAGCGGCTGGCCGAACGCCGAGCCGGCTTGCAGCAGCGGAATGAGCACCACGCATGTCAGGCCGATCCCCAGCATTTGCGCGCGGATGCTGGCGGTGCGGCCATCGGTGATGGCTGCGCGCCAACCGCCGGCGAAGCTGAAGCTGGCGTGGTACATGACGTAGCCGAAACCGGCGCCGACCAGAGCGAGCAGGCCCTGGCGCACATCAATGGTGTAAAAACAGGCCAGCGCAAGCGTGACAATACCCACGGCCGCCACCAGGGTGACCGGGGTATCGATACGCTTGTCTGCCGCGACCGCTGGGGTCTGGGAGACAAGAATGCTCATGGATCAGCCTTTGAACGGACCGTAGCCGGGGTTGACCCATCCTTCCCACTTGCCTTCGAACGCATCCACCTGTTCGACGCCCAGCAGTTTCAACACGGTATAGGCCTGGGCAAGTTGCAGGCCGCCTCGTGCGAATATCACCACATGGGTGTTGGCGGTAACGCCTTGCTTGGCGAACAGCTCGCGCAGTTCGGCCGAGCTCTTCAGGGTGCGGTCGGCGTTCAGGGTGTCGTTCCAATACACATTGACTGAGTCCGGGATACGCCCGACCACGTAGTCGTCCGCAGGGCGAACATCCACCACCACGGCACCGGCCTTCTGTGCGGCGCGCACGGCGGCTTCATCGAGGAATTTCGGGCCCAGGGAGTTGACCTGGTTCAGGGCGTCGCCCGCAAAGCTGAAGTTGGCCAGCTGCAGGGTTTGCGGCGTGTCGGCGCGGCTCCATTCATCCCAGCTCTTGTCATAGAACTTGACGTTGTTGAAGCCCAGATCCTTGAGGAACAGGTAGGAGCTGGAGGCAAAGGCGCCGCTGCCGCAGTAGGAGACCACCGCCTTGTCAGGGGTGATGCCCTTGGCGGCCAGTTCATTGAGCACGTCCTGGCGGTTGCGGACCTCAGAGGTCTTCTTGTTCAGGAAGTCAGTAACCGGAATGGCTTTGGCACTCGGAATCACGCCGTCTTCCGACGCCGCCAGAAAGCGACCGTCGAGGATGACAGTGTCCGTGGCGCCGATGTGCTGGGCGACGAAATCGCGCTCCACACGGTTCTCACGCTTCTGAGTGAGTTTGAAATCGCTCGGCGTGACGCGGGTGGGCTGGGTGGTCAGCGTGCCTTTCCACTGGCTCAGGCCGCCGTCAAGAACGTGCAACTTGTCGAAGCCGGCATAGTCCAGCACGACGTAGGTGCGTCCGGCCATGGAGGTGGCGCCATAGATCAACAGGGTGTCGTCATAGCTGATGCCTGCTTGGCGCAGAGCCTTCTCGATTTGTGCATCGTCGGCGTATTCGTTGCGGATGCCATCGCGTTCGGAAACGTTCAATGCCTGCCAGGGCAGATGAATCGCACCGGCAACATGCCCCTTGGCGTATTCGGCCTCGCTGCGGATGTCGAGAATCTTGACCCCAGCCTGCTGGCTTAGGGTCCGAAATTCGGCTTGGGAAACGATCAGGCTGGGGGCGGCTGAGGCCAGGCTGGGCACGGTGCCGGCCAAGGCCAGAACGGTAAGACTGCTGGCTAGCAGGTGACGCAAAGAGGGGCTATTCATGAGACTGCTCAACTTCGTGAAAGCGCAGAGCGCAAGGGAAATCAAGCAACGATTCTAGGCGAGGAGATATATTCTTCAAAAGAATGTTTAGTGATTTTTATATTCTAAATTTGCATAGACGGATTGTTGAGGAAAAAGCCGCAACAAACGCTAAGTAACTGAGCAGAAAGAAAAAACCGCAGCAGGGCTGCGGTTTTGATACCAGGGCGGGCGCGGCTCAGACACTCAGCAGCCAATCGTAATCGACTGTCAGCGGTGCGTGTTGAGAGAAGCGCGGCTGGCGAGGCAGTTTGGCACTGCGCACGCAGCGGCGCATGCCAGGGGTCAGCAGTTGGTAATCGAAGCGCCAGCCCAGGTTGAGGGTTTCCGCTTGTTCACTGTTGGGCCACCAGCTGTACTGGTCGCCCTCGCGGCTGACCTCGCGCAACGCATCAACATAGCCCATGGTGCCCAATACTTCGTCCATCCAGGCCCGCTCGGGTGCCAGAAAGCCTGGTAGCTGCTGGCAGTCGCGCCAGTTCTTCACGTCGATTTTCTGGTGGGCGACGTGCAGGGAACCGCAATAGATGTATTCGCGACGCTTGCGACGTTGCTTGTCCAGGTAGCGGGCAAAGTCCTCCATGAACTTGAATTTCTGGTTCAGGTTTTCATCGCCATCCTGGCCGGATGGCAGGAGCAGGCTGGCAATACTCACCTTGTCGAAATCGGCCTGCAGATAACGCCCATAGCGATCGGCTGTTTCAAAACCGAGACCGCTGATGACGGCCTTGGGCTGCTGGCGGGAATAAATCGCCACGCCGCCCTGGCTGGGCACTTCGGCCTCGCACGCGTACAGGAAATAACCATCCAGCTGAAACGCCGGGTCATCCAGTTCGAAAGTGGAAGCGCGCGTGTCTTGCAGGCAGATCACGTCGGCATTCTGGGCTTGCAGCCAGCTGAGAAGACCTCGCTCGGCTGCTGCCTGAATGCCATTCACGTTCACATTGATGATCCGCATAAATGGCCCCAAAAAAGTCGGGTGGGCGTGATCAGATCGATCATCTGCGCCCGAGGAACCGCAAGGATAGGCGGCTCAAATTCACAGAAAGCCAGCATTGTGAGCTGGCCGGCAATATTGACGGCGAATCTTATCATTCCGAGCTGCTATAACGCAGCGTTACGTTAAGTTTCTGCCTATCGAGGCGATGCCTAAAAGCTCTTGGTCGTTAATAGAGGCATCCTTCAAACGTACCGACTCGAGGTGCTGTTACCTCGAATGCGTGGGGCCGGACGGGCGTGTATCATGCGAGCCGTTTGCAACCGGCTCAATTCAGGTTTTTTCCATGCAGGCTTACCAGCGCGATTTCATCCGTTTTGCCATCGAACGCGGCGTGCTGCGTTTTGGTGAATTCACCCTCAAGTCCGGTCGGACCAGCCCGTATTTCTTCAATGCCGGGCTGTTCAACAGCGGCGGCGCACTGGCCAAGCTGGGACAATTTTATGCGGCGGCGATCCAGGACAGCGGTATCGATTTCGATGTGCTGTTCGGCCCAGCCTACAAGGGTATTCCGTTGGCGGCGACCACTGCCGTGGCCCTAGCCGAACAGCATGATCGTGACCTGCCCTGGTGTTTCAACCGCAAGGAAGCCAAGGATCACGGCGAAGGCGGCACCCTGGTGGGTGCGCCGCTGGCGGGCCGTGTGCTGATCGTCGATGACGTGATCACCGCCGGCACGGCGATTCGTGAAGTCATGCAGATCATCCAGGCCCAGGGCGCGCAGGCTGCCGGTGTGCTGATTGCCTTGAACCGCCAGGAGCGCGGCCAGGGTGAATTGTCGGCAATCCAGGAAGTGGAACGCGATTTCGCCATGCCGGTGATCAGCATCGTGTCGTTGGCCCAGGTGCTGGAATACCTCGCTGAAGACGCTGAGCTCAAGCGCTACTTGCCAGCGGTCGAAGCCTACCGCGTACAGTACGGCGTCTGATTCTGGTTCAAGGGAGTAAGAGGCATGGCTCGACAGGGACGGTTTCGCAAGGTGCTGGTAGTGATGTCGCTGCTGGCCTGGCCGGCAGCGGCCAGTGAGCTGTACCGTTATACCAACGACCAGGGCGTGTTGGTGCTCGACCGCCATGGCGTGCCGGCGCAATTTATCGGTAAAGGGTACGAAGTGCTCAACAGCCAGGGCCGAGTGATCCGGGTGATTCCGCCGGCTTTGAGTGCAGAGCAGTACCAGCGCCTGCAGGATGAGAAGGCGCAGGCCGAAGCGGATACCAAGCTGCTGCGTCTGTATGCCGGGGTGGCTGATGTCGATCGCGCCAGACAGCGCAAACTGGCTGAATTGGATGGGCTGATCCGCATTGCCCAGGGCAATCAGCAGGCCGCGCGCAACCAACAAAACGCCTTGCAAGCCCAGGCCGCCGGCCAGGAGCGCGCCGGTCGACCTGTCCCCGAGACCCTGCTCACGCAGATTGCTGAGCTGGAGCGTGAGCACCAGCGCCTGCACAAGGACATCGAGCGCTACCAGCGTGCCCAGCGTGACGCCGAAAAAACGTTTGCCGATGATCGCGCGCGCATTGCCGCCCTGCTTGGCGAAGGCTGAGCCGCTTTTTCCGACCAGCGGATGAGTGGCCGGTCGCGCTGCGAAGGGGGCCGGCGGCGGTGCCACGCTCAGTCCCGGCCGAGGGCTAAGTCCTTCTATCCCGCCATTCTGCGTCTATTCGCGCCGCGCCAAGCGCTTGAGGTTGGCGTGGCGTAGCAAGCTATGTGTTGCGAATCAATAGGTTGATGGTAGGGGGGTGCTGGCAAAAGTCTGCCTGTACCTTGCGCCCCTTCTTTTTTGGGGCATGCCGTGCAGATGAGCGAGAAGCAACAGAATTACCAGACGCTCCATAAACCCCAGACGCAGTTTTCCACCCGCAAAGCCTATCTTGACCACGAGCTGGAGATCATGGCCCCGCGCCGGTGGGGGATGAACCTGCCGTTTCGTGATTACCGCTTCGAGTACGAGGATTGGGTACCCGCCATCGCGGCTACCATCGGCAAGATCGTCATGGTGGCCGCCGTAGTGGCTGCCTTCGCCGGGCCGCTGGGCCTGTCCAACGACTTTATCATCGACAACGTGCGCTTCGAGATGCTCATCGCGGCGCTGCTGTTTGTGGTGGTGTTCTCCGGTTTTCTGATCCCTACGGCCAACCTGGCCGGCACCCACGGTCCGCTGATTCCATTGATCCCGCTGATCGTCGTCTCCGGTGGCCACCCCATGGCGCTGGGCATCATGGTCGGCGTGCTGGGGCTGGCGCTCGGTGTGATGCGAGGCGGCAGTCTGCTGGCGCGGCTGACCAGCGACGGGGTCTGCGGCGGTTTACTGCTGTACCTGGGGTTCATCGGTACGGTGTCGCAGATCGAGGAACTGTTCACCTGGGCTTCCAGCTTCGGCATGGGCTACCTGGCCTTCGTGGTGATATTGGCTACCATCGTGCTGTATGCCTACCTGGAGCATTTGCGGGCCCGCTGGTTGGCCATTCCGTTGGGTTGTGCGTTGGCCGCGCTGATTGCCTTCGCGTTGGGCGCGCCATTTGAATTCACCACCGAGCCGGGCATTCCCAATCTCAATCCGGCTTACTGGTGGGGTGAGGACACGGGTTGGCAGCTCGGACTACCGGAGCTGCACCATTTTGTCGCGGTGGCGCCGTTTGCCGTGCTGGCAGTGGCCATGTGGCCGCCGGATTTTCTAGGCCATCGCATTTTTCAGCAGCTCAACTACCCCCACAAAGCGCAAAAAGTGTTGATGAACATCGACGACACCATGTGCGTGACGGCGACGCGCCAGGTGGTGGGTACAGCGTTGGGTGGCGGTAATCTGGCTTCGTCCTGGGGTACCTACATGGTCCCGGCGGCCATCGCCCGACGGCCCATTCCGGCCGGCGCGATCCTCACCGGTCTGCTTTGTGTGATCGCGGCGCTGTGGGGTTACCCGATGGACCTCGCAGTCTGGCCACCGGTGCTCAGCGTGGCGCTGCTGGTCGGTGTGTTCCTGCCGCTGCTGGAGGCCGGCATGCAGATGACGCGCGAAGGCAAGACCTCGCAGTCCGCCGCCATCGTGATCTTTTCTTCAGCGCTGGTGAATCCGGTGTTCGGCTGGTCGCTGACTATGATGCTGGACAACCTCGGTCTGATTGGCGACCGCGAGCGCGGGATTGGCATGAGCCGACTGCAGCGCTGGGTCATTCCGATCGTGATGTTTGGGGTGCTGTGCGCTGTGATGGCGGCGATCGGCATGTTCCCCGGCGTGCCGGCGCTGATGGAAAGCTTCCGCAGTCTGGACTGAGCATGAAAAGGGGAGCCGCGCGGCTCCCCTTCTTTATTTCTGGGCGTTTAGGCGCCGCTGTTATTGGTGATCAGCGTGCCGACACCGGTGTCGGTGAAGATCTCCAACAGCACCGCATTGGGTACCCGGCCGTCGATGATGTGCGCGCTGTTCACGCCACCCTGCACCGCTTCCAGGGCGCAACGGATCTTGGGCAGCATGCCGCCATAGATGGTGCCGTCGGCGATCAGCGCGTCCACCTGCTCGGTGGACAGGCCGGTGAGCACGTTGCCCTGCTTGTCCATCAGGCCGGCGATGTTGGTCAGCAGCATCAGCTTCTCGGCCTTGAGCGCCTCGGCGACTTTGCCAGCCACCAGGTCGGCGTTGATGTTGTAGGACTCGCCGTCCTTGCCCACGCCAATTGGCGCAATCACCGGGATGAAGTTGCCGTTCACCAGGCGGGTGAGCAGGTCGGTGTTAATGTGGACCACTTCGCCGACCTGGCCGATGTCGATGATCTCCGGCTGGGTCATTTCCGGCGTCTGGCGGGTGACCTTCAGCTTGCGGGCGCGGATCAGGTTGGCGTCTTTGCCGGTGAGCCCCAGGGCCTGGCCGCCGTGGCGGTTAATCAGGTTGACGATGTCCTTGTTGACCTGGCCGCCGAGGACCATTTCCACCACGTCCATGGTCTGGCTGTCGGTGACGCGCATGCCGTCGATGAAGTGGCTTTCGATGGACAGGCGCTTGAGCAGGTCGCCGATCTGCGGGCCGCCGCCGTGCACCACCACCGGGTTGATACCCACCGCTTTCATCAGCACGATGTCGCGGGCGAAGCCGGTCTTCAGCTCCTCGCTCTCCATGGCGTTGCCGCCGTACTTGATCACCAAGGTCTTGCCGACGAAGCGGCGAATGTAGGGCAGCGCTTCGGACAGTACCTGGGCGACTTGGGTAGCGTCATCACGACTGAGGGTCATGCGGAACTCCGGTGCAACGATTCGGGGGTTGTAAAGGCGACCGCACCACGCAAGGCGAGGTGCGGTTGTGCAAATTATCGGCTGTAAGACTAAGGATCTGCGGGAAAAGTCAGCTGCTCGGCAATATTTTCCTGCGCACCCTAGAACGGCAGCGCCAGCTTGGGCACCACCTTGTGCAGCTGCTCGCGGAACACCGCCTGGATGCGTGCCAGCTCCCCGGCGGTTTCTGCCTCGAAGCGCAGCACCAGTACCGGTGTGGTATTGGAGGCGCGTACCAGACCCCAACCCTGGGGATAATCGATGCGCAAGCCATCCAGCGTGGTGAGTTGCGCATCGCCCCACTGGGCATCGCGTTGCAGCGCGGCGATGATCTTGAACTTGCTGTCTTCGGTGACTTGGATGTTGATTTCCGGGGTGGACACGTCATCGGGGAAGGCGGCGAACAACGGTTCGGCGGCTTGTTGTTCCAGGCTGAGGATTTCCAGCAGGCGCGCGGCGGCATAAATGCCGTCGTCGAAGCCGAACCAGCGCTCCTTGAAGAAAATGTGCCCACTCATCTCGCCGGCCAGCAGTGCGCCGGTTTCCTTCATCTTTTTCTTCATCAGCGAGTGGCCGGTTTTCCACATCACCGGACGCCCGCCGTGGGCGCTGACCAGTGCGGCCAGGCGACGGGTGCATTTGACGTCATAGATCACATCGGCGCCGGGGTTGCGCGAGACCACGTCCTTGGCGAACAGCATCAGCAGGCGGTCGGGGTAGACGATGGTGCCGGTATTGGTCACGACGCCGACCCGGTCGGCATCGCCGTCGAACGCCAGGCCCAGGTCGGCTTTCTCGGCTTTCACCCGAGCGATCAGGTCCTTGAGGTTGTCCGGCTTGCCCGGGTCGGGATGGTGGTTGGGGAAATGCCCATCCACCTCGCAATACAGCGGAATCACCGTGCAGCCCAGGGCTGCGATCAGCTGCGGTGCAATCACGCCACCGACGCCGTTGCCGCAGTCGACCACCACTTTCAGGGGTTTGGCCAGGGCGATGTCGTCGCGGATCTGGGCGAAATAGCGTGGCAGGATATCGATCTGCTCGACACTGCCCACACCCTGAGCCAGGTCCTGGGTGTCAATGCGGGTTTTCAGCGCCAGGATCTGTTCATTGGCCAGGGTGTCGCCGGCAATGACGATCTTGAAGCCGTTGTAATCCGGCGGGTTGTGGCTACCGGTGAGCATGACTCCGGACGTGGCCGGCAGTACATGGGTGGCGAAGTAAAGCACCGGTGTGGGCACCATGCCCAGGTCAGTGACCTGACAGCCGCAATCGACCAGACCCTGGATCAACGGTTGCGCCAGCAGCGGGCCGGACAGGCGCCCGTCACGGCCGACGGCTACGCACGGCTCGCCCTTGGCCAGGCTGGCCGAGCCGATGGCGCGACCGATCCAGTAGGCGCTGTCGGCGGTCAGGCTGTCGCCAACCACGCCGCGGATGTCATAAGCGCGAAAAATGCTCGCCGGCAAGGCCGGTACGCTCGGGGCCGATCGGGATGCGACAGGCGGATCGATATCGTGAAGGTTCAGGTCAAGTATTTCCGTGGGCTGGAACAACGGGTCGACCAGCTGGTTATTAGCCTCCGCTTTCGGCGCAACTGCTGCAGGCTTGGTCGGTGCCGCCTGGTGCGGCAGGCGGGCGAGCTGTTGCGCCAGTTGGCTGAGCTCGGCCAGGTACAGGCGAGGCGCCTGAATATTCTTGCCCTCGATGAGGGCTTGCAGCATCTGGCCCAGCTGCCGCACATCGTGATGCAGGCGGTGCTGTTGTTGCTTGCGCAGCCAGTGCAGGCCCAGTAGTAGCCCGGCCACAGCGAGCAAGGCGGCGAAGCCCAGCCAGTGGAAGGCCGGCAGGCTGGCCAGGGTGCCGCTGGGGCTGAAGCTCAGTTGCCAGTGCGGATTGCCGCTAGTCAGGGTAACAGGAACGTGCGAAGCCTCCTGGCCGCCGCGTTGGGCGAGCAGTTGCACCGGGGCATTGCCGAACTGCTGGGTCAGGCGCAGCTGGCCGGCTTCGGCGGGAAGCACGGGGAGAGTGCGCAGCAGACGTTGCAGATCAGTGACCAGCAACAGGCTGCCCAATACCTGCTCGCCTTCACCCACAGCCACAGCGCTGTAGAGCAGCCAGCGTTTATCGACCTGGTAGGCTTCCGGCGCCGGCTTGAGGCCGTTTTCGGCGCGCCGTTGCAAATCCACGGCGGCGAAATTTACAGGCACTCGGCGGTTGCGATCAGGTCGCGCTTCACCCTGGCGGCTCAGTACGGCGTCGATAACCCCGGCAGAGGTTGCCAGGCTGCGCTCGGCCTGTTGCAGCAACGCATTGTCGTCGGTGCTCAGGGCCTGGATGACTTCCGGCTGCTGCGCCAGTGCCCGAACATCGTCAGCCAGCAGGTTAAGCCCCTGTTGCAGGGCGCTGGCCTGGCTGTCGGCCCAAGCCTGCACCAGGCGGGCCTGCTGTTGCTGGCGTTGTTCGAGCAGGCCGTAACCGAGAAGCAGGCCGGCGGTCAGCAGAGCGCCGAGGCCGATCAGCAGGGCAGGCGTCCAGCCAGAGTTGTGGCGCATCGGTTGGCTGGACGCCGGGCTCGCTGGGCGAGCGTCCTTATGATTTTTATTCTGGCGTTTCACGTACATCTCCCTGCGCGTGTTTTCCGGAAAGGACTCAGTGGCTGCCGGAGTGCCCGAAGCCGCCGGTACCGCGCAGGCTGTTGTCGAACTCCTCGACCAGCTCGAAGTGCGCCTGCACCACCGGTACCAGCACCAGTTGAGCCAGGCGCTCGCCGATCTTGACGGTGAAGGCATCGTTGCCACGGTTCCAGCAGGACACCATCAGCTCGCCCTGGTAGTCGGAGTCGATCAGCCCGACCAGATTGCCGAGCACGATGCCGTGTTTATGCCCCAGACCCGAGCGCGGCAGGATCAGCGCGGCCAGGCCCGGATCGGCAATGTGGATGGCCAGCCCGGTGGGAATCAGTACGGTCTGGCCCGGTTGCAGGGTCAGGTCGTCCTGCAGCATGGCGCGCAGGTCGAGGCCGGCGGAGCCGGGTGTGGCGTAACCGGGCAGCGGGAAATCGCGGCCCAGGCGGGGATCGAGGATCTTGGCTTGCAAAGCGTGCATGGCGGTCTCAGTGAGCGGTGTAACGCGCGGCGATAAGGGCGACCAGCTGGCGAGCGATCTTGCCCTTGCTGGTTTGGGCGAAGCCAGTCTGCTGCAACTGGCGGTCGATGACGGTGATGGCGTTCTCTTCGCTGTTGAAGCCAATGCTCGGATTGGCCACATCGTTGGCGACGATCAGGTCGAGGTTCTTGTCCTTGAGCTTGCGTGCGGCGTAATCGAGCAGGTGTTCGGTTTCCGCGGCGAAGCCGACGCTGAACGGCCGGTCGGGACGCGCGGCCAGGGTGGCCAGAATGTCCGGGTTGCGCACCATTTGCAGGTACAGGCCGTCGCCGGTGGTGGGGTCTTTCTTGAGCTTGTGCTGGGCGACGACCTCGGGGCGGTAATCGGCCACCGCCGCGGCGGCGATGAGGATATCGCTGGGCATCGCCGCTTCGCAGGCGGCCAGCATGTCACGGGCGCTGACCACGTCGATGCGCTGCACGCGATCCGGGGTCGGCAAAAACACCGGGCCGCTGACCAGAGTCACCTGGGCGCCGGCTTCGGCGGCCGCCTCCGCCAGGGCGAAGCCCATCTTGCCGGAGCTGTGGTTGGTGATGTAGCGCACCGGGTCGATGTTTTCCTG
>JADGMW010000099.1_pt1 | contig 74527 bp, 77 predicted proteins | sample 8641801 | NCBI WGS metagenome assembly JADGMW01 (sample SAMN16272018, study PRJNA661076) | feces metagenome | isolation source: fecal sample from diarrhoea affected cattle A | host: Bos taurus | place: South Africa: Lokaleng Village, Mahikeng | collected 2019-09
GGGATGCGCAACCCGGCTGATGCCACCACTAAAGCACAGATCCTCCACACAAGCCCGGCAATGACGGTGGAACTGGAAGAGGTCGGAAAAACCTAGTTCCGGTCAAATCCCACTGCGCCTTCGCGGCCGGTTTGGCCGCGGTGGCGAAGCATGTGGTCGGCGAGGACGAGGGCCATCATGGCTTCGCCGACGGGGACAGCGCGGATGCCGACGCAGGGGTCGTGGCGGCCCTTAGTGATGATGTCGGTGTCTTCGTTCTGCGTGGTGACAGTCTGGCGCGGGGTCAGGATGGACGAGGTCGGCTTGACCGCGAAGCGGCAGACGATGGGGTCGCCATTGGAGATGCCGCCCAGAATGCCGCCGGCGTGGTTGGAGAGGAAGTAAGGTTTTGCCTCCCCTGCCCGCATCTGGTCGGCGTTTTCGACGCCGGTGAGGCTGGCGGCCTCAAAACCGGCACCGATTTCCACCGCCTTGACGGCATTGATGCTCATCATGGCGGAGGCGAGATCGGCGCTGAGCTTGCCGTAGATGGGCGCGCCCCAGCCGGCCGGAACGCCTTCGGCGACGACTTCAATGACAGCGCCAACCGAATTGCCATCCTTGCGGAGCCCGTCGAGATAGCCGGCCCAGAGTTCGGCGGCCTTGGGATCGGCGCAGAAGAAGGGGTTTTCATCGACCTGGGCCCAATCGAAATTGGCGTAGTCGATCTTGTGGGGGCCCATCTGCACGAGGCTCGCGCGGATGGTGACGCCCTGCAGGATCTGGCGGGCGACGGCACCAGCGGCAACGCGAGCAGCGGTTTCGCGGGCCGAGGTGCGGCCGCCACCGCGATAATCGCGAATGCCGTATTTCTGGTCGTAGGTGTAGTCGGCGTGACCCGGACGATATTTGTCGCGGATCTCGGAATAGTCCTTCGAGCGCTGGTCGGTGTTCTCGATCATCAGCGAGATGGGCGTGCCGGTGGTGCGGGGGCCATCGGTGCGCTCGTCCTCGAAGACGCCGGAGAGGATTTTGACCTCATCAGGCTCGCGGCGCTGGGTGGTATACTTGGACTGGCCCGGCTTGCGGCGATCGAGATCGCGCTGGATCATTTCGGGGGTCAGCACGACACCCGGCGGGCAGCCATCGACAACGACACCAAGGGCGGGCCCATGGCTTTCGCCCCAGGTGGTGAAACGGAAAAGATGCCCGAAACTATTGAAAGACATGACGCGATCCCTTGCTCGCGTGCTTTCTAGGCACGCGGTGCCATGAGGTCAATCGGCGGGACGGCTTCAGTCCAGCTCGACGTCCCAGGTGTTTTCGGCCGAATAGATGGCGAGGCCTCCGCCGGAGAAGTGCGCGACGGCCCCCTGCGGTGCTGCCCAGTTGAGGACTTCGGCCCGTGGCGCCCCTTCGACGAGATGGCGCAGGACGCGGAAGACGCCGCCATGAGCCACTACCACGGCATGCCGGGTCAGTTCGCGGGCGAAATCGACGAGACGCACGGCCACGTCGTCATAATTTTCGCCGCCCTCGGGGCGAAACTGCCAATAGGTCTCGTCGCGCTGACCGGGCGCGATGGCCTGTTCGCGGGCGATTTCGGAATGGAGACGCCCTTCGAGATTGCCGAAGGAAATCTCGATGAGGCGGGGATCGTGAATGACGGGCGGCAGCTCGACATCAAAGGCCGCGCGCATGCGGTCCATGGTTTCGCTGGCGCGGCTGAGCGGGGAGGCAAACCATTTGAGCGAACGCGGATCGACGCCATCGCGCTCCAGCAACTGCCGGAGCAATGGCCCGTTCGCGTCGGCCTGCAATTGGCCGACGCGATTGAGCGGAATGTCTCGGGAGCCCTGATACCGTTGTTCGCGGTTCCAGTCGGTTTCACCATGCCGGGCGAAATAAAAGTCCGGCCACTCGAGAACAGTCATTCACACATAGCGCGCCTCAAGACGCGTCCTTGGTTATTCGCCGGATTCTGGCGTGTCGTTGTCGAGCAGCTTCATGCCCACAACGTTGAACCCAGCGTCGACATAATGGATTTCACCGGTCACGCCATTGGCGAGATCGGAAAGGAGATAGGTGGCTGCGCCGCCGACATCGTCGATGGAGACGTTCTTGCGGAGCGCCGAATTGGCTTCCTGCCAGTGCAGCATGTCGCGCAGGCCCGAAATGCCCGATGCTGCGAGGGTCTTGATGGCGCCGGCCGAGATGGCGTTGACGCGAATGCCCTTCTTGCCGAGATCGACGGCGAGATAGCGCACGGAGGCTTCGAGAGCCGCCTTGGCAACGCCCATGACGTTGTAGTTCGGGACGTATTTGACGGCGCCGTAATAGGTCAGCGTCAGCATGGAGCCGCCCGGGTTCATCAGCGGCTCGGCGCGCTTGGCGACGGCGGTGAAGGAATAGACCGAGATGTCCATGGTCAGCGCGAAGTTATCGCGGCTGGTGTCGAGGTAGCGACCTTCGAGCTCGTCCTTGTTGGAGAAGCCGATGGCGTGCACGACGAAATCGAGGCTGCCCCACTTTTCCTTGATCTGGCGGAAGGTCTCATCCATCGCGGCTTCGTCGGAGACGTCGCACTCGACGAGGAAATCGGAACCGACTTCGGCGGCCAGCGGCTCGACGCGGCGCTTGAGGGCTTCACCCTGATAGGAGAAGGCCATTTCCGCGCCCTGGGCGTGCAATTGCTTGGCAATGCCCCAGGCAATCGAACGGTTGTTGGCGAGGCCCATGATCAGCCCGCGCTTGCCTGCCATCAATCCAGTGGCCATTGATCGGTTTCCCTTATCTGGAGTCGTTTGTCCGGTTGTGGCACACGGGAAGCTATTGCGGCAAGTTCGACGCCATTTCCTGCCCTTGTGGAGCCCGGTTTTACCCATGTCCCTTGATGCCAATGCAATCACGAGCGCTCTTTCCGACATTTTGGGGGCGGACAACGTCATTAGCCAGGCCGAGCGGATGGACGGCTATCTCAAGGAGCCGCGGAAGCGCTTTCACATGGGCGCGAGCGCGGTGGTGCTGCCGCCAAGTGTCGAGGCGGTGCAGGCGGTGGCGCGCTGGGCCAATGAAAATCGGGTGGGACTGATCCCGCAGGGGGGCAATACGGGGCTGGTGGGCGCGCAGGTGCCGCTTTTCGGCAATGAAGTCATTGTCAGCCTTGCCAGGCTCGACAAGGTGCGGGCGATCGATACGGCCGGTGGGGTGATGACGGCGGAGGCCGGGGTGATCCTCGAAAATGCGCACAAGGCGGCTGAGGCCGCTGGCGCGATGTTTCCGCTGTGGCTGGCCTCGCAGGGCTCGGCGCGGATCGGGGGCGTGCTGTCGTCCAATGCCGGGGGTGTCAATGTGCTCGCCTATGGCAATGCGCGGGAATTGACGCTGGGAGTGGAGGCCGTTCTGGCCGATGGGCGGCTCTACAATGGGCTCAATTCGCTCAAGAAGGACAATACCGGCTACGATCTCAAGGACGTGCTGGTGGGGGCCGAGGGCACGCTGGGGATCATCACGGCGGCGACGCTGAAACTTTATCCGCTGCCGGAGGATTATGAGACGGCGCTGGTCAATATCGCCTCGCCCAAGGAGGCGCTGAGGCTTTTTGAATTGCTGCGGCAGCGCGCGGGCGGGCGGCTCAATGCGTTTGAGATCATTCCGCAGATCGGGCTCGATATTCAGTTGCGGCACGGGATGCTCGACAAGGATCCGACTGCCAGCCCCTCCCCCTGGTATGCGCTGCTCGAAATTGCGCGGCCCGCAGGCGCCGAGCCAGGGACGCTGCAATCGGCGCTGGAGGCGGCATTCGAGCAGGGGCTGATTTCGGATGCGGTGATGGCTGAAGCGCTGAGCGACCGGACGCGCATGTGGGCATTTCGCGAGCAGATGAGCGAATGCCAGAGCAAGGAAGGCGCTTCAATCAAGCATGACGTGTCGGTGCCGGTGACCGCGATTCCGCAGCTGATCGAGGAAGGTACGGCGGCGGTGGAAAGGCTTGCGCCGGGCATTCGGCCGGTGCCCTTCGGGCATATGGGAGACGGCAATATCCACTTCAATTTCAGCCAGCCCGCAGGCGCCGACGGCAAGGCCTTCATGGCCCAATATGACGAGGCGGCGCATGAGGCGATCTATGAGATCGTGCTTCGGCTGGGCGGTTCGGTGTCGGCCGAGCATGGCATCGGCCAGCTCAAGAGCGATCTCCTCAAGCGCGTAAAAGACCCGGTGGCGCTCGAAATGATGCGGGCGATCAAGACCGCACTCGACCCAAATGGCATTCTCAATCCGGGCAAGATGCTGGGGTGAGCTGGCATGTGACCAGGTTCCCCCGATGTGCTTACTTGAACGCGGGGGAGGCTCGGGCCATTTGATGGGTATGCAACTCAAAGACATTCAGTTTCTCGACGACGCCACGCGTCCCCCGGTCCCTGTCATTGACGGCGTGACGGAAGAGCAGCGCGAGGCCGGCAATCACCTTCGGGACATTCACGACTATCTGCGCGCCAATCTGGCGACGCTGGGCACGCTGATCGAGCGGGCTTCAGCCGGCGAGGTCACCCCGCAGGCGGTGCGCAACGAGGTGGAAGGGCTGGCGCTGGTCGCCAATTACCGCCGCTTCGGCAATGTGTGCGGGCAATATTGCCAGCTGATCCACAAGCACCACACGATCGAGGATCGGGCGCTGTTCCCTGCCCTCGCCAAACGCAGCCCGGCCCTCAAGGCCGTGGTCGAACGGCTCGAGGCCGAGCACGAGCGTGTCCATCAGCTGGTGGAAATGCTGGTGGGCGCGATCATCGCGCTCAATGACAGTCCGGACCGCAGCCAGTTTGATGAGACAGTCGCCATCTTCCGGGCGCTTGAAAAGCTGCTGCTGTCGCACTTCCGCTATGAGGAAGAGAGCATCATCGACGCGCTGGGCTTTTACGGCATTCTCTAGGGCGGATCAGAAAAGATCCATCTGCCCACCACCGCCGGCGGCCTTTTTGGGGCGAGCCGGTGGGGGCTCGGGCAGTTCGTGGATGACGGGTTCGATGAGGCCGGGGTCATCATCCCTAGCGGAATTGACCCGGGTGGAGACGGGGTGGAATTTGAGCACCCCATCTTCGAGCGGCAGGGCCATCTGGGCGGCTTCGGGGGCGCGGACGTCGCGGACATTGAGCCAGGCGTCGATCTCGGCATCGCTCATCATAATGGCCGGCATGCGATCGTGGATTTCGGCCAATTGCCGATTGGCGGCGACAGTGATGGTGGCGGCGCTGTCGATCTCCTCGCCCTCCGGGCCGCTCCAGGTGGCGTAGAGCCCGGCAAGAGCCATGGGCTGGCCGTCGGCGCGGGTGATGTAATAGGGGCGCTTTTTCTTGTCGGGGCCAGTGTGCCATTCGTAATAGCCGCTGGCGGGGATGATGCAGCGGCCATGCTTGAGCGCATCCCGGAAGGCGGGCTTGTCGGCCATGGTTTCGGCGCGGGCATTGATCAGCAGCGGAAATTCGCGCGGATCCTTCACCCAGCGCGGTACAAGGCCCCAGCGAGCGAAATGGCCTTCGCGGCGACCGCCCTCCTCCCAGATCGCGGCAATCGGCTGGGTCGGCGCGATATTGTAGCGCGGCACCATGTCGATGCTGTTCAGGAGCTTGAACAGCTCGGCCATCATTTCGGGCGGCAGGGTCGCCGCATAGCGTCCACACATGGGCACGAGCCTTTGATCAGGGGCTTTTGGTTGAGGAAAGAGGTAGTGTCTAAAGGACCGAATCGCAAATGTGCAGGCCATGATTGACCAACCCAACGCCGCGAGTGTGGCGCTCATCCGTGAGCGCAAGGTTCTGCTGATCAAGCGGGCCTATGCGCCCTATCAGCATCTCTGGACCCTGCCGGGTGGCCGGATGGAGGACGGCGAGACCATTGAGCAATGCGCCGCCCGGGAACTGGTGGAGGAGCTGGGTGTCACCATCCGCAATCCACGCCATGTGCTGACCCAGGCGCTGGGCCGGGACGAGAGCTTTCGCCTGGCCGTGTTCGTGACCACCGATTTTTCCGGCAAGATCACCCCGTCGGACGAAGTGGCCGATCACAAATGGGTTGATCCGGCCGCGCTGATCGCCATGCGGACGACCTCGCGCCTCGACCTTGTCATCGAGCAGGCTTTCGCAGTTTTGGCAGAGCGGTGATATAGAGTTGGCGCAAAGCCGCTCCGGGATATCGAGTTGAGACGAATCTTCCACACCAGCCTTGTTCTCCTGGCGCTAAGCGCAACGCCGGCGCTGGCGATTGATCCGCCCTATCAGCGGCAGATGGAGCGGCTGGCCGAGGTGATGGGCAGCCTTTATTACCTGCAGCCCCTCTGCAAGGCAGGCAGCGAGGATTGGCGCGCCCAGATGGCCGAGCTGATCGAACTCGACGAGCCCGAAGAGGACCGCCGGCAGCGTCTCGCCGGGGCTTTCAACAGCGGCTACACGGCATTCTCCCGCTTTCACAAGCAGTGCACGCCGGCCTCACGAGAGGCGCTGGGGCGGCTTTTGCTGGAGGCGCAGCGCCTCGCCCGCGACATCCACACGCGGTTCGCGGAGTAGGATCGGGAAAATTACCTACCTTGCGTTAACCTTCGGGTTACTTCTGACGCGCCAGCGAAAAAACGACGTGCTAATCGGACACAATGCCCAGCACCAAGTCACTTTTTTCGCCCGCATCCGGTAACGGCCCCTCCGAACAAGGACAGGTCGAGCGCCAGATCGCCCTCGAATATCTCGCCGAGGCCTGGAACAATGCCGAAGAAGACGGGCTGGAAAGCGCGGCCCTCGCCCATGCGTCGCTGTTTGCCGCGCTGGCGACTTTCGTGCGCATGCATGGCGACGACGCCACCGCCGAGATGATCGCGCAATTGCCCGACCGTATCCGCTCAGGCGAATACAATCTCGCGCGCGTGCTGCAATAATTCTTCCGGCCACCCCGGTACTTTAGACGCTGAAATAGGCCGATCTGTCCCAATATGCGACAGATTGGCCGATCATATTTCTGCCCTTTGAGGACCATAGGGCCGCCCCTTTGGGCATTTAACGCGCTGCTAACCTTAATAAGCGATCATCTGAATTGTCGGCATTTTAGCGTCACTTTTGCCGAGCTAGTTCGTGTTGCGTAGTGTTGAGTAGCGTTTTATGGCCCATTCCCCCCGGCCGGCTGTGCAGTCGCACGCCGCCAGAGCGGTTCGCCGAGGATTCCCGATCGCCAGGACGATGGCGATGGGTTTCGTTGCATCCCTCGCCTATCTCGCCTGCGCCAATGGCGCATTCGGCCCGGCATCCGATATGCCGAGCGAAGTGGCGAGCGCACCCAAGATCGAAGTGGCCAAGGCCAGCCTGAGCTATTCAGGCGCTGATCCGGTGATTACCGGTTCAGTCGATCATCTGTTCCAAACCGCCAGCTTCATGGGCCCCAACCGCGGCACGAAATCCGACCGGTTCCGGCAAGAAGTCGACGTGCTTGCCGTCTCGCGCAGCTTTGAAGAAGTGCGCGTGCGCCTTGCAGCGCTGCGCGCGGCGCCATCCGATCCCACCGATCTCGGGCAGACTCGGCTGGCCGACATGGACATGCCAGAAGCGGCCGAGACCGACAGCGGCCCGCGCATGTCTGTCGCCGCCATCAATCCATCGGCAATCCACCCCTCGGGGATCAATCCGGCCACCGCCGCCGCGCTTGACGCCATCGCCGGTATCGCGCCGCAGACGGCGTCGCTGGTGGTAGAGTCCAATCCCCTGCCCGCGATCGCCTCCGAACAGCTGGCCTATGCTCGCGCCAACGCGCCGGTTACCGGCAGCTATGCGACGGGCGAATCCGTGGCCGTGTCTGAGCGCGAACTCTGGTGCCTTGCCACCGCGATCTATTTTGAAGCACGCGGCGAAAGCTATCGCGGCCAGGTCGCCGTGGCGCAGGTGGTGATGAACCGCACCAAAGACCACCGCTATCCCGACACGATCTGCGGCGTGGTGTTCCAGAACCAGCACCGCAAGAATTCCTGCCAGTTCTCCTTTGCCTGCGACGGCATTCCGGAGGTCATCACCGAACGCCAGTCCTGGGCGCAGGCGGAAGACATTGCCAGCCAGTTCACCAAGGGCCAGCTCTATCTGACCGAAGTGGGCGATTCTACGCACTACCACGCCACCTATGTGCGCCCGGCCTGGGCACCGCGCATGGAAAAGGTCACCCAGATCGGCCTGCACGTGTTTTATAAATTCAAGCGCGGTTGGATGTTTGGGTAAGGGCAGCCGGGTCTGAGTTTGGGGGGAATAGTGGGACTGTGGCTCTCGCCCCCCCACCCTCATTCCCTCCCACGTTGGGGGAGGGAAGCTTGATCTGTGATCTCTCTAGCTTTGTGCGCACAAGGCGCTCAGTCGTCTCCCTCCCCCCTTGTGGGGAGGGATCAAGGGTGGGGGTTGATGGTCCCCGCCTCAGACCCCGAAAAACTCAAAAACCCTAGCAATACCAAAAACTTGCTGAGGCGAAGCAGCTGGTGGTGCGGGTTGTGCCGTCGCGGTTCTTGAAGGTGGAGACCGAGACGAAGGAGTTGCCGCTTTTCACGCGGAGCCTGGTCCAGCGGCCGTTGGACCATTGGGCGAAGCTGACGGACCGCGGTTCGGCCGGGCGCACGGTGATGCCCGGATATTGGACGTGGCGCGAGGTCAGCACATCGGTGGAATAGGTGCCGGTGCTGGTGCGGGTGATAGCCACTTCGCTCACCCTGCCCGCCTCGATCTTTTTGACGCGCGTGGTGGAAATCGGATCGGTCGAAATCCAGTCGGCGTAATCGACGATGTATTCGCGCTCGCCAAATTTGACGAGGCCATCAGCGTCGATGCCATCGCCCAGCGAGGGCGAGGCGAACGCCATGGCAATGCTCAGGCCCACAGCGAGGGCGCGTGGAAGCAAGAGTTTCATCGCGATTGTCCCATTCTGATCCAAAACGACAGACATGTCTTAACGGATCAGTAACCATGACTGGACGGGCGCCACGATGCAATCTTGCAAACATGGTTAATTTTGCGTTGATTTCAGGCGTGAGGGATCAGCGCCACAAGCTCTTCAAAGGCCGCAGTAAAGCGGTCGTGCGCCTCGCGCGTCGGCCAGGGGCGGATCAGGCGATCAAACGCATCGACGTCGAAGGCGGGAAAGCTCGGTTCGCCGAAAAGGCGCCGCGCTTCAGCGGCTTCAAAGCCGGCCAGATTGGTGGCTTCGAAATAGGCGGCCTCGCGGTCGGCCTTTTTGATCAGCTTTGCGATGGCCGCCGGCTGAGTGGCCGGCAGCGAAAAGCGCAGGTAGATGGCGGACAGCAGCCGGTTCTCGACATCCTTGTAATTGCCGCCCATGGCCGCCTTGAAGGGCGAGATGATGTCGCCCATGACATATTCGGGCGCGTCGTGGAGCAGCGTCTGGAGTTGGGCGTGGACGCTGGCATCCGGATTGGCGGCGCGGAAGACTTCCAGCACGAGGACGGAATGCTGGGCCACTGAGAACGGATAATCGCCGATGGTCTGGCCGTTCCAGCGGGCAACGCGCGCGAGGCCGTGGGCGATGTCGGAAAGTTCGACATCGACGGGCGAGGGATCGAGAATATCTAGGCGGCGGCCGGACAGCATACGCTGCCAGGCGCGGGAGGCGGTTCGGGACATCAGGGCGGAGTTCGCTCACTTCGGGGTTCGCCCGAGAGTAGCAGATGGCGGCGATTCGAGAATGTGGGGTGTAGTTGCCGAATTTCGTGGCTCTCGGCCCCCACCCTCACTCCCTCCCCACGTCGGGGGAGGGAAGCCTGGCCGGTGCGGGCTGTAAATTTGTGCCCACAAACTTATCAGTCGTCTCCCTCCCCCCTGTTGGGAGGGATCAAGGGTGGGGGTATTCTCTCCCAAACCCTGCCCTACTCCTCGGCGGCGACGTCGCCGAATTGGTAGGTGGCCCAGGCGGGCAGTGACAGCGTGACAGGTTTGCCGTCGGCGGTGACCGCGAAGAGGTCGGTGATGCGGTCGAGGCGGAGGATGGCGACGGCCTTGCCGTTGACCACCTGACCGACGCTGCCGGCCTCGCGGGTGCCGGCGACGATTGCTGTGCCGGTGGGCGCTTCGAGGTTAGAGACGATCACCGGGCGGCGGCGGGCGGTGCCGCGGTGCTTCATGCGCGAGACGACTTCCTGGCCGACATAGCAGCCCTTGGCGAAGTCGATGCCGTCGACGATGTCCAAGCCAAGATCATGGGCGAAGGCGTCGTTGGCAGGGAAATCATTGCCCTGATGGAGGATGCCGGCGGCGATGCGGGCCTCATGATAGGCGGTGTCGTCGGTGAGCCAATCGCTGGTGGCTTCGACGGGCGCGATGATCCGCCAACCCAGCTGCACCGGGCCGAGGCGATCGGGCTGGGCGCCTGGGATATCGCTGGCCGAAAAGCCGACGCGGTGGGTTTCGCGAAGATCGTCTATCTCGGCCTTGGCGCGCAGCTTGTACATGCGCATGCGCTTGAAGAAATCGTCGGCGACGGATTGGTGCACGTCGAGCCAGAGCGTGTCGTCAAAAAAGCCGGCGAGGCCTTCGGCGAGGATCTTGCCCTGCGGCGAGAGCAGCGCCCAGGCGGCCGCGGGGCCGGGTTCGGTAGGGATGTGCCCCGTAAGAACGTCATTGAGCAGGCGATGGGCATCGGGACCGGAGAAACGGTAGATCGCGCGATCGGCACGCAGGATGATGGCCATCAGGCACTCCATGAGAAACAGGCGTCCGCTTTGGCGGATATGACCCGGAGGTGGGATGGACAGGGGCGCCCGCAAGCCACTAGAACCGGGGCAATTCCAACCGAGCCGGGACCGCAGACATGGCGCAGTATGACACGATTTTCAAGAACGCCACCGTCGTCAACCACGATGGCGAGGGGCTTGCCGATATCGCGGTCAAGAACGGGCGCATCGTGGCGCTGGGCAATGTCACGGGCGACGCGGCGGAAGTGATCGACTGCACGGGGCTGCATATCCTGCCCGGCGTGATCGACAGCCAGGTGCATTTTCGCGAGCCGGGGCTGACGCATAAGGAAGATCTCGAGAGCGGATCGCTGGCGGCAGTGATGGGTGGCGTCACGGGCGTTTTCGAAATGCCGAACACCAATCCTCTGACCACAACGCGCGAAACCTTTGAGGCCAAGATCGCGGCGGGCACCAACCGCATGCACTGCGATTTCGCCTTCTATATTGGCGGCACGCACGACAATGTCGGCGAGTTGGCCGAGCTCGAAAAACTGCCGGGCTGCGCGGGCATCAAGGTGTTCATGGGCTCGTCCACCGGCTCGCTGCTGGTGCAGGACGACGCCGGGGTGGAGGCCATTCTGCGCGCCATTTCGCGCCGCGCCGCCTTCCATTCGGAAGACGAATATATGCTCGAGGAGCGCAAGCATCTGCGCGTGCCGGGCGATCCGTCGAGCCATCCTGTGTGGCGCTCGCCGGAAGTGGCGATGAGCTGCACAACGCGGCTGGTGAACCTCGCCCGCAAGACCGGCAAGCGCATCCATGTGCTGCATATCTCGACCAAGGAAGAGATCGTCTATCTCGCCGACCACAAGGATGTAGCCTCGGTGGAAGTGACGCCGCACCATCTGACGCTCGACGAAACCGCCTACGACAGGCTCGGCACTTATGTGCAGATGAACCCGCCGATCCGCGATGCGGTCCATCGCGAGGGCATCTGGAAGGGTGTGTCCAACGGCGTGGCCGACGTGCTGGGCTCGGACCATGCGCCGCATACGCGCGAGGAAAAGGATCACCCCTATCCGGAAAGCCATTCGGGGATGACGGGCGTGCAGACGCTGGTGCCGACAATGCTGGACCACGTCAACGCCGGCAAGTTGAGCCTGCAGCGCTTTGTCGACATGTCGAGCCATGGCCCGAACCGGATTTTTGGCATCGCCAACAAGGGCCGCATCGCGGTGGGCTATGACGCCGACCTGACCGTCGTGGACATGAAGCGCCGCGAAACCATCACCAATGAGTGGATCAAATCCCGCGCCGGCTGGACGCCCTATGATGGCGTAACCGTCACCGGCTGGCCGGTGGGTACGGTAGTGCGCGGCAATCGCGTGATGTGGGATGGTGAACTGGTAGCCCCGCATGTGGGGCAGCCGATGCGGTTTATCGAGGCGCTGTAAGTTTTTGGGGGGCGGGAGAACCCCCACCTTGCCTCCCCCTGATAGGGGCGGGACGCGCCAGTGTCGGCTGGCAGATCGAGAGCCCCAATGAGCCCTCCCCCTATCAGGGGGAGGTGGGGTGGGGGTATTCCCCCCATACTAAAGCGTTTGAGGTCCTACCCGATGGGCCTTCATCCCTCACGCTTCACCCCTCACCCCAACCCGCCATTCGAGCGTAGCTCTCATGGCCTTCTTGCCTAAAATTGCTCCTCAGGAGCAATTTTGCCTGCGGCCGGCGCGAAGCCCCTGAGAGGCGAGGGGGCAGAACCGGGGCTTCTGCTCGACGGCGAAAGCTCCTAGGGCAACCGCCAATCAACACGCAGCGCGGACCGGGGTGGCGGCTTCAAGGATTTTGGGAGCGTTGAAACGCACCGAGAGCGAGCGGGAGTTGACCGGGGTGACCCGGGCCGTGAGATTGCTCGTGCCGGGCAGCGTGTCGAGGAAGGCCGCGGCTTCACCAGAGCCGGCAATGACCAGGGCGGTATTGTCGGCATTGACCGGCAGGGTGCGGCTGCGGGCCTGCTGCAGATCATTTTGAAGAGTGAGGCCGGCATCGCGGCCGAGCGCGGACATGGTGTTGCCAGCAAAGGCGAAGGCGACCGTGAGATTACCCGCCTCGCAGGAGACTGTCACCGTTGCCGGGGCGCGGCCGCTGGGACGGGCCGGAATGAGCTGTTCGCTTTCGACGGTGACGGAGAGCGCTTCGGTGGAAGCGGTGGCGCTGCGGAAAACACCATCATAGCAGGCCAGCCGCGCGGCATCCCCGGCAATGGCTGCGCATTGGGCGCCGGACTGGGCCATGGCAGAAGTGGGCAGAGCCAGAAGAGCGAATGCGAGCAGAGCCCTAAACTTTGTCACGAGCGGTTTTTTCCTTCCCTTTTTGGGCAGTGTGCCACGGCTTCATATGGGATGGAACTGACGGGTTTGTAATGGGGAAATTTCAGCCCGACGCCTGTGCAAGCGTGAGGCGGGCGACCGGAACGCGGTAGGGAGAGCAGCTGACGTAGTCGATGCCGAGCCCCGAGAAGAATTTCAGCGAAGTGGGATCGCCAGCGTGTTCGCCGCAAATTCCGATCTTGAGATCGGGATTGGCCGCCCTGCCCCGTTCGATGGCGATGGCGATCAATTCGCCGACGCCCTTCTCGTCGATGGTGACGAAGGGATCGCGCTCGTAGATGCCCTTGCGCTGATAGGCTGCCAGGAAGGTCGGCGCATCGTCGCGCGAGATGCCGAAGGTGGTCTGGGTCAGATCGTTCGTCCCGAAGGACAAAAAATCCACCATGCCGGCAATTTCCCCGGCGCGCAGACAGGCGCGCGGAAGCTCGATCATGGTGCCAAAGGAGAATTTGACCCGATCCGACCGCGCCAGGCCCGAGTTCTCGATGATGGTTGTCGCGTGGTCGCGCACCCAGGCGACTTCGCTGGCGGTCGAGACGAAGGGCACCATGATCTCGACCGGCACCGGGGCCAGCTGGCGCTCGCTGGCGGCGCGGGCCCCGGCGAGAATGGCCTGGATCTGCATCTGCAGAATTTCGGGATAGGTGATGGCAAGGCGCACGCCGCGATGGCCGAGCATGGGATTGGTCTCGGCAATGCGCTCGAGCCGAAGGCGCAGGGCCCGGACGGCAACGCCGAGCGACGCTGCCGTGTCCTCAATCTCTTCATCAGTGCGTGGCAGAAATTCGTGCAGCGGCGGATCAAAGAGGCGCACGTTGACCGGCAGGCCGTTCATGGCGCCGAACAGGGCGGAATAGTCCCCGGTCTGGAAATCGACGAGGCCATGGATGGCGCGGCGGCGGGCTTCCTCGTCTTCCGAGAGGATCATGCGGCGCAGGGCCACCATGCGCTCTGGCGAAAAGAACATGTGCTCGGAGCGCGCGAGGCCGACGCCCTCGGCGCCGAAGGACAGGGCCGTCGCGGCGGCTTCCAGCGATTCGGCATTGGTGCGCACGGCGATAGTGCGGCTCGCGTCGGACCAGCCGAGCAGTGTGCCGATGGCGCCACCGATATGGGGCTGGGCCAGAGGCAGCGTGCCGAGATAGACAGTGCCGTCGCTGCCATCGATGGTGAGCCGGTCGCCGGGGCGGAATTCGCGATCCCCAATGCGGCAGACATTTTCCGTTGTATCGACAGAAAGGGTGCGCACGCCGGCAACACAAGGCTTTCCGGTGATGCGGGCGATGACGCCGGCATGGCTGGTCATGCCACCGCGAGCGGTGAGAATGCCGGTGGCAGCCTTCATGCCTTCGATATCGGCCGGGCCGGTTTCGTTGACGACAAGAATGCAGTGCTTGCCGCGGGCGCGCAGACGCGCCGCGTCCTCGGCATTAAAGGTAATGATGCCGCTCGCAGCACCCGGCGAGACACCGAGGCCAGTGGCGATTGGGGTCGCATCCTCCGCCGACTTGAGGCGCGGATGGAGCAGCTGGGTCAGGCGATTGGGATCGACGCGGCTGACGGCGTTGTGCGGGCTCCACACCTTGCGGTTGACGCGGTCGACGGCGGCCTCGAGCTCTCCGGCGGCGGTGGCCTGGACCGGGCGGGCGGAGAGGAATTTCACCTGACCCCGGTGGATGGCGACAAGGCAGGCCATGTGGCGGCCGGCCTTGGCATCGAGCAGGCTGATCAGCGCATCGACACTGTCGGGTAGGCGCGGCACAGCGCCGCCATTGAGCGGGGCCGGGCCCAGCACGCCGGTGATGGAATTGCGGGTGAGGAATTGCTCGACCTCGCCCTCGGCCACGGCCTGGACGAGGACGATCTGGCGGGCGCGATCGTCGTCCGACCGCGAATTGCCCCAGGCGGCATCGGGAAAGCCATAGCTTTCAAACGCCTGCTTGATGGCGCGGGCCAAGGGCCGGCCGGGATCAACCGCGTCTCCAGGTGCGGCCGGAGCCGGAATGCCGACCCGGGCGGGCTGGAGACCACCATTGTGGATCGCAGCGGAAGTGCGCACGACCAGAAGCGGCGGCTTGCCGTCCTTGCCGACCAGCTTGAAGAGGCACGCCACCCAATGGGTGCGCAGGCGCGTATCGCGCCGTGCGCGTTCGGACTGCAGCGCATCCCAGGCGGCGCGGGTGATGGCAATTGTGGGAACAGTGGGAAAGCCGGCCTCGCCGACGCGGAAAATCCACCGCGCCTTGCCAGCCAACATTTTTAGTTGGGAAGCGCTCAGGTTTGCCTTCCCCAGAGCCGGGGCGACCGCAAACATTTCCTGCGCCAAACTCACTGAACACCGTCCTTGCCGTCACAACGGAACCATACTGCCCCACGCCCCTGCCCTGCTGCAACAGGACTTGACTTGGCGGGGTGCGGAAAGCATCTGATCTCTTATGGAAAAAAGGCCACAACTCGACATCATGCTCTGTGCCCCGCGCGGTTTTTGCGCTGGCGTGGACCGCGCCATCCAGATCGTGGAGCTGGCGCTGCAGAAATATGGCGCGCCGGTTTATGTGCGCCACGCCATCGTGCACAACAAATATGTGGTCGAGGGCCTCAAGGATAAGGGCGCGATTTTCGTCGAGGAACTCGACGAAATCCCCGAAACCGAGGCTCCCGTGGTGTTTTCGGCCCATGGCGTGCCGAAAAGCGTGCCGGCGGACGCCAAGAGCCGGAACATGTTTTTCCTCGATGCGACCTGCCCGCTGGTGAGCAAGGTGCATGTGGAAGCGCAGCGCCATTTTGCCGAAGGCCACGAAATCGTGCTCATTGGGCATGAGGGGCATCCCGAGGTTATCGGCACGATGGGCCAATTGCCGCAGGGGGCCGTCGCCCTCATCGAAACGGTGGCTGACGCCAATAATTTCACCCCGCGCGACCCTCAGAACCTGGCTTTCGTCACCCAGACGACGCTGAGCGTGGATGACACGCGCGAGATCGTGGCGGCGCTGCAGGCTCGATTCCCGGCGATCAACGGGCCGCACAAGGAAGACATCTGCTACGCCACCACCAATCGGCAGGAGGCCATCAAGGCCGTGGCGCCGATGGTGGAAGCGATGATCGTGGTGGGGTCGCCCCATTCGTCCAATTCGCAGCGCCTCGTCGAGGTGGCCCTGCGTTCAGGCTGCAGGATTGCGACGCTGGTGGACCGGGCGAGCGATATCGACTGGTCGCTTTACGGGGACATCAGGACGCTGGGCGTGAGCGCCGGCGCTTCGGCTCCGGAGAGCCTTGTCGAAGAAGTGATCGACGCCTTTGCGGCGCGCTACGAGATCAAGGTCGAGACCAAAACCACGGCAATCGAGAACATTGCCTTCAATATCCCGCGCGTGCTGCGCGATCTGGAAACGGCTGGACGATGAGCGACCTCGATCTTTTCGAGACCGAGCGGCTGGTGCTGTCCGGCTGGCGCATGGATCAGGTCGATGACCTTGTGCGCCTGCACGGCACCGAGCGGGCAACGCGCTATCTGACGACGCTGGGCGTGCCCTATACCCGCGAGCAGTGCGAAGAAGCGGTGGCGCACTGGATCGATCTCTTCGAGACGCACCAGTTCGGCAAGCTGCGTGTGCGGCGGAAGTCAGACGGGCAAATGGTCGGTCGTGCCGGGTTCGGCGTCTATCCGCCGACCGGGGAGCCTGAGATCGGCTACACGCTGTTCGAGGAATTTTTCGGCAATGGCTACGCCACCGAGGCGGCGGCGGGCCTGCGCGACTGGTTCTTTGCCAATGACAAGGGCAGCCATTTCATCGGTATGGCCCATGTCGAGAATGCGCCGTCTCTCGCCATCCTGACCAATATCGGCATGGAAAAGACCCATGTCGCGACCGACCACTACGGGCTGCCCTGCCAGTTCCATATCCTGAGGCGCCCTGCGGCATGAGCGAAACAGTCATCATCCATACCGACGGCGCCTGTTCGGGAAATCCGGGGCCCGGCGGATGGGGCGCTATTCTGCAGTTCGGCCAGCACCGCAAGGAGCTCAAGGGCGGCGAGCAGCTGACCACGAACAACAAGATGGAGCTGACCGCAGCCATCGAGGCGCTCAATGCCCTCACGCGCCCCTGTACGGTCGATCTCCACACCGACAGTCAGTACGTCAAGAACGGCGTGCAGAGCTGGATGCACGGCTGGAAGCGCAACGGCTGGAAGACCGCCGACAAGAAGCCGGTGAAGAATGTGGAGCTTTGGCAGGCGCTGGATGAAGCCACAAAGCGGCACCAGATTTCCTGGCACTGGGTGAAGGGCCACGCCGGCGACGAACTCAACGAACGCGCCGATGAACTGGCCCGCGAGGGCATGGCCCCGTTCAAGGGGAGAAAGACCGGGGGCTTTACGCCGCCGGTTTGAGGGGGCTTCTCACTGAGAGGCATTCACCCCTCACCCCGGACGGACGCCTATTGAGCTCGGACGACGGCCCTGTCGCCTCCCTCCCCCTCCGTGGGGAGGGATTGAGGGTGGGGGGCCTTCGTTTGCTCGCCGTCGAGCCAACACCCCCACCCCAGCGCCGCTAGGCCTGCGGCCAAGCTCTGCTACCCTCCCCACAAGGGGGAGGGAGCGAAAGAGGCGATAGACTGGCCAATCCTTAAGCCGCGGCGCGCTTGGGGAGCACCGCTTTCACGGCGCGCCAGAGCGGCGTGATGGCATACTGCACGATCGGGATCATCAGCGCACCAAGGGCAAGGCCGATGAAGAAGTCCACCACGGCGGTGGCGAGCCAGCCCGCGACGCCGGGGAAGGCCGAGAAGGTCGTTGCCGCCCAGTGCGACGCGGCCTCGATGACATGTTCCGGCCCGGTGATGCCGAATTCATAAAGACCATGGGCGATGATGGAGCCGCCGACCCAGGTCATGGCCGCGGTGCCGACGATGCTGAGCACATGCATGAAAGTGGGCATGGCGACGACGATGGCCCGGCCGATGGCACGGCCGGTGTGCGTACGGCCGCTCTTGGCCAGCAACAGACCGAAGTCGTCGGCCTTCACGATGATTGCCACAGTGCCGTAAATCGCCACGGTGATGCCGATGGCCGCCACGGCGAGGATCGCTGCGCGGGTCCAGAAATCGGGCACGTCGATGGCCGAGAGGATGATGGTCATGATCTCGGCAGAGAGGATGAAGTCGGTCTTGATGGCGCCGGAGACGCGCTGCTCCTCGAGATCGACCGGCTCGATAGCAGTGTGCTCGATCTGCGCCTCATGCTTGTCCGCCGCGTGCGGCGCGAACAGGTGGAAGACCTTTTCGGCTCCCTCGTAACAGAGATAGGCACCGCCCAGCATCAACAGGGGTGTGATCATCCACGGCAGGAAATAGGACAGAAGCAGCGCTGCCGGGAGCAGGAACAGCATCTTGTTCTTGATCGAGCCCAGGGCAATCCGGCCAATAATGGGCAGCTCGCGCTTGGCTTCAAAGCCTTTGACATAGCTGGGGGTGACTGCCGCATCGTCAATGACGGCGCCAGCGGCCTTGACGCTGGCCTTGACGGCTTGGGTGGCCACATCGTCGAGCGATGCGGCGGCGACCTTCGCCAGTGCTGCGATGTCATCGAGCAGAGCAAGCAGGCCAACACTCATCGGGAAAACTCCAAAAATATATCGCAGGATAATGCGCGGCGACGCAGCTGGTGCCAAGAGCCTGAAAATAAGTCGGCACTATGGAGAAAAAGAAACGCCCGGCCTTTTGGACCGGGCGCACTGATGTTCAGCGGCGAAAAGGATCAGCCGGCGACTTTGCCGAAATCGGCGACCAGATGCATGGTGTCGCGCAGGCGTGCCAGAAGATTAAGGCGGTTGGCGCGGACGGCCGGATCGGCGTCGTTAACGAGCACTTCGGTGAAGAAGGCGTCGACGGGCGCGCGGAGGGTCGCCAGATCCGCCATGGCGGCCTTGTAGTCGTCCTTGCCGACATGGCCGGCCACGGTCGCATTGACGCTTTCGACGGCAGACGCCAGCGCGATTTCTTCCGGCAGTTTCAGTGCGGCCTGATCGACGGCACCGGCATAAGCCTTGCCGTCCTTCTTTTCTTCGGCGGCGAGAATGTTGGCAGCGCGCTTGTAGCCGGCGAGCAGGTTTGCACCATCATCGCTGGAGAGCAGCGCGGAGAGAGCCTCGGCACGCTGGGTGATCTGGAGCATGTCATTGCTGTCGGCCGAGATAACGGCATCGACGAGGTCGTGACGGGCGCCGGATTCGCGCAGGGTGACCTTCAGGCGATCATGGAAGAAGGCGAGGAGATCGACATCGACCTGAAGCGGGAATTTGAGCCCGTTCTCGGTGATGATGCGGATGACGCCCAGAGCGGCGCGGCGCAGCGCAAAGGGGTCGCGCGAGCCGGTGGGCTTTTCGTCGATCGACCAGAAACCGGTGAGGAGGTCGAGCTTGTCGGCCAGGGCCACGGCGATGGAGATCGGCTCGGTGGGGACCTGATCGGTCGGGCCGAGCGGCTTGTAGTGCATTTCCATGGCTGTCGCGATATCGGCGGGCTCGCCCTGCGCAGTGGCGTAATAGCGGCCCATCAGGCCCTGCAGCTCAGGGAATTCACCGACCATCTGGGTGGTGAGATCGGCCTTGGCGAGCATGGCGGCGCGCTTGGCGCGTTCGGGATCAGCACCGATCTGCGGGGCGATTTCGCCCGCGAGTTTGACCAGACGTTCGATGCGGGCGAACTGGCTGCCGAGCTTGGCGTGGAAGACGGTCTCTTCGAGCTTGGGCAGACCATGCTCGAGCGGCAGCGCCAGATCGGAATTGTAGAAGAACATCGCGTCCGAGAGGCGCGCGCGAATGACGCGCTCATTGCCGGATACGATCGTCGCGCCACCATCAGTGGGGACGGTGTTGGAAATGATGATGAAGTTCGGCGCCAGCTTGCCGGAGGCATCGCGCAGGCAGAAACATTTCTGATTGGCGCGGATGGTGGCGATGATGACTTCTTCAGGCAGGGTGAGGAAGTCCGGATCGAACGCACCCATCATGACATTGGGCCATTCCACCAGCCCGGCGACTTCCTCGAGGAGGCCCTCGTCGGCAATGACGGTCAGGCCCTGTGCAAAGGCCAGCTGGTCGGCGTCGGCGCGGATGATATCCTTGCGGCGGTCGATATCGAGCACAACCTTGGCGCGCTCCAGAGCGGTGACGTAATCGTCGAAACGCTTGATGCGGATGGCCTCGGGCGCGAGGAAGCGGTGACCAAACGTGGTCTGGCCCGATTCAATGCCGGCAGCCGCGAAGGGAACGACGATCGGCTCGTCGTTCTCCGTACCGAAGGTGGCGGTGATGGCGCGCAGCGGGCGCACCCAGTTGAAGCTGCCCGAGCCCCAACGCATGGATTTTGCCCAGGGGAAGTCGGTGAGAATCTTTGGCAGGATAGCCGAGAGCAGCTCGACCGCATCGGCACCCGGCTTTTCGATCAGCGCGATGTAAAAATCGCCCTTCTTCGGGTCGCTCTGGATTTTCGCGTCGTCAATCGACGAGAGGCCTGCGGCGCGCAGAAAGCCGTCGATGGCGGGCTGGGGAGCGCCGACCTTAGGGCCCTTCTTTTCTTCGCGCGTATCGGGCGAGCGCGGCGGCAGGCCAGACACGGTCAGCGCCAGGCGGCGCGGCGTGGCGAAGGCTTTTGCGCCCTCATAGACCAGACCTGCATCGACCAGAGCATTGGTGACAGCTTTCTTGAGGTCTTCGGCGGCGCGACGCTGGAAGCGGGCCGGGATTTCCTCGGAGAAGAGTTCGAGCAGCAGTTCTGGCATGATGGCTTACCGATTAGAATGGGCGCGGTTTGCCTAGCAAGCGCGTCGCCAGATGTCCACACGCCTTGCCATCTCAGGTCGTGCGGGAGGCGAGATGAGCAACGCGCATGTCGTTGACGATCTCCATGATCTCGCGCGGCACGACGGCATAGCGCCCCTCGCGAAAACACTGCAGCGCGCCATAGCGCATGGAGAGGAAGACCAGAACCCTGAGGGTAAAGGGATCATCCGAGCAATCGGACATGAGCAGCGCCCTCCCCGGCTCGTCGAAGTAGTGGCGGGCGCGCAGGGTCACGCCGCCCTCTTCGAAGGTGTAGTCGATGTAATTGTACCAGAAGCCGAAATCGTCCGGCCGGTCGGGTGAGACGTCGCCATATTCGACGAGGTGCTGCACCGCCACCGGGGCGATAATGTCCTGGGCATAGGGCGGTGCGGGCTCGGTCATTGCTGGCTACCAGCCTCCCCCGCCACCACCGCCACCGCCGCCGCCGGAGAAGCCTCCGCCTCCGCCCGAAGACCCGGACGAACTGGCCTGGACGGGCTGGGCCGCGATCATGGCCGCAGCCATGCCTGAAGAGGCGGTGCTGATGGCATTGGAGAGATTGCCCGAGGAGAAGCTCCGCGAGCCGCCATACCAGTGCGGGTCATAGGACCCCTGGCTGGCGTCGGACACCGCATTGCGCGCCAGTTCAGCCTCGAAATGCTCGGACCACGGCTTTTCGACGCCAAGGGCGATGGCATAGGGCAAGATGCGCTCGAAACGCCCGATGGTCATGGGCGGCTCCTTGTCGATATTGAGCCGGTTCTTTTCGGCGGTTTCGAGGTAGAGCTTAAAACCTTCGATCTCGTCCATGACCTTGCGGCCCTGCACGGTGGGTGCGCGCATCAGCACGGCGAAAATGGCGCTGATGGCCACCAGCGAAGCCGCAGCCACAGCGGCCGTATTGATGGTGATATCGGTAAAGCTCTCGGCCAGCCCGCCGAGGAAGTTAAAGCCGAAGAAGCCGAGAAAGATGATGATGATAAAGCGTTGCCAGCCGCCCTGTCGCAGCACGCTGAAAAAGATCGAGCCAATGACGGTGACGAAGACGCCGCCGACAAAGGCGCCGAAGAGCCAGACCGGCTCAAGGATGTCGAGCGCGACCATGCCGACCATCATCAGGGCCGCAAAAACGAAGCTGAGAATGGCGAAGCCTGCATTGTGGTTGAACCAGACGGCACGGTTCTCACGGGTGATGGCGCTGGTGAATTTTTCACGCTGGCTGCCGAGCTCTACGCCATGGGCCTTGTCGAGGGTGACGCTCTGCTGGGCTTCAAAATAGCGGAAGAGGATTTCCTCGCCCACCGGGAGCTTTTCATCCAGCGCCTTGCCAGTCCGCGTGACCGAGAGGGTGTCATTTTCATTGCGGATGGTGATGAGCCCGCGCACGCCCAGATTGAAGATGGCGGCGGTGAGTGCCGTCCAGCCGGAATTCTTGAAACCCCAATTGTGCACGTAGTGGGTCAGGGCCGGCGAGAAATCCTTGGGCGGGTAAAACAGCGGAATGACCGTGCCCTTGGGCGGATCGCGCCCGACGCGGGACCAGGCAGTGAAATTGTAAGCGAGAAGAATAAGCACGCAGAGGACAGGTAGCCAGACCTCACGCAGGTCTGAGGCCGACTGCACCAGCGCATCGAGCCCTTCCGGGAACTGGATGAGCCCCTTCTGGAAGGAGACGGAAAAGGTCATGCCCTCGCCCGGCCCCAGCACGCGCTGGGTGCGGAAGACGGCGATATTGTCGGCTTCGCGGGTGACGCGCACGGCCTGTTCGGCCGAGCCGACATCGCCGGTATAGGCGACCGCATCGGAAATGACGGCGCCGTCCGGCAGGGTGACGCGCGCCACCGATTTCAGCACCGGGAAATCCCAGTAATTGCCGGTCGCATTCCAATAGAGCTCGTCATGGTCCGCAAAGGGGCGGGCCATGCGGTCCATGACATAGGAGATGGTGTAGCGGTGCTGGCCACGATTGAGCAGTCGTTCTGAACTGCCGATCCAGATGCGCTGGAAATTGCCCATGCGCTCGACGTTGTAGTCTTCCGGGGCCCCGGCGCGGGTGACGCCTTCGACCGTGAGGCTGACGCGGATCTTGTTGCCCGATTCGCCGAGCAGCACCGTCGGGATATCCCGATAGATGCCGCGACGGATATTGATGCCTTCGGCCCGGACGTCGATGGTCTCGACGACGCGGACCGATCCGTCTGTGCGCAGCGTGACGTCGCTGGCAAAAGCCAGGATTTCCTCGCGCGCTGCCGCAGGCAGGGCAAGGGCGAGGACCAGCGCGAAGGCAGTCAGGAGGCGGGCAAGCATCGCGTCAGTCGTCCCGTCAGAATTTTACCGTGGGCGCCTGGCGCTCGGCTTCGTTGTCGAGCTCGAAATACTGCGCCTTGGTGAAGCGGAAGGCGTTGGCGACAATATTGGACGGGAACGAATCAACCTGGATGTTCATGTCCCGGACCGCGCCATTGTAGTAGCGGCGGGCCATCTGGATCTCGTCCTCGGTGGTGCGCAGGGTCTGCTGGAATTCGAGGAAGGTGGTGTTGGCCTTGAGGTCCGGATAGGCCTCGGCCACTGCCAGCAGGCGACCCAGCGCACTCGAGAGTTCGCCTTCGGCCTTGGCGCGGGCTTCGGGGCCAGAGGCAGCGGCGCTGGTGGCAGCGGCGCGCGCCTGAACCACGGCTTCGAGCGTCTCGCGCTCATGGCCCATATAGCCCTTAACCGTCTCCATCATATTGGGAATGAGGTCGGTGCGGCGCTTGAGCTGCACATCGATGCCGCTCCAGCCCTCCTCGACCATCTGCCGGTTTTTCACCAGGCTGTTGTAGATGACGATGGCGTAGCCGATGACGGCGACGGCAAGTACGAGAATGACCCATTCCATGACGCTGGCTCCCTTGGGATAGTGGGTTATGTCGGGCCGGACAGTGGCAGTTTCCCTCAATCGGCGCAATTGCTTGGCGGACGCCGGGACGGGGCAGGCTTGACTTTTCCCGTGGCGGCACTAGCTTTCAAGGCATGAACACGAGCCTTTCGCATCACCGCATCTTCCTGGTCGCAGGACTGAAGCCCTAGGCTTGCTCGCGCTGGAGCCTGCTTAGGGCAGGCCTTCGTTACACCTTTTCCCAGCGCCCCCGTTCATCCCGATTTTCCAAACGACACGCCCGTCTGGTGATGCGCATTTTCGCGCGCCGCGGGCCGAGAGGACATGTTGCCATGACGCAGCCCACCAGAGATTTGTCGCCCCGCATCGTGCTGGGTTCGACCGACCACGAGACGCTGGGACGCCTGGCCCGCGCCGGGCTGGACCGCATGCCCGAGCTGGCCGAGACGCTGCTCGACGAGCTCGACCGCGCCCGTGTCGTGGAAGATGCCAAGCTGCCCGAGGATGTGGTGCGCATGGGTGCGCGCGTCGTCTACCGCACCAATGGCGGGGCCGAGCAGGACGTGACGCTGGTCTATCCGGCCGAGGCCGATATTGCTGCGGGCAAGATTTCGGTGATGACGCCGATCGGCACGGCGCTGATCGGGCTCAAGGCCGGCCAGTCCATCACCTGGCGCGACCGCGCCGACAAGCGGCAGATGCTGACCGTGGTGGAAGTGAGGGCTGCGGCTGAAGCTTGATTTGATTGGGGTGCACTGAGTACCCCCACCCGGCCTCCCCCTGATAGGGGGAGGAGCCCATTGGGGCTCTCGCGGGCTCGTGCCCGACAACTCGCTTGAAGAACCCAATGGTTCCGACCTCACCGGCCGGTCCCCTCCCCCTACCAGGGGGAGGTTAGGTGGGGGTCGACGAACCCCCGACAAAACCTTATTCCGCGCCGCCGCCGGCAGTCTGCAGCCAGGCTTCGCCGCAGGATTTTGCCAGTTCGCGGATGCGCAGGATGTAGCTCTGGCGCTCGGTGACCGAGATGACGCCGCGGGCGTCGAGCATGTTGAAATTGTGCGAGGCCTTCACAACCTGCTCATAGGCGGGGATGGCCATGGTCTGGCGATTGCCTTCGGCACCCTTGGCGAGGATAGCGCGGCATTCCTTTTCCGCATCATCGAAGTGACGGAACAGCATTTCGGTATCGGCCGCCTCGAAATTGTACTTCGAGGATTCCTGTTCGTTCTGCAGGAAGACCTCACCATAGGTGACCTTCTCGTCGCCTTCGCGGCCGTTGAAGTTGAGGTCGTAGACGTTTTCCACTCCCTGCACATACATGGCGAGGCGCTCGAGACCGTAGGTGATTTCGCCCGGAACCGGGGAGCATTCAAAGCCGGCGACCTGCTGGAAGTAGGTGAACTGAGAGACTTCCATGCCGTCGCACCAGCATTCCCAGCCCAGACCCCAGGCGCCGAGCGTCGGGCTCTCCCAGTCGTCCTCGACGAAACGGATGTCGTGCACCGAGGCGTCGAGGCCGATGGCGGCCAGCGAGTCGAGATAGAGCTGCTGGATGTTTTCCGGCGATGGCTTGAGGATCACCTGGAACTGATAATAGTGCTGCAGGCGATTGGGATTTTCGCCGTAGCGACCATCCTTGGGACGGCGCGAGGGCTGCACATAGGCGGCCTTCCACGGCTTTGGGCCCAGGGCGCGCAGCGTCGTAGCGGTGTGGAATGTGCCGGCGCCCATCTGCATGTCATAGGGCTGCAGAACAACGCAACCCTGCTCAGCCCAGAATTGCTGGAGCGTGAGGATCAGACCCTGGAAGGAGTTCTTCGGGTCCATATGGGCGGGGCGAGAGGTCATCGACAAATATCCTGCATATATGCGGGACAAACCTCTAGTTTGGACGCTCCCGGTGGTCAATGGCGCTTGTCGTTGCCATCCTTGTCGCCGGGTCGATAGGTGCCGTCCTTGTCGCGCTTGAGGTCGATGACGTCATGGGTCTGGCGATCCGCCATATCGCGCTGGCGGCGCAGCAGCTTTGCCCCTTCGGCATCAGCATTGAATTTCCCCGACCAGTCGCGCCAGATGCGGCGGACACCGAAATAGATGAGAATGGCGAGGGCCGCGAACAGCAGGATGCGCAAGAGCATGGCCGGAAACTTCTAAAGGCCGAGCCGGGCCCAATGGGCACGGTCTTCGAGGGTTGAGACGGCATCATCTAGCACGCCAGAAGCGGAAATGCTCAAGCGCGGTAAGGCGAAGAATGGTTTTTTGGGCGCAATGACCTTGAGCTCGATATCCGGCCCGAAGCGCTGGCGGAGGGTCGAATGGAGATCACCGATGGCGTCGACGAGGCCGAGCTCGACCCCGCGCAGGCCGGTCCACCATTGACCGGTAAAGAGCGTATCGTCGTCCGCCTTCAGGCGCCCTGCCCTATGGGCTTTGACGTGGTCGATGAAGACCTGATGGATATCGAGTTCGAACTGCTTGATGCGTTCCACGTCCTCTTCCTTCTCGGGGAGGAAGGGATCTAGCGTCGATTTATTGCGCCCAGCGGTATGGACGCGACGCTCGATACCAAGCTTGTCGATTGCTTCGACAAAGCCGAAGCCGGCCATGATGACGCCGATGGAGCCGACAATGGAGGACGGATCGACAAAGATTTCGTCGCCGGCCACCGCGATGAAATAACCGCCCGAGGCGGCGGCATCTTCGACAAAGACCAGCACCGGCTTGTTGTGCTGGTCGGCAAGTTCGCGGATCCGCTTGGAAATGAGCCGGCTCTGGACCGGCGAGCCGCCCGGAGAATTGATGACGATGGCGACGGCTGGCGCGGCTTTCATCGCAAAAGCACGGGTCAGCAGGGGTTCAACCCCGGCAATGTTGAGGCGGCCGGGGCGCTGTTCAGCGGCAATGACCCCCTGAAGGCGCACGACGGGAATGACCGGGGCGCGACGGAGGACGCGGCGAAGCCAATTGGGTTTAGCACTGGTCAGTTCGGCCATGTCCTCTCCTTCGTCCCGGCTGATTTAGGCATGGCGACAGGGGATTACCAGTCGAGCACGCCGGCACCACGGAAAATTGCGTCGAAGGCGGGGGCGAAGGCGCGGTCCTCAGCGCCATGCAGCGGACGGCTGGCCAGAAGCGTCAGCGGCGCGCGCGACCCCTTTATCCCGCGCACGAGAATACGGCTCGCCGGCTGGTTTGGTCGCGGCGTCAGCGGCAGGATGGTGATGGCGCCGAAGCGCGGCGTGAAGGCGGCCAGCAAGGCCGCCAGCCCGGCTGCCGGATAGATGAAGATGATCTCGCCCCCGGCCTTGGCGGCTCCCGCGGCACAGCGCAGCCAGGTCTCGAGCTTATCGGCAGGCATGTGGCGCGCATCGGCGCGGCTGTCGTTCGGGGCCAGCGTGCCCTGACCCGCGCCGAAGAACGGCGGGTTGGCGATGATGGCGTCGTAGTAATTGTCGAGCAGCCCGGCCTCTCGCCGCAGCGCCGGCTTTTCGAGGATATCGACCCCCAGAACATTGGCGCGGCAGGCTAGACCGTTCTCGTCAATGTTGCGACGCGCCAGGTGCGCGGTGTCGTCGTGGCGCTCGACCATAGTGGCAGTGCCGGTGAGGCCGAGAGAGAGCGAGACAAGCGAAGCCGTGCCCACGCCGGCGCCCAGATCGAGCAAATTCCTCGTGTCCCGGCCGATGGCAGCGCCGAGCAGCACCGAGTCGAGCCCGGCCCGAAAGCCGTGGCTGGGCTGCGACACAATGAGCCTGCCGCCTAAAAAGGCGTCGCGCGTTATGGTTTGGTGTTTTACAAACGGATTGGGCTGGTCTAGGGACATCGCACCCGGATGGCTGGTTCCGCGCGACCATATATGCGCGGGCGTGGCAGGCTCAACCCGTTTTGCCGCTGCGCCCAAAAAGAGGACGGTAATGGCGGTCTCTGTTCTGACCCAGACGAAGCAGGCTGAAACGACCAATGCGGTCGATCGGCTTTTGGCGGCAACGGCCGAGGATATGGCGCAGGTCAACGCGCTGATCCTGAGCCGTGCGGAATCGCATGTCGATATGGTGCCCGAACTGGCCCGCTATCTCATCGAGAGCGGCGGCAAGCGGTTGCGCCCGATGCTGACCGTCGCCGCGTCCATCCTCTTCGGTCGTGGCAAGGGCAGCGCCATCAATTTCGCCGCCGCCGTCGAGTTCATGCACAATGCGACGCTCCTTCATGACGATGTCGTGGACGAGAGCGACATGCGCCGCGGCAAGCCTGCGGCCCGCATGGTATGGGGCAACAAGGCGTCCATTCTCGTGGGGGATTTCCTCCTCGGCCAGGCTTTCATGATGATGGTGGAAACCGGCGACATCGATGCGCTGGGCGTGCTGTCGGCCGCGTCGGCGATGATGGCCGAGGGCGAGGTGTTCCAGCTGGCCAAGACCGGCGACCTCACCACCACCGAAGCCGATTATGCCGAAGTGATCCGCGCCAAGACGGCCGTGCTGTTCAAGGCGGCCTGCGAAGTGGGCGCCATGTCGGGCGGCGCTGACGCGGCCGGACGCGAAGCGCTGGCGCAATATGGCATCGAGCTCGGCAACGCCTTCCAGCTCGTCGACGATGCGCTCGACTACGGCGGGCAGACCGGCACGCTGGGCAAGAATGTCGGCGACGATCTGCGCGAGGGCAAAATGACCCTCCCGGTGATCCTGGCGCTGGCCGAAGGCACGGAAGCCGAACGCGCCATCATCGCCTCGGCTCTGGGCAATATGGACGCCAGTGACCTCGAAGTGAGCCAGGTGGTCGCGATCTTTACGCGCTACAACACGCTCAAGCGCACGCTCGACAAGGCCCATGCCCACGCCGACGCGGCCATTGCCGCGCTCGCCCCCCTGCCCGACAGCGATATGAAGACCATTCTCGCTGACGTGGTGCGCCACAGCGTCGGCCGCGCGTCGTAGGTTTTTAGTTTTTGGTACCGGTGCGTGTGAGCACCCCCTCCTAGCCTCCCCTGAAGAAGGGGGAGGGACAGATCGCATTCGCACAACTTCAGAGAGCCCCGATGTGACTCCTCCCCCTTTCAGGGGGAGGTTGGGTGGGGGTATTTGCCTCAAACACCCAGGAGCGGAGCAGCGGCCACCCAGTGTTCGGGATTGTGGCGGCGCATGATCTGGGCGGCCTCGTGCGCCTGCCCTTCCGTGCCAAAGAGGCCGAAGACCGTGGCGCCGGAACCGGACATGCGCGCCAGAATGCATCCTGGCGTCTCGGCCAGCTCCGCGATGATCTCCCCGATGACGGGCACCAGCTTGATCGCCGGCGGCTGCAGATCATTGCGGGTTTCAGCGAGCCAGAGACCAAGCTGGGCCGGGCGCGTCAGCGGGCTTGGCAGGGCCGGCAGCGGATAATTGTCGTGGGCATTGAGGCGGCGGAAAATATCGGCCGTCGCCACCGGCACCAGCGGGTTGATCAAGACGATGTGCAGCGCCGGAAAATCGGGCAGCGGCGAGAGGATTTCACCCACGCCACGCGCCACCAGCGGCTGGCTGATGAGGCAGGCAGGCACGTCCGCGCCAAGGCCGGCAGCCAGATCGGAGAGATCGGCAACGGAAAGGTTTTGTCTGCTTATCTGCACTAGAAGTCGCAAGGCGGCCGCGGCATCGGCCGATCCACCGCCAATGCCGGCAGCCACCGGCAGGTTCTTGACCAGATGGATGTGCAGCCCATCTGGCACCAGCCCCGGCCAGCGTGCCCGGAAAGCCGTCACCGCCCGCATCACGAGATTGGTGCTGCCCGCTCCAAGGCCCGCAGCGAAGGGACCGGAAATGGTCAGGCTGTCGGTGTCGGCGGGCGTGGCGGTGAGTTCGTCGGCCAGATCGGCGAAGACGATGAGGCTTTCGAGATCGTGATAGCCATCATCGCGACGACGGGTGACATGCAGCGCCAGATTGATCTTTGCCGGCGCTGCCTGGGTGGTGGATGGGATCATCGGATCGGGACTATTCAGTCTCGTTTTCCGGGGTCAGCCCCTCGGCCAGCTTTGGGCCGGTACGTTCGGTGACGCGACCATCCTTGTCGACCGCGCGGGCGACATTCCACTGGAAGCGCGCTTCGAGCTTGCGCCCGGCCTTCCAGTAAGCGTCGCCGAGATGGTCATTGATCTCGGGGTCGTTGGGCAGCAGCATGACCGCGCGCTCGAGCGTTTCGATCGCTTCGTCGATGCGGCCGAGCTTGTAGAAGGCCCAGCCGAGCGAATCGACGATATAGCCATCCTGAGGCTGGGCTTCGACAGCCTTCTCGATCATGCCGAGGGCGCGGTCGAGGTGCATGTCCTTGTCGATCCAGCTGTAGCCGAGATAGTTGAGCACCGCAGGCTGATCGGGATTGAGCTCCAGCGCCTTGAGGAAATCTGCCTCGGCCTTGGGCCACTCGTCGCCCCGCTCATAGGCGATGCCGCGCACGTAATAGTAGCGCCAGTCGGCCGGAGCCTCGCCACCCGAGATCTCGATGCTGCGCGTATAGGCCTCGGCAGCCTCGAGATATTGCTCGTCATAGCGGAGCATGTCGCCGAGCACCGAGACGGCGTCGAGATCATTGGGATTGGCGGCAATGATATTGCGCAGGCGGCGCAGCGCCTCGGGACGATCGCCAGTGGCATCAAGATTCTGGGCGATGCGCACGACGGCAGTCGGCTTGACCGAAGAGGTCACCGGGATGGCGTCATAGATCTTGTTGGCCGCCTCGTGCTGGTCGGCGTTGTCGAGCAGCTGGCCAACGGCGAGGGCAATGACGTCGGCATTGGGATCGAGATAGAGACCGAGGCGCAGGAAAACCAGCGCCAGGTCCATGCTGCCATCACGCGTCAGGGCCGCACCAATACCGTGGAACATTTCGGCGGCGCCGACCTGCACATTGGGGGTGAAGACGCCCGGCTTCTGGCGAGCCTCCACCGTCTCCTTGACCACGGTGACGACCGGATGGGTCAGGCCCTGTTTTTCGAAGGTGTCAATGACTTCGGCGGCTTCGTCGAATCGGCCGTCATTGGCGAGCATGCGGGCATAGACTTCGACCATGCGGGCTACATAGGGCTCGTTCTCGAAGGCCTTGGCGGCAAGATCGAGCGCGGTCTCGCGTTCGCCGGCGACTTCGGCCATCAGCGCACGATGGAAGACGAGGAAATCCTCGAGGCCGGTCTCGCCGAGGGTTTTGAGCAGATCATCTGCCTCGGCATAGCGATTGTCGCCCACCAGAGCCCAACCGCGCAGAATGGCGGCGGTAATCCCGGTGAAACTGTCCTGCGAAACCGAGGCGAGCATGCGCTCGGCCGCGCCATAGCGGCGCTCCTTGATCGCTTCGGAAGCAATGACGAGATCGGCAAGCTCATTGCGCCCGGCGAGGTCGACCAGGTGCTTTGCCACAGAGGCCGCCTGGCCGATCTGCCCGTCCGCCGCATAGGCGACAAAGGCACGCTCGATGAGCAGCGGATTATCCCAATCGGATTGCGCGGCCTGGGCGAAATAGCGCGCGGCCTCATCGGTGCGCAGCTCCTGCATGGCCTGCTGGCCGGCCATATAGGAGCCGGAAATGCTGGGCCGGTAGAGCTGGAGCATGTCGAGCGCCGCCAGGGGGTTATTCTGCGCCGCAAGCGGTGCGCTGAAACCCAACGCCATCAGCGCGGCAAGAAGGGGTCGCGCCATTCGGGTCGAAAGCAGGGTCAATTCGCTCAACTCTCCCATTGCCAATAATGGCAGCCATTAGGCGGCAAAGATTGTCCGTTTTAGGACTGCGCCGCAAGGTCAGCACGAAAAACTGGTGCTCAAATTCCGCTGTAATTGGGCCCGCTGCCGCCTTCGGGCGGAACCCAGGTGATATTCTGCGCCGGATCCTTGATGTCGCAGGTCTTGCAATGCACGCAATTGGCAGCGTGGATGCGGAAGACGGGCGCGCCATTTTCCTCGGCCAGTTCATAAACCCCGGCCGGACAATAAAGCGGCGCCGGCTCGCCATAGCGCGGCAGGTTTTCGCGCACGGGGATGGTGGGATCAGCCAGTTTGAGATGGATCGGCTGGTCTTCGTCATGGGCCAGATTGGCGAGGAAGACCGAGGAGGCGCGATCGAACGTGGTCTTGCCATCGGGGCGCTGATAGACGCGCGGTGTCACCGATGCGATCGGCTTGAGTTTTGCCGCATCCGGCGTGTCATTGCGCTGCGTGCCGAACAGCGAAAATTTGAGCAGCGACTGGCACCAGAGATCAAACCCGCCGAGACCGGCACCAAGCAATGTGCCGAATCGGCTCCACAGTGGCTTGATGTTGCGGACGCCGACGAGTTCAGCCTCGATGCCGGTTTCGAAGACGCGTTCCTGGAGGTTCTCCAGGCGATCGTGCTGGCGACCGGCGGCCACCGCCTCCCCCACCGCATCGGCAGCGCCGATGCCCGAGAGAATGGCATTGTGAATGGCCTTCAGGCGCGGGGCGTTCATGAAGCCGGCCGCGCAACCGATCAGCCCACCACCGGCAAAGGCCAGATCTGGCAGCGACTGCCAGCCGCCTGAGGCCAGAGCCCGCGCGCCGTAGCTGATGCGGGTCGCGCCTTCGAGCAGCGGGGCAATGGACGGATGAGTCTTGAACCGCTGGAACTCGCCAAAGGGCGACAGCGTGGGATCGGCATAATCGAGATGAACAACGAGGCCGAGATAAAGCTTCCGGTCCTGCGCGTGATAGGCAAAGCCACCGCCGGAGGTGGCATCGTCGAGCGGGAAACCAAGATAATGATCGACCTTGCCGGGCTGGTGGCGCTCGGCCGGGATCTCCCAGACTTCCTTGATGCCGAGGCCGTATTTTTGCGGGCTCTTGCCCTCGGCGAGAGCGAACTCGCCAATGATCTTCTTGGCGAGCGAGCCGCGCGCCCCCTCCCCGATCAGCGTATATTTGGCTTCAAGGGCAATGCCCGCCGCGTGGCCGGGCTTGGGATTGCCCTCCCGATCGAGCCCGAGATCGCCGGTGATGATACCGCGCACGGGGCCATCGCCGTCTCGCAGCACATCAATGGCCGCGGTCATGGGGAAAATGTCGACGCCAAGCGCTGTTGCTTCCTCGCCCAGCCAGCGCACGAGATCGCCGAGGCTGACAATGACACCGCCCTTGGTGCGCATCTGCGGCGGGATCAGCGCATGGGGGACGGCAAAATCGCCCTTGCTGGTGAGGAAATGATAGGTGTCCGTCGTCACGTCCGGACCGACGGGAGGGTTTTTCAGCCGCCAGTCGGGGATCAGCGCGTCGAGACCCACGGGGTCCATGACCGCGCCGGAAAGGATATGGCCACCGATCTCGGCAGCTTTTTCCACAATGGTGACGGCGATGTCAGGATGGCGCTGCTTGAGGCGAATGGCGGCGGCAAGTCCGGCCGGTCCCGCCCCGACGATCAGCACGTCGGTCGACAGTACCTCGCGATTACCGGCCTCTGCCATGGGCAAACATCCTCTTGAGCTGGAGGCGACTGGTCGCCCCGCATGCGGTGTGACATAACAGAGGCCATGTCTCAAGCTCACGCGCTCAATAACGCCGAACTGCTTTCGGTGCTGGACTGGTATCACGCCGCCGGCGTCGATCTGGCCGTGGGCGAAGATCCGATCGACCGGTTCGCGCAAAAGCCGCCCGCTGCCAATACTGCTGCGCCGGCCCGGGTCCTGCCTATGCCGGGCGCACCAGCTCCCGCGCCCATTCCTTTGGCCGCCGGCCCCGTTGGCGGGGACCCCACCGGAGCGCGGGCACTGGCCGCCTCGGCCCAGTCGCTCGATCAACTCCGCTCTATCCTTGAGACCTATGATGGCTGCGGCCTCAAGTTCCGCGCTACCCAGCTGGTGTTTGCCGACGGCAATCCAGAGGCAAAGATCATGCTGATCGGGGAAGCCCCCGGCGCCGAGGAGGACCGGCAGGGCAAGCCCTTCGTCGGCCGGTCCGGGCAATTGCTTGATCGCATGCTGGCTGCCATCGGCCTCGATCGCACCAAGGTCTACATTGCCAATTCCGTGCCGTGGCGTCCGCCCGGCAATCGCGCCCCCTCGCCCGAAGAGATGGAATTGTGCCTGCCGTTCCTCCATCGTCAGGTGGAGCTGGTGGCGCCAAAGCTGGTGGTGACCCTGGGCGGCTCGGCCATGCAGACCGTGTTCAAGACCAGTGTCGGCATCATCAAGATGCGCGGCAAATGGGAAGATCTGAGCATCGGCGCCCACGCCACCCACGGCATGCCAACGCTCCATCCGGCCTATCTCCTGCGCAACCCGGCCGCAAAGCAACAAGCCTGGCGCGACCTGCTCAGCCTCAAGATGAAAATGGACGCGCTGGGGCTCGGTTGAAGCGGACGCTGATAGCCCCTAAATTAGCGTCGATGGAGGACAGCCAGATGTCCAATTCTGCCAAGCGCATCGACGAAGCAAATGAGACGGCAATGCGTGCAAAGGGCCTGCGGCCAGTGACAATCTGGGTGCCGGACAACACGCAGCCCGGCTTTGCGGAAAAGGCGGCCCAGCAATCCAGACTACTGGCACAGGCCGACGCAGACGATCCCACCCTCGACAGTTTTCTCGAAGCGGCGTGGGATGAGATGACCAAAACTACAGACGGTCCCAATCCGTGAAGCGCGGCGACGTAGTGATCGTCGCATTGCCAGGCGATCTGGGCAAACCACGTCCAGCGCTGGTGCTTCAATCAGACCTCTACGCAGAGACGTCCAGCGTCACCGTGGTTCCCATCACGTCTACGATCATCGCGGGATCGTCGGTCCGGGTCTCCTTGCAACCAACTCGGGAAAACGGTCTCAGAGACGCGTCACAGATCATGACGGACAAGGTGACCACAGTCCCCCGCAGCAAGATCGGACAAGTGGCGGGTGCGGTCGACGAAACGACGATGCAGTCCCTCACATCTCGCCTCGCCCTCTTCCTTGGCTTCGTCTGAACTTTCCGTCCGGCGGAACAGTTTCGGGTCTGTCCATTAAGTTTTGCCGCGCTATTGTCACCTTCAGGTGATTTGCAAAACTACGACTTCATTCAAGATCCGAAAGCGCCATGGCTTCCGTCGTCAAGATCTATGCCCTCTTCCTAGGTTCGGCACTGTTGATGTTCGGAGGTGGCCTCCAGGGCCTTCTTCTCTCGGTCCGTGGCGCCGAGGAGGGCTTCTCCCTTCCGGCGCTGGGCCTGATCGGAACAGGCTGGTCGGTTGGGTTCGTTGCCGGCTCCATCGCGGTGCCGATGATCGTGCGAAAAGTGGGCCATATCCGCGCTTTCTCGGTCATGGCGGCGATCGGCACCATCACCATCCTGCTCAACCTCTTGTGGATCAACGACATCGGCTGGATCATGATGCGTGCGCTCAGCGGCTTCTGCTTTGCCGGAGCGGCGATGATCGTTGAAAGCTGGCTCAACGAGGTCAGTGACAACAAGAGCCGCGGCACGATCTTCTCGATCTATGTCACCATCAACCTTGGCGCCTCGACGCTCGGCCAGATCGCCATGTCGGTCACCGGCACGGCGGGCTATCTGCCCTTCGTCATCGGCGCCATCAGCTTTATCTGCGCGGTGCTGCCGACCTCGCTGACCTCGAGCCCGCAGCCCCGTCCCCTCGCCTCAGCCAAGCTCGACCTGCCGCTTCTGATCAAGACCTCGCCGGTTGCCGCCGTCGCCGCCTTCTGCTGCGGCATGGCCAATGGTTCGTTCGGCACGCTGGCGCCGGTCTATGGCTATGAACAGGGGCTCGATGCCTCGGGTATCGCCCTGCTCTTCGCCATCGCAGCCATTGCTGGCGCTGTCGGCCAGATCCCCTTCGGCCGCCTCTCGGACAAAATCGATCGCCGTCAGGTGATGATCGGCCTCGCCAGCGCCGCGGCGGTGGTCGGTCTCCTGGTTGTCCTCATCAACCCGGGCCAGGGCTGGCTGATGTATGTGCTGTTCGCCCTTTACGGGCTGGCCGCCAATCCGCTCTATCCGATCGCCGTCGCACATGCGAACGACTTTGCGCGCGAGGGCAATTTCGCCAAGATCGCCGGCGGCATGCTGCTGATCCTTGGCCTCGGCCTTGCCATCGGCCCGCTGATCGCCTCAGTGCTGATGAGCACGATCGCGCCCATGGCGCTGTTCATGGTCACTGCCGTCTTCCATGTCGTGGTCGCCATTTTCGCCTTCCTGCGCATGCGGGTCCGCAAGAGCGTCGACGCCGCCGACCGCGCACCGTTCCAGCCCATGGCCAATGACACGCCGGAATCGGTTGCCATGGATCCGCGCGCCGAGAGCGATCCCGAGGAAGACGACATCATCGTCCGGCACGAGCCGGCGGTGCCTGATGAACTGATCGAAACCCCTGACGCAGGCAGCCATGTTCAAGACAGACCGGTTTGAGGACAGGGCGTTCAAGCCGCTCTCCATCGCCATCATCGCCGTCTCCGACACGCGGACCATCGAAACTGACACCGCTGGCGCTCTGCTGCAGTCGATGCTGGAGGCCGATGGCCACAGCTGCGCGGGCCGGCAGGTGGTGCGCGACGATATCCAGTTGATCCGCGCCGCCGTGCAGGCGCTGGTCGCCGACCCGCAGGTGGATGTGGTGTTGACCACGGGGGGCACCGGCTTTTCCGGCCGCGACGTGACGCCGGAGGCAGTGGAACCGCTGTTCGACAAGCGCATGGACGGGTTCTCGGTGCTGTTTCACCAATATTCGGCGACCACAGTGGGCACGAGTTCGGTGCAGTCGCGCGCCACCGCAGGTCTGATCGGCACGACCTTCGTCTTCTGTCTGCCTGGGTCGCGTGGCGCCTGCCGCGACGCTTGGGAGGGCATTTTGAGCCAGCAGCTCGACTACCGGCACAAGCCGTGCAACTTCGTCGAGCTCATGCCGAGACTGGCAGAGCGGTGACAATCAGCGAACAACACGTTCGCTGTCGTTCGCTTTAAGAAACCGATCAAAGGGGGCATCTTCAGGGCCAAGGCGCACACGGCGCCACCAGGAGAATGCTCATGTCCATTTCGCCAACGGCACCCATGCAGACCGGCATGGTGACCCTCAATGTGCGCCAGCTTGATGCTGTGGCGGACTATTACAAGCAATTGCTCGATCTCGAAACGCTCGGCCGCGACGGCAACAGCCTGCGCCTTGGCGTCGGCAATGAGGCCTTGCTTGAATTGCGAGGCAATCCCGAATTCGCACAGCGCAGCCCGCGCGCGGCCGGCCTCTTCCACACCGCCTTTTTGATGGATCGCCCCGATCTCGTCGCCTGGGTGCGCAAGATCGCCCGCGAGCGCATCCCGGTCGGTGGCGCTTCCGACCATTTGGTCAGCGAGGCGTTCTATTTCAACGACCCGGAAGGAAATGGCATCGAGGTCTATGCCGACCGTCCGCGCACTGACTGGCAGCGCGACGGCGAGATGATCGCCATGACCACCGACCCTCTCGATATCGACGCCCTGCTCGATCTTGACCCCAGCCGGGTGTGGAGCGGTGCGCCATCCAACATGATCGTCGGCCATGTGCATCTGCAGCTGGGTGACATCACCAAGGCCGAGCCCTTCTATTCGGGCGTGCTGGGCACCAATGTCACCTGCGGCTATCCCGGGGCGGTGTTCTATGGCGCAGGCGGCTATCACCACCAGCTGGCGACCAATATGTGGTCGAGCCGCGGCGCGGGCCCCCTCGCCCCGGACACCACTGGCCTCGTCGAGTTCGAACTCATTCTCGACAGCGCCGAACAGCGCAATGGCATCACCGAACGGGCCGGCGTCACCGGCCATCAGCTGACCGATCCCTGGGGCATCGCCCTTGATCTCGTCCTTCGTGGGGAGTAAAAATGCTCGTCAACGGCAAGTGGACCGACAATTGGCAGCCCGTTCAGGGCACCGACGCCAAGGGCGGTTTTGTGCGGCAGACCTCGAGCTTCCGCAATTGGGTGACGCCCGATGGCAGCGCCGGGCCGACCGGAGAAGCCGGCTTCAAGGCCGAGGCCGGCCGCTATCACCTCTATGTCGCGCTGATCTGTCCCTGGGCGTCGCGCACCCTCATCGGGCGCAAGCTCAAGGGGCTCGAAGAAATAATCTCTGTCTCGATCGTCGAGCCGGAACTGAGCAACGAAGGCTGGCGCTTCGCCATGCCCGATCCGATCAATGGCGCCACCTATATGCACCAGATCTATACCGCCGCTGATCCCCAAGTCAGCGGGCGGGCGACCGTGCCTGTGCTCTGGGACAGGCAGAAAAACACCATCGTCAACAATGAGAGCGCGGATATCCTGCGCATGCTCAACTCCGGCTTCGGCGATCTGGCGAAAAACGATGTCGACCTTTATCCCGAGGCGCTGCGCAGCGAGATCGATGCGCTCAACGATTATATCTATCCGCGCTTCAACAATGGGGTCTATCGCGCCGGTTTTGCGACGACGCAGGCCGCCTATGACGAAGCCTATGCAGATGTGTTCGAGGCGCTCGATACGCTGGAAAAGCGCCTCGATGGACAGGATTTCCTTGTCGGCAATGTGCTCACCGAAAGCGACATCCGCGCCTTCGTGACGCTGGTGCGGTTCGACGCGGCCTATCATGGCCTGTTCAAGACCAATCTCCGGCGCATCGCCGACTATCCGCGCCTCCAGGACTATATGCTGCGCATTCTCGACCTGCCCGGCGTGCGCGAAACGGTCGACATCGACCACATCAAGCGCGGCTATTATTCGATCAAGACGCTCAACCCCTCGGGGATCGTGCCCAAGGGCCCGCATATTCCCGGGCTTTACGAAGTCGCCTGAAACAAAAAGGGCGCCGGATGATCCGGCGCCCTTTTGCATTTCCTAGTGGCCTGCGGCGTGGGCGGGCCCCTCGCCGTCCGGCTTTTTCACGAAGGCGGCCGAAATGACCATCAGCACCGAAACGATGGCACCGCAGAGGAAGCCGGCGCGCACGCCGGAGGCAAGTGCTTCGAGCTGATCCAGTCCGGCGGCCGTTTCGGACGCGGTCTGCAGGGTCATCATCGCCACAAAAAGCGCAATGCCCGCGGCGCCCGCCACCTGCTGCACAGAGCCCATGATCGCGCTGGCATGGGCGTAGAGCTTTGGCGGCACAGAGCTCATCGAGGCGGTGAAGAGCGGGGTGAAGGTGAACGCGAGGCCAATGCTGAGAATCAGGTGACCGGCGATAACCGCCCAGATCGGTGTGTCCTGGCCGGCAAAGGCCAGCGCCCACATCACGGCCGAAACCGCGACAACACCCGGCACCAGCAGCGGACGCGGCCCAAGCTTGTCATAAAGACGACCGACGATGGGCGCGAGGAACGCCATGGAGAGCGCACCCGGCAGCAGGATCAGGCTGGTATAGAAGGGATCGAGCCCAAGCACGGTCTGGGTATAGATCGGGATCAGGATCGAGCTGCCGAGCAGCGCCACCATGGCAATGGCAATGGTGATCAGCGACAGCGTGTAGTTGCGGTGCTGAAGCGTGCGCAGGTCGAGCAGCGCGTTATTGTCCTTCTGCAGGCCGAACTGGCGCCAGACGAAAAGACCCATGCCCAGGACACCAATGGCAATCGGCAGCCAGGCCGGAATGGCCGACGGATGCGAAGCGCCTTCGCCAAGGCTCGAAAGACCATAGACCAGGCCACCAAAGGCCAGGGCCGAGAGGATCACCGAGAGCACATCGAGCGGCACATCGCGCGGGGTCGTCACATTGCGAATGCGGATTGCACCCAGGATCAGAGCGCCAATGGCGATCGGCAGGGTGAAATAGAACATGAAGCGCCAATCAAAATTGGTCAGGATGAACCCGCCGATCATCGGGCCGATGGCCGGGGCCACAGACATGACGATGGAGATATTGCCCATGGTCTTGCCGCGGCTCGCCGGCGGCACGAGGGTCATCACCGTGGTCATCAGCAGCGGCATCATGATGGCCGTGCCGGTCGCCTGAACCACACGACCCAGGATCAGCAGTTCAATACCGGGAGAGATCGCACAGATTGCTGTGCCGAGGCTGAAAATCGACATGGCGGCGATAAAGATCGGCCGCGTGTTGATGCGCTGGAGGAGGAAACCCGTCACCGGAATGACGACTGCCATGGTCAACAGGAAGGCCGTGGTCAGCCACTGGGCGGCGCTGGCGGTGACGCCAAGATCAACCATCAGATGCGGGATCGCGATGCTCATGATGGTTTCATTGAGCATGACCACAAAGGTGGAGACGAGCAGGAGCGCAATTACCAGCTTGTTGCGGGCAGCATTATCGGGGTGCTGCGGCGCGATTTCGGGCACCGCATCAAGCGTAGCGTCCATTGTCATCTTGTTCTCTCTCGATCAGACGTGGCGTGCACACGACGGACAAAACCGCCGCGGATCGACACGGAAATAATGAATTGTCGGCGACAGGACCTGTCAGCATGATCGTCCGGCGCACGCCTCGGGAGCGGCATCAAGGCGGGACACGATCACGAGCCAAAAGGCGCGCCGAAAGGGGCAATGTCTACGCCCGCGCGGGCGCCCCGTAAAGTCTTGTAATGCATGGCACCCCTGCCGATATGAGGGACAACAAGAATAATGTGACTCCCCCTGTTCTTGTTTTGTTCTATTCGCGGTGCTACATGTTCCTGGACGTCGGAGGGAGTTCGATTCTCCCCGGCTCGACAGTCAGGAGACACATCATGGCCCTTTATCAGGCCCCGTCCTTTGAAGCCCTGGAGAGATTGAGCCGCAGCCGCGATGCGGATCTGGCGCGGCGCGAGCTCATCAATGTGGACAGTGTTCGCGGGCGCGGCGCCCAGTCGAACCGCTCTGGCCGCTTCGAGACCCATGCGCGCGAAAGCTTCGATGATGGCTGGAACAATGTCGAGCCGATGCCGCTGTTCGAAACCACCGAACATGCCGAGCGCGCCAAGACCATCATCACCACCAATGACAGTCCTGACATCGCCTTCGAACGCTCGATCAATGCCTATCGTGGCTGCGAGCATGGCTGTTCCTATTGTTTTGCCCGGCCCACCCACGCCTATCTCGGCCATTCGGCGGGGATCGATTTCGAGCGCGACATCTACGTCAAGACCAATGCCGTCGAAGCGCTGCGGCACGAGTTGGGCGCGCGGTCCTATCGCCCCAAGGCGATCGCCATGGGCACCAATACCGACCCCTATCAACCGGCCGAGCGCAAGCACAAGCTGACGCGCGGCATTCTCGAAGTCATGCTTGAGACAAAGCATCCGGTGATGATCACCACCAAATCGGCGCTGATCCTGCGCGACCTAGACATCCTCACCGAGCTGGCCAAGCTCAATCTCGTCAAGGTCGCCATCTCGGTCACCTCGATGGACCATAAGCTGAGCCGCAAGATGGAGCCGCGTGCCTCCTCCCCGGCCCGTCGCCTCGAAGCCATCAAGGCACTGAGCGATGCCGGCATTCCCACCGCAATCTTCGCCTCACCGATGATCCCGGCGATCAATGACATGGAGCTTGAGCGCATCCTCGATGCCGGCAAGGCCCAGGGCGCGATCAGCGCCTCGATGATCCTCCTCCGCCTGCCGGGCGAAGTGCGCGACGTGTTCCGCGAGTGGCTGCTGCGCCATTTTCCCGACCGGGTTCGGCATGTGCTGTCGCTGGTGCGCGATACGCGAGGGGGCAAGGATTACGATGCCCGCTGGGGCACGCGCTTCACCGGCGAGGGCCCTTATGCGACGCTGTTGCGCCAGCGGTTCGACAAGGCGCGCGAGCGCTGTGGCCTCAACCCCAAGCTGCCACCGCTGCGGATCGATCTCTTTGAGGCGCCGACCCTCGAAACACGCCAGATGAGCCTTTTTTAGGCTCAGTACTGGGCGACGCGGCGGGCGTTGGTCGACATGAAGTCCAGCGCCGCCATGACACCCTGCAACGACAACCGGGTTTCCACAGCTTCGATCCGGCCTTCGAGGGGGACGGCCAGTGTTACGGCCGCGCGTTCCTTCATCAGCGCAACGAGGCGATCGCGCAGGTCGGGCGCGGCCACGAAATACTGGTTGGTGGTGTTGTAGCGCGTCTCGATATCGATGCCGGGCATGAGGCGGATCGGCGGCTCTCCCGAGAACGACAGCACGATCGGCCTTTTTTCGTCATAGACAGCATCGTCGGCCGCAACGGTGATGGCGACATCGAGCGTACCGTCGAGCCGGTTCTGCACCAGCGTCAGCTTATAGGCTGGCAAGGACGCACTGTTGAGCGCTTGGCTACCCGTGCTGGCAAAGCAGGAAAAGCTGTAGAAGTCCGGACCATCCTCATCGATCACCGAAGGACAGGCGGCCAGCCAATCGCGATGATATTCGCGCCATTCGCCAGACGAATGGCTGAACGGCTCGGCGGCAAGCGATTGTGTGAGGATAAGGATGACAGCAAGGCCGGCGGCATGGCGCATGAGTTACTCTCGGCTTTGCCCCCCGGCGAGACTCTTATATCAGGGTAGGCCAATATCGAGAACTCCCGGAGCGGGAATGGCCGAAGAAACTGTAAATGGGGTGAAGCTGCTGGTGCTCGACGCCAATGGCGTGCTCCTGTCCAGCGAGGCAGACGCTCTCGACGTCATCGGCCAGACCTATGGCCTCGACGTCGATGCCGTCATTGTGCCCGCAAGCCGTTTCGCGCCCGCGTTTTTCCAATTGAGCACGACGCTGGCCGGCCTCTTCATCCAGAAATTCCAGAATTACCGCCTGCGCCTCATCGTCCTCGGCGACATTGCCAGGGCGGTTTCCGAAAGTCAGGCGCTGGCCGATTTCGTGCGCGAAACCAACAGGACTGGCCATCACCTCTTCGTCACCGACCGGGCCGAACTGGCTGACCGGCTGCGGGAGACACGTTGATGGCCCGCAAGACTGCTCTCGAGACCAGTTCGACACTCCTTGACGCCCTGCCCGTCGGGCCCGATTTTTCCCATGAGACCATGTTGATGGCGCGCGGGGCGCGACTGGTCGCCGGCGTCGACGAGGCAGGACGCGGCCCGCTTGCCGGTCCCGTCGTCGTCGCAGCGGTCCGGCTCGATCCCGACCGTATCCCCGCGGGGCTCAATGATTCCAAAAAACTGACGGCAGAACGGCGCGAGGCGCTCTATGCCGAAATCATGGCCAGCGCCGAGGTCGCCATAGCCACTGCGCCGCCCGACGAGATCGTCGCCCGCAATATTCGCGGCGCGACACTTGCCGCCATGACCCGCGCAGTGATCGCCCTGCCCCGTGCCGTTGACCGTGTCCTGGTCGATGGCCGGGATGTGCCCCCGGGCCTGCCCTGCGACGGCCTTGCGCTGATTGGCGGCGACGGTCGCAGCGTCTCGATTGCCGCGGCCTCGATTGTCGCCAAAGTGGTGCGCGACCGCATGTGCACCATCATGGATTGCGACGCGCCCCATTTCGGCTTTTCCGGCCACAAGGGCTATGGCACCGCCGCCCATCTCGCCGCGCTCAACGCCCACGGCCCCTGCCGCCACCACCGCGCCGAGTTCGCCCCGGTCGCTGCGCTGCTGGTCCAGCGCACGACGCTGGTTGTCGAGGGTTAACCCCTCGCTAACATCTTGCAAACGCTCCCTTAACCCTAACGCCCTATAAGGGAATTGTTAGTGCTGCGTTAGGGTTAAGAGTATGTTGCGTACCGCGCGTATGGCCGTCGAGGTCAATGCGGAAGAGGCCACCCGCCTCCCGATCGACACTATTCTCGTGGGCGATTGCATCGACCACATGAATTCCTTGCCGGCCGGCAGTGTCGATCTGATCTTTGCTGATCCGCCCTATAACCTGCAACTCGAGCAGGGGTTGACCCGTCCCGACCAGACCAAGGTCGATGCGGTCGACGACGACTGGGACAAGTTCGACAGTTTTGCCCATTACGACGCTTTCACCCGCGGCTGGCTCAAGGCCGCGCGGCGTCTGCTCAAGCCTGATGGCGCCATCTGGGTCATCGGCTCGTATCACAATATTTTCCGTGTCGGCACGGCACTCCAGGATCTCGATTTCTGGATGCTCAACGACATTGTCTGGCGCAAGGCCAACCCGATGCCCAATTTCCGCGGCACGCGCTTTACCAATGCGCATGAGACGCTGATCTGGGCCTCCAAGAGCCAGAAAAGCCGCGTCACCTTCAATTATGAAGCGCTGAAACTCTCCAATGACGACACGCAGATGCGCAGCGACTGGCTGTTCCCCATCTGCACCGGGGCGGAGCGTCTCAAGGGCGAGGACGACAGCAAGATCCATCCGACCCAGAAGCCGGAAGCCCTGCTGTTCCGCATCCTGAATGCGACCACCAAGCCCGGCGATATCGTGCTCGACCCGTTCTTCGGCACCGGCACCACCGGCGCCGTCGCCCGCAAGCTCGGCCGGCATTTCATCGGCATCGAGCGCGAGGAAACCTACATCGCCGCGGCACGCCAGCGGATCGCCTCGATCCGGCCGGCAGTGTTCGACGCGCTGCAGTCGGTCAAGCCGAAGCGCAAAGAAACACGCATCCCGTTCGGCTCGCTCGTCGAGCAGGGTCTCATCGAACCGGGTGCGCAACTTTTCGACTTAACGAAACGTTACTCTGCCATGGTTCGTGCAGACGGCTCGCTCGTCTCGGGTCCGCACCAGGGGTCGATCCACAAGGTCGGCGCGCTGGTTCAGGAAGCTGAGGCATGCAACGGGTGGACCTTCTGGCACCACGACTATCTTGGCGTTCTCGAGCCCATCGACGTGTTGCGGGCCAGCGTGCGCCAAAAACTTGATTTGCTTTCTGCCTGATCCTGACCTCCAATCGCCTCAGGCTCTATCAACTGGCCGCCGGTTTGCCCCGGCGGCCTTTTTGTTATCTTGCGCCGCGCCAAAACCTTGAAATCCGGGAGCGAAGGCCCATTTTCGGTGTCGCAGTTTTTTGAGGGTAGAAATGGCAACGGATCGGGTTTCAGCCCAATATGACATCGAGAAGAAGTCCCTGCTGGTGGCTTACCTCCTCTGGGCGTTCCTCGGCTATGTCGGCGCGCACCGGTTTTATCTCGGCCGCCCGCTGAGTGGCGTCATCATGCTCGCCCTCTCCGCCATCGTCCTGCTCGTCACCTTCGTCAGCTTTGGGCTTCTGAGCTTCCTCTGGGCGATCGTGGCGATCTGGTGGTTCATCGACGCCCTTCTTATTCCCGGCATGGCGGCCAGCAGGAACAGCGATATCGCCGACCGCGTCTTCGGCCGGCGCTAGGCCAGCCCCGCTCCTGCCAGCACTTTTCGGAAAAGGGTTGGCAGGGCTTCTCCACCCAGTGCCTCCGGCGCGCTCCACCAGCCGGTATCGAGCCCATCGGGCGCCACCACGGCCGACCAGACTTCCAGCTCCAGCCGGAAATGGGTGAACACATGCACCACCTGTCCGCGGTGCCGCCACTCGGCGGCCAGCGGATAGTCGGGTTCGCCCAGCTCTGCCGTCCAGTCTGAAGTGGGCACTTCGGTCATCTTGGCCAGCAGCCCCTTGTCCGGCCGCGTCCGCAGATAGACATCACCATCAGCGTCCAGCATGACGAAAGCATGGCCCTTGCGAACCGGTTTTTCCGTTTTTTCGGGCTTGATCGGATAGACCAGCGCCGTGCCCTCGCGGGCGGCGGCACACCCGGGTTGCAGCGGACAGAGCATGCAGAGCGCGGCCCGCGGCGCACAGATGGTCGCCCCGAGATCCATCATCGCCTGGGCAAAGTCACCGGCCCGCGCCGGCACCGAAGCCTGAAGCGCTGCGCGCAGCTCCTCCTTGGCTTCGCGCACCGGAACCGGCAGCGCATAGTAGCGCGCCAGCACGCGATCGAGATTGCCATCGAGCACGGCCACCGGCTCGTCATAGCAGATGGCGGCAATGGCAGCGCTGGTATAGGCGCCAACCCCCGGCAGCCCCAGCAATCCCGCTGCACTGGTCGGAAACACCCCGCCATGGTTCTCCACCACCGCGACGGCGCAGGCATGCAGATTTCGCGCGCGGGCATAATATCCCAGCCCCGCCCACTCGCGCAGCACGGCATCGAGCGGGGCGGCGGCCAGGTCGTGGACGGTCGGCCACAGGCTGGTGAAGCGCAAAAAATAGGTTTTCACCGCCGCGACCGTCGTCTGCTGCAGCATCACCTCGCTCAGCCAGATGCGATAGGGATCGGGCTTTACGCCACGGGCCCGATCCGCCGGCGACACCCGCCAGGGCAAGTCACGGGCGTGGCTGTCATACCAGGCGAGAACGGCGGCCGCGTCGATCCGGCGCGGAGAAATGAGCTGCATAAATTCAATCTATCGAGGAGTGACGGCGGCCAGTATGGCATCGAGCTTTTCATCGAGGCGCTCGAGCCGCTGCCCAAGGCCATCGAGGCGGGTATCGTGTGCATCCAGCCGCCCCTCGAGCGCGGTTTCTAGTCGCGTCTCGAGATTGGCGATGGCACCACCCAGTTCGAGCTTCACCAGTGTCTCCAGATCGTCGCGAAGTTCCACGATCCGGTGTTCCTGCCGGGAAAAATGCTCGGAAATAAGGGTAAAGGAGCGACGGATCTCCCGGCTCTCGATCCGCACAGCCCGAAGCTCTTCGAGCAGCAGCGCCTGCTGTCGGCTCAGAAATTCGAGGGTTACGGTCTCGTCAGAGATCATGGTGTGCTCCAGCCCAAGCAATATAGGCCATCGCACCCATATCTGCTAGTAGACCCGACATGGCCGAGACAACGCCCCAACCCAAACGCCGCAACAAGACACTCAACCTTGCCGATGTGCTCGCCGGGGCGCTTGATCCTGTGCTGAAAAAGCGCGGCTTTGCCACCAGGGACATCATCACCCATTGGAAGGCGATTGCGCCGCGGCCGTATGACGAAACGACCATGCCCGACAAGCTGGTCTGGCCGCGCCAGGCGTCCCACAATCATGAAGGCGCCGTGCTTTATCTGCGCTGCGCGCCGGGACAGGCCCTGTTTGCCCAGCATGATGCGCCGGCGATCGCCGCGGCGGTGAACCGCTATTTCGGCTATCTGCTGGTTCAGGATGTACGGCTTTCTGCCGAGCCATTCACGCCGGGTTCAGGCAAAAAGGTGCAAAAGCCTTATCAACCGAGCCAGAGCGAGATCGCGAAGGTCGGCGCCGCGGTCGAAAAGATCGAGGATAGCGACCTGAGGGAAGCGTTGCGGGCCCTGGGCCTGGCGCTCTCCAGCAGGTCGGCAAACAAGAAACGGTGAGACTTCACCCCCAAGTGATGTCTTTGCCCACTTGCCGACACGCGGGGCATGTGTAGTGTCGCGGTCACAAATATTCAGGAGCCAGACGTGAAATTCAATCGCCGTGAGACCCTTGTCCTTGCAGCCGCAGCTTCGGCCCTCAGCCTTTGCGGCGTTTCGGCCAGCTTTGCTGCCGATGGCGACATGATCGACGAGGCCAAGCTGATGGCTCCTGCCGGTGGCATTGCCGACAAGGTTCTTGGCAGCCCGGACGCGCCCGTCACCGTCATTGAGTATGCCTCGCCGACCTGCCCGCACTGCGCGACTTTCCACAACACGGTGTTTGAGCCGTTCAAGGCAGAGTATGTAGACACCGGCAAGGTCAAGTTCATCGTGCGCCCCTTCGTGCGCAACGTGCTCGACGCGGCTATCTTCATGCTGGCCGAAGCCGCTGGCGAAGCCAATTACCACAATGTCATCGGCACCTTCTTCAAGACGCAGGGCGTCTGGGGCACGTCGGACAAGCCGCGCGACGCCATGCTCGACGTCGCCATGCAGCTTGGCTTCACCCAGGAAAGCTTTGAAGCTGCCTTGACGAATCAGGACCTGTTCACCGGGATGGAAGCCCAGCGCGAACAGGCGCTGGATGAATTCGGGCTGCAGGGCACGCCGACCTTCTATGTCAATGGCAAGACCATTTCCGGGACCACGACGCTGGAAGCACTCGCTGCTGCCATCGACCCGCTCGTGCCTGCCGACTTCGTTGCCCCGACCGCAGCGCCTGCCGCTGACGCAATGGCTCCCGCTGGCGGCGCCATGGCTCCTGCGCCTGCGCAGCAGTAATTCTGTCAGCCGGCGCGCATTTCCCCCTTGCGGATGCAAGCGCGCCGGCCCGACCATACAGGTGATGCGCCACCGCCCCTTGACTGGGTCGGTGGCAATTCCCCCGCATACCCCTCACGCGCAGGGGAAAAACCGTGAAATTTGAGCGCCTCCGGCTGCACGGTTTCAAATCCTTCAGCGATGAAACAGTCCTCGTCATGGAGCCGGGGCTCACCGGCATTGTCGGGCCGAACGGGTGTGGCAAATCCAACCTGGTCGAAGCCATGCGCTGGGTCATGGGCGAAAATTCCTACAAGGCCATGCGCGCTTCGGGCATGGACGACGTCATCTTTTCCGGCTCTGGCAATCGGCCAGGGCGGAATTCGGCCGAAGTCACCCTCGTCCTCGACAACACAGACCGCACCGCACCCGCAGCGCTCAACATCGCCGATGTGCTGGAAGTCACCCGCCGCATCGAGCGCGAGCAGGGCTCGGTCTATCGCGTCAACGGCAAGGAAGTGCGCGCCCGCGACGTGCAACTGCTGTTTGCTGATGCTTCCACCGGTGCCCATTCACCCGCCATGGTGCGCCAGGGCCAGATCGGCGAACTGATCGCGGCAAAGCCCACCGCGCGTCGCGCACTCCTTGAAGAAGCGGCCGGTATTTCCGGTCTTCATTCGCGCCGGCGCGAGGCCGAGCTGCGCCTGAAGGCGGCCGAGCAAAATCTTGAGCGCGTCGAAGACGTCATCGCCCAGGTCGAACTCCAGCTCGAAACGCTGAAACGCCAGGCGCGCCTCGCCATCCGCTATCGCGGGCTCTCGGGCGACATCCGGCGCGCCGAGGCGACGCTCTTTCACATTCGCTGGGTCGCCAGCCGCGCCGCCGAAAAAGAGGCCGAGGCCGCCCAGGCCGTGCTGATCCGCCAGCTGGCCGATGCCATGCACGAAGAACATGAGGCCAAAAAGCGCGTCGAAACCAGCGAAGCCGCCCTCACCCCGCTCAAGGAGCGCGAGGCCGTCACCAGCGCCGTGCTCCAGCGCTACAAGATCCTCCACGAACAGCTCGCCGACGAAGCGCGCCGCATGGACCAGCGCCGCGTCGAGCTTGAAGATCGCCTGCGCCAGATTGCCTCCGACGGCGTGCGAGAACGCCAGCTCGTCGAAGAGAGCGAGGAAACGCTCGCCACCTATGCCGAGGAGCAGGAAACCCTGCTTGCCGAGCAGGAGGAAAACCGGGCCGAATATGACGCGGCCCAGGAACTGGCCGAGGCTGCCCGGGACGCTGTCACCGCAGCGGAAGCCGAACTGCGCAATGCGGCCGACCGGCTCAGCCAGTTGCGGGCACGCCGGGCCGAAGCCATGCGCATGGCTCAGGATGCCGAGCAAAGACGCGGCAAGCTTGCCCAGGAACTCGCCGCCGTCGAAGCCGAGATGGCAAAGATTTCCGCCACGCTCGATGCCGATGCGGCCGTGCACGAGGCACGCGAAGCGCTGAGCGAAGCCCAGGAGAATGCCGAGGCCGCGGAGGAAACCGCGCTCGCCGCCGAAGAAGCCGCGATGGAGGCGCAGGGCAAGCTCGACGACGCCCGACCGCGCCTTGCCGAGCTCGATGCGCTGGTGACAAGGCTCGAAGCCGAGGCCTCCACGCTCGGCAAAATGCTCAATATCGGCGCCAGCCTCTGGCCGGCGATCGTCGATGAACTGCGGGTGGAGCCCGGTTACGAAACCGCCCTGGGTGCGGCGCTGGGCGATGACCTCGAAGCCTCCTCGGATGCCGGAGCACCGATGCACTGGTCGGTGGCCATTGAAGGCTATGACGATCCGGCCCTGCCCCAGGGTGCCGAGCCGCTGTCGCGCTATGTGGTGGGAACGCCCCTCTTGAAACGCCGGCTCGACCAGATCGGTCTTGTCGATGCCGTCGATGGTCCGGGCCTGATGCAGGCGCTCTGGCCCGGACAGCGACTCGTCACGCGCGATGGCGCCCTCTGGCGTTGGGATGGTCTCGTCTCGGCAGCCGATGCGCCCACCCCGGCCGCGCAGCGCCTCGCCCAGCGCAATCGCCTCGCCGAACTCGACGAAGAGATTCTGCGCGCCAAGGACGAGCGCAATAATTGGCGCCGCGATGTTGAAACCCTCGGCCGGCACCTCGATGACGCCCGCCAGGAGGAGCGCAGCCGCCGCGAAATGTGGCGCGCCGCGCAGCACGCCATTGGTGTCGCCCAGTCCGGGCTCGATGCCGCGCAGCGCGCACTGGGTGATCTCGCCAGCCGCAAGTCGGCGCTCGAGGAAGCCCATAGCCGCATCCTCGCCGGTCTCGAAGACATCGAGGAACGCCGCCTCGCCGCCGAAGAAGCCCTCGCCGATGCCGATGACGAAGGCGATGTCGCTCAGGCCGTCGAGGCCGGCCAGCGGCGCCTTTCCCGCCTGCGGGACGAAACCGAGCAGGCGCGGGCGAAACTCTCCAATCTCGATGCAGCGGCCCGCATGCGCCGCTCGCGTCTCGAACAATTGCTGCGCGACAGCTCTGCTTGGCAGCGCCGCTTTGAAAGCGCCACGGCCCAGCTCGCCACGCTTGACCAGCGTACCGCCGATGTCGAAACCCAGATGCGCCAGCTTGCCGACGCACCGGACGGTTTTGCCGACCGCAAGGCCCAGCTTGAGGATCAGATCGAGGAAGCCACCGAAGCCCACGCCGAAGCCGGCGACCGGCTGAGTGCAGCCCAGACCCTGTGGCGCGATGCCGAGAAATCCCTGCGCGCCGCGAGCGAAAAGCTCGCCGAAGTGCGCATCGAGCTCAGCCGTATCGAGGAGCGGCTCAAGGGCAATATGGCCCAGCGCCAGCAGATCGAGCGTCAGGTCGAGGAAACCCTGGGCATTTCGGCCACCAAGACACTGGAAGTGTCAGGCATTCGCCCCGAGGAAGCCCTTCCGGCTGAACGGGTCATCGAACAGAAACTCGACCGGCTGAAAGCCGAGCGCGAGCGTCTCGGCGGCGTCAATCTCTCGGCGGAAAAGGAAGCCGAGGAGGTTCAGGAAAAGCGCGACACCATGGTACGCGACCGCGACGAACTCATTGAAGCCATCGCCAAGCTGCGTGCCGGCATCAGCGCCCTCAACCGCGAAGGCCGCGCCCGCCTCAACGAGGCCTTCGGCAAGGTCAACGCGCATTTCCAGGAGCTTTTCACCACGCTCTTCGGCGGCGGCACGGCCGAGCTGACCTTTGTCGAAAGCGATGATCCGCTAGAGGCCGGGCTCGAAATCATTGCCCGACCGCCCGGCAAGAAGCCGCAGACCATGACGCTCCTGTCCGGCGGCGAGCAGGCGCTGACGGCGATGAGCCTGATCTTTGCCGTCTTTCTCACCAATCCGGCACCGATCTGCGTGCTCGACGAGGTCGATGCCCCGCTCGACGACGCCAATGTCGAACGCTTCTGCAATCTGCTCGAATCGATGCGCCAGCGCACAAACACGCGCTTTCTCACCATCACCCACAATCCGATCACCATGAGCCGCATGGATCGCCTGTTCGGTGTGACCATGGCCGAACGCGGCGTCTCGCAGCTGGTCTCGGTTGACCTGCAGACCGCCGAAAGCTTTCTCGAAGTGGTGTGATCGGCGGGCCGCCGAGGCCCGCCCAGTCGATCAGGTGAACCAGATACCGTCGGCGATCTGGCCGGCCACATTGGCCTTGTTCTCCGGGCTATCGGAGAAATTGACCAGCACGGCGTCGCGGGTCATGCCCTTGTTGAGGCCTTCCTCGATCCAAAAGGCAAAGCCAGAGGCGTCGGCACCGCGCTTGAGAACATTCTGGTACAGCAGGCCGATGAACGCCTCATCCGAGACGCTGGCCGGCGTGCCATAGAGCGAGGCGAACTCGTTCGACCCGATGAAATTGCTCGCCGCCCAGTAGACGTTACCCTGCCCCTGATCCAGCGCCCTGATCCAGAAGCCGAGGCCATCTTCATCCGGCGTCCGGTTGAACGCGGCTTGATAGAGCCGGTACGCCTGCCCCGCATTGCCTTCAAAGTCGAAGGCCAACACGGCATCGGTAAAATTGATGCGCTCCGCCTGCATGACGATCATGTCCCAGCTGTTTGAAGCATGGGTGATCATGTGGACCATCTCGCGGTCGTGCGAGACGTCCCATAGAACAGACCGGGAGAAATCGGTCACGACAATGTCGAAGCCAGTTCCGGCGTTGATCTCGAAGTGCTGTCCCTTTACGTAGACGACGTCGTTACCACCCCGTGTAACGACCAGGTCCCGCCCGCCCCCGGCGTGGACGATATCGTGCGCATTGGTGCCATGGATGATCTCGGCCGCGCCTGTGCCTTGCTGGGTAAGGGTCAGGCTTGCCTGATCCCAGTTCCAGCCGGCGATCTGCGTGCCCTTTTGCGCCGGCGTGCCATACATGGCCTGTATGGCCTGCAGGTCCATAACGCCCAGATGGTCATCATAGTCATTATAGGTCATGACCGTATTGGCGCCATTGTCCTTGCTGGGGTTCAGCAGCGGCTCGGTGCCATCATGCGGGTGCTCCATGCCCAGCGCATGACCAATCTCATGCAGCATCACATGCAGGTTCATGCCGGTTTTCTGATCGAGGAAGACACCGTCATACCCAGTGCTGGGTGAGAAGAGGGTTGGCTTGCCGTCCCGGATGTAGACACCTGACCCCGGCATGGAGGCCTGGCCGGCCGTGGTGCCGGCGAGTTGGTAGCCGCCAGCCTCGACGTCGCCCATGCCTCCCGGCACCTCGAAAAACACGATGCCGGAAATATCCTCCCAGGCCTTAATCGCCTCGCGGAACATGGTCCGCTCAGACGTCGTAAGCGGCCGGAAATAGTTGGGGTCGTTATATTTTATGCCGTTCACATTGGGCGGCACAACTTCCGCGAAGGAATAGGTCAGAAAGACCCCTTTGGCCTGGATGCTACCGCCGTAAGGCTGGTTCCAGGTCGATTCATTGCTGAACAACGCGGTGTAGTCGTCGACATATCTTGCCATGATGTCCCCCCACAATCGGCGCGCAAGCCTAACGGTACAAGTCTCGCCAAATGCCTAACGTTTCGGCAACCCCGTCATTGACGAGAATCTGGCTGACCTTCGCCCCCTCATAATCCCCGCGCTCGCCCAAAATATGGTCCTGACAATCCCCTTGCAGAAGAGAGAATCCTCCCCCATCGCCATGACTCCGCCAAAATTGAGCTGTGGACAGCATGACGCACCCGGGCTCCGGTGGAAAAACACCTTTCAAAACAAAGTCTTAATGTATCGAGGCTTGCCTTGACACCATAAGGGGCCGCCACTATGTTGCGCCCGACTTAGGAGGCGCGCCCGTTTTAGCGGGTCAGGGACGGCCAAGGGGAGTGTGCGGATGCCAAAACCGCCGGAGAACCAAGGCCCAGCTGAAAGCGCCAACGAAGCAACGCGGGATCTCGCATCGCGCATTGCTTCGGCCAAGCGGGAACGCATGCTGGCGGACAACAGATCCGCGGGCGGCAATTCCGGGACGTCAGAAGGCATGAACCGAGGCATTCGCATCGGGAGTGAATTCGTGGCGGCCGTGCTGGTCGGTGCCGTTATCGGTCATCTGATCGACCTTGGATTGGGAACCAGCCCCTGGGCCATGCTCATCATGTTGATGATGGGTTTCGCCGCTGGAATTTTGAATGTCACCCGCGTGGTGGCCGAAATGAATGCCGCGACGGCAGTCCCGTTGGAACCAAAAGACGGTTCCGACAAGGATGCCGGAAGCGGGCAATAGATTGATGACGCTTAGAGGGCTCCATGGCCGGTACTGACCCGATCCACCAGTTTGTCATCTACGACTTGTTCCCGATTCACATCGGCGACCAAGCAGCCGGCACGGCGATGAACTTCTCGTTCACCAATTCGGCGCTCTTCATGGTCGCCACTGTGGTGATCCTCACCGGTTTCATGGTGATGTCCGCCTCGCGGAACGCTCTGGTTCCGGGGCGTTTCCAGCTTATCGGCGAAATGGCCTACAGCTTCGTGGCCAATATGTTGCGAAGTTCAGCGGGCACCGAGGGAATGAAGTTCTTCCCCTTCGTCTTCTCGCTTTTTGGTTTCGTGCTCGTGGCAAACCTGCTCGGCATGTTCCCCTACTTCTTCACCGTGACCAGCCACATCATCGTAACTGCCGCCCTGGCGTTCCTGGTGATCGGCGTAGTCATCGTCTACGGTTTCTTCCGTCACGGCTTCAAGTTCCTCAAGCTTTTCGTTCCTGCCGGCGTTCCTGCCTATGTGCTGCCCATCGTGGTGCCGATCGAGATCATCTCGTTCCTGTCGCGCCCGATCAGCCTGTCGGTTCGTCTGTTCGGTAACATTCTTGCCGGTCATATCACTCTCAAGGTGTTTGCTGGCTTTGTGGTCAGCCTCAGTGCCCTTGGTGCGCTTGGCTGGCTGGGTGCCCTGCTGCCGCTCATCATGACTGTGGCAATCACGGCGCTCGAACTGCTCGTCGCGGTAGTGCAGGCCTATGTGTTTGCGGTGCTGACTTCGATGTATCTCAACGACGCGGTCCACCCATCACACTAAGGCGTTGAGTCCCTTAAACGGCGGCTTTTCGCCGGAATTTTGACCCTCGAAAGGACAAACAAATGGATGTTGAAGCCGCAAAGATGATCGGCGCCGGTATCGCAACTCTGGGTATGGCTGGTGCCGCCCTGGGCGTGTCGAACATCTTCTCGAACTTCCTGTCGGGTGCCCTGCGCAACCCGTCCGCTGCTCCCAGCCAGGTCGGTAACCTGATTTTCGGTATGGCTATGACCGAAGCACTGGGCATCTTCTCGTTCCTGGTTGCTCTGATCCTGCTGTTCGTCGCCTAATAGGTTGACGATGAATTTGCGCAGCCGGGCCTGCCCGGCTGCGCCCATTCTGTCCGGCATTGGCCGGACGCTGGATTAAACGGGACCGACCAGATGGTAACGCAAGCCTTCGCCCAAGAGGCGGAAACGCCGACCGAGGACAATGTAGAAGCGCAAGGCGCCGACGCAGTCCATGCCGATCCGACGGCCGACACGCACGCCACCACCGAAGCGCATGGGGATGCCCATCATTCGGACGTGTTCCCGCCCTTCGATCCGGCTACATTTCCCAGCCAGTTGCTCTGGCTCGCTATTTCCTTTGCCGCGCTTTACCTGCTGATGAGCAAGATTGCCCTTCCCAAGATGGGCAGCATCATCGAAAAGCGCCAGGCCATGATCGAAGCCGATCTGGCCGCCGCCGACCAGGCTCGTCAGAAGACTGACGCCGCCATCGCCGCCTATGAGAAGGCACTTGCCGAGGCCAAGGCCAAGGCACAGGGCATCGCAAACGAGAGCCGTGAGGCGATCCAGGCTGATCTCGCTGCCAAGCGCGGCGCTGTCGAAGCCGATCTCGCCACCAAGGTCTCCACTGCCGAAGCCCGCATTGCCGCGACCAAGGCTGAAGCTTTGACCCATGTCGACGAAATCGCCGCCGACACGGCTCAGGCGCTGGTTAGCCAGCTCGTCGGTGACGTCAATGCAGACAATGTCCGCGCTGCAGTCGCCATGGCCAAGGAGTAATCGCGATGGATTTTCTCGATAACAGCTTCTACGCCCTTCTCGGCCTGGTTCTCTTCATCGGTCTCCTGATCTACGTCGGCGTACCGCGTGTCATCGGCACCATGCTCGACAAGAAGATCGCCCAGATCGAGACTGACATCTCCGAGGCCAAGCGCCTGCGTGAGGAAGCCGCCGCCCTGCTCGCCGAATATGAGCAGAAGCGCGTTGCTGCCGAGGCTGAAGCCGAAGACATCATCACTGCTGCCAAGGAAGAGGCTGTTCGCCTCACCGCCGAAGCACAGGCTTCCCTGGCAGACCTCGTCGCCCGCCGCACCAAGTCGGTGGAAGACAAGATCGCCCAGGCCGAAGCTCAGGCCATCGCTGAAGTGCGTGCCCGCTCCGCCGACCTCGCCGTCGAAGCAGCCCGCACCGTGCTGAGCAATGAAATGAACGCCAAGGGCGGTCAGATCATCGACAAGGCCATCGCCGACGTCGGCAATCGCCTCAACTGAGATCTTGCACAGTTTTGAATTTGAAGGCGGGCAGCAATGCCCGCCTTTTTTGTTGGCTTGGAGCCTGCCGCCCGCATGCACGTCCCCCCTGGCCTGCGGACACGCCTCTCCCTCCCCGCGAATTCATATCCGCCTTACGCCCACAGACACCGCCCCATCCCCTCCATCGTCATTGCCCGGCTCGTCCGGGCAATCCATCTGGCCGAAACACTGGATCACCGGGACAAGCCCGGTGATGACGACCGAACAACCTTCGGTGCACACACCGAGGCCTATTTTCCCCATACCCCTGCCCTCCGCTCCATCGTCCCCTCGCCCCTCAGGGGAGAGGGTCAGGGTGAGGGGTGAGGAGCTCTCAGCGGCTCACCGCACCTAAACCCCTGCCCACCACCATCTCAGCTCCATCGCCTCCCTCCCCCTTGTGGGGAGGGAATGAGGGTGGGGGTTCTGCAGTCACGCCTCCGCCCCCACCCCACGGGAACAATCGCAAACCCCAATTGACGCCATTAAATTTCTCCACCATGGTGCTGGCGACTGCGGGAGAGATCGGCCTAGGCCGGCGCCGAAGGAGCAACCGCCCCGGAAACTCTCAGGCAACCGGACCGTAGTCAGGACAACACTCTGGAAAGCAGGTCGCTTGCGGCCTCTCCGAAGGAGCAACCGGCGCTCAGCCGGGAAATCTCTCAGGGCAAGGACAGAGGGGGCACGCATTTCCGCCAAATGGCGGAGCTTTGTCGTGTCGCCTGCCCAACCAGAGAGCGCCCATGTCCGCGTCCGATGCCGATCAGAACCTTCTTACCGTCCCGCTCAACGACCAGCATGTTGCTGCGGGTGGCCGCATGGTGCCGTTCAGCGGCTACTCCCTGCCCGTCCAGTATCCCACCGGCATCATGGCCGAGCACAAATGGACCCGCGAGCACGCCGGCCTGTTCGACGTCAGCCATATGGGCCCCTGCTTCCTGACGCTGAACAGCTCAAGCGGCGACCCCGACACTGATTACACCGATATCGCCGCTATCATCGAGCCTCTCGTCTGCGGCGACATCCTCAACCTCAAGCCTGGCCAGATCCGCTACACGCTGTTTCTCAATGAGAATGGCGGCGTTCTCGACGATCTGATGGTGGGCCGCTCCCCGCTCCATCCGGGCGCGCTCTATATCGTGGTCAACGCCGGTATCAAGGAAGCCGACTTTGCCCGCCTCAGGGCCGCCGCCGGCGACAGGGCCAGTCTGCAGCGCGCCGACAACAATGTTCTGCTCGCCCTTCAGGGCCCGCAGGCGGCCAATGTCCTCAGCGCACTGGTACCAGGCATCACCGACCTCAGCTTCATGACCTATGGGACATTCCCCTGGGGCGACGAAGACCTGATCATTTCCCGCTGCGGTTATACCGGCGAGGACGGGTTCGAGATTCTCTGCTCGCCTCAACACGCGCCGCCCCTCTGGGAGACGCTGCTTGCGGACGAGCGCGTCAAGCCAATTGGCCTCGGCGCCCGCGATTCCCTTCGTCTCGAGGCCGGCCTGCCGCTTTATGGCCATGACCTCGACGAGACAGTCTCCCCCATTGAAGCCGACCTCGGCTTTGCCGTCTCCAAGCGTCGCCGCGATGCCGCTGACTTTCCCGGCGCCGCGCGCATCCTCGCCGAGCGCGATGGGAAACTCTCCCGCAAGCGCGTTGCCCTTGTGGTCGAAGGCGCTCCGGCCCGTGAAGGCGCCGAAATTCTCGATGCCGACGGCAAGGCCATAGGCGTGGTCACCAGCGGCGGTTTCGCGCCCACGCTGGGCAAGGCCATCGCGCTGGGCTTCGTGCCCCCAGAACACGCCGCAATCGGCAACAAGCTGCAGGTTTCGGTCCGGGGGCGCCTGCAGCCCGCCGAAGCCGTCGCCGCCCCCTTCGTCCCCCACAATTATTTCCGCAAGCCAGCCTGAGGCCCCGCCATGACCACGAAATTTACGCCAGACCACGAATACATCCGCGTCGAGGGTGACATCGGCACAGTCGGCATCACCAATTATGCCCAGGAGCAGCTCGGCGACATCGTCTTCGTCGAACTGCCGGCGGTCGGCAAAGTGCTCAAGAAGGGCGACGAGGCCGCCGTGGTCGAGTCGGTCAAGGCCGCTTCCGAGATCTACGCCCCTGTCACAGGTGAGGTCGTCGAAGTTAACAGTCTGCTAACCAACTCCCTTGGTACGCTAAACACTGCGGCCGAGGGTGAAGGCTGGATGTTCAAGATCAAACTGACCAATTCCGCCGAAGTCGAGACCCTGCTCGACGCCGATGGCTACGCCGATCTCACCCTCTAAAGCACTGAGTTTCATGCGCTATCTCCCCCACTCCGCCCATGAGCGCGCCGATATGCTCGGCGTCATCGGCGCGCCGGACATCGACGCACTGTTCAGCGCCGTCCCCAAAGCCGCGCTCAAGAATTTTGTGCTGGATCTTCCGGCACATAGCCCGGAATTTCTCGTCGAAGCGCATATGCGCGCACTCGCCGGCAAGAACCATGCTGCCGGCGATGGTCCCTTCTTCGTCGGGGCCGGTGCTTACCGCCACCATGTACCCGCCACGGTCGACCATCTTATCCAGCGTTCTGAATGGCTTACGGCCTATACGCCGTACCAGCCGGAGATCTCGCAGGGCACGCTGCAAATGCTGTTCGAGTTCCAGACGCAGGTGGCCAAGATCACCGGCATGGACGTCGCCAATGCCTCGCTTTACGACGGCTCGACCGGTACGGCCGAAGCGGTGCTAATGGCCCGCCGCATCACGAAAAAGAACAAGATTATCCTCTCCGGTGGTCTGCACCCCCATTATAGGGACGTGGTGAAGGCCTATCTCAAGGACGATGCCGACCTCGTCTGCCTTTCGCCCTCGCCGCAGGGACAGGGGGATATCTTGGATAAGATTGACGGCGACACCGCCGCCATCGTCATCCAAACCCCTGACTTTTATGGTCATTTGCGCAATCTCAAGGCCGCCGCCGATGCAGCCCACGCCCAGGGCGCGCTACTGATCGTGGTCATCACCGAGGTGGTGTCGCTGGGTCTGCTCGAAGCCCCGGGTGCACTGGGTGCCGACATCGTCGTCGCCGAAGGCCAATCCATTGGCAACGCTCTCAATTTTGGCGGCCCCTACCTTGGCCTGATGGCCACGAAGAAGGAATTCATCCGCCAGATGCCTGGCCGGCTCTGCGGTGAAACCGTCGACGCCGATGGCAATCGCGGTTTCGTGCTGACCCTCTCCACCCGCGAGCAGCACATCCGCCGCGAGAAGGCGACGTCGAATATCTGCACGAATTCAGGGCTTTGCGCCCTGGCCTTCTCGATCCATATGTCGCTGCTCGGCGAAGCCGGCTTCGTCCGCCTCGCCCGCCTCAACCACGCCAATGCCATCAAGCTGGCCGATGCGCTGGCGGCGATCCCGGGCGTCGAAGTCCTCAACAAGACCTTCTTCAACGAGATGACCATCCGCGTCACCCAGCCGGCCGCTTCGGTGGTCGAGCGCCTGGCCAAGCGCGGCATTCTCGCCGGCGTCCCCGCCAGCCGCCTCTTGCCGGGGGATCCGGAGGTCGAAAACCTCATCATCCTCGCGGCGACTGAACTCACCACTGACACTGATATTGCTGCCCTTTCCGCGGCGCTGACGGAGGAACTGGCATGAGCATGAACACGCAAGGCCGCCCCACCGGCATCGGCACCGGCGGCAGCACCAATGCCTCCGGTTCGGCGCTGATCCCGGATGAACCGCTGCTGTTCGAGATCGGCGACACCGAGCACTCCGGCGTCGACCTCCCCGAAGTCGAGTTGTCCAACGACCGTCTCGGCGGTTTTGGCCGCCAGACCAAGCTCGATCTGGCTGGTCTCACCGAACCCGAAGCCATGCGCCACTATGTGCGCCTGTCGCGGATGAACCATTCGATCGACAGCGGCATGTATCCGCTGGGCTCGTGCACGATGAAGCACAACCCGCGTCTGAACGAGAAAATGGCCCGTCTTCCGGGCTTTTCGGACATCCACCCGCTGCAGCCGGTCTCGACCGTGCAGGGCGCGCTGGAGCTGATGAACGAGCTCTCCTACTGGCTGATGACGCTCACCAATACCGCTGCCGTGGCGCTCTCGCCCAAGGCCGGCGCCCATGGTGAACTGCTCGGCATGATGGCCATCAAGGCCGCGCAGGAGGCCCGCGGTCAGTCCCATCGCCGGATCGTCCTCGTTCCGGAAAGCGCCCACGGCACCAATCCGGCAACCGCGGCCTTCCTCGGCTACAGTGTGAAACCCGTGCCAGCCAAGGATGACGGCACCGTTGACGTGGAAGCCGTCAAGGCGGCGCTGTCCCCCGAAGTCGCAGCGATCATGCTGACCAATCCCAATACCTGCGGCCTCTTCGAGCCCCAGGTGATCGAGATTGCCAAGGCGATCCACGATGCGGGTGCGTTCTTCTACTGCGATGGCGCGAATTTCAACGCCATTATGGGCGTGGTGCGTCCGGGTGATCTCGGCATCGACGCCATGCACATCAACCTCCACAAGACCTTCTCGACGCCCCATGGCGGCGGCGGGCCGGGTGCAGGTCCGGTCGTGCTCTCCGAAGCGCTGGCGCCCTTTGCGCCCGTCCCCTTCGTGCGCAAGGCAGAGAATGGCCTTGAGCTGGTGGAACATGTCGAGAGCCAGGCCCTGGGCCGCGTGACGGCCTTCCACGGCCAGATGGGCATGTATGTTCGGGCGCTGACCTATATGCTCAGCCACGGCGCTGACGGGCTGGCCCAGGCGGCTCAGGACGCCGTTCTCAACGCCAATTACGTTAAGGCGCGGCTCGAGCACCTGTTCTCTGTCCCCTTCCCCGACTATCCGACCATGCACGAGGCCCTGTTCGACGACAGCTTCCTCAAGGACACCGGCGTCACCACGCTCGATTTCGCCAAGGCGCTGATCGACGAGGGCTTCCACCCGATGACCATGTATTTCCCGCTGGTCGTGCACGGGGCCATGCTGATCGAGCCCACCGAGAGCGAGAGCAAGCAGACCCTCGACAAGTTCTGCGACGTGATGGCCGAGCTGGCGCAGGACGCCAAGTCCGGCAACAGCGCGCGGTTCACCGCCGCGCCGGTCAAGGCGCCTCGACGCCGCCTCGACGAGACGCGGGCAGCTCGCCAGCCCATTTTGAAGTGGGAACGCCCGGAAGAACTGCCCCAGGCAGCTGAGTAATAAAAAAGGCCCGGAGCATCTGCTCCGGGCCTTTTTCGATCGATTTTATGATCTTAGCCGCGGGTGTCGAAGCCGACCCAGATGGTGATGGTCTCGCCACCGAGATAGGGCACGGCGACGTTTTCGACAACCTTGACGAATTCGGCCGACTGCGCCGGCGGGGTGACCGCAACGGGAATGGTGTATTTTTCCGAGAAGATGGCCTGGCCATCGCGCTCGACGGCGAAGCGGATCGGCGCATTGACCGAGCTCTGCGAGCCAGCCGGCCCCAGAAGAACGCGTCCGGACACGCCCATATTGACGGTGATGAGACCGTTGGACACCACGCAATTGCGCGTGGTCTCGTCGATGACCCCCTGATACTGCAGCGCCTTCGGATCGCCGGTGCGACCGCCGCCATAGTAGAACATGGCTTCACCGCCGAGGCGCACCTTGATGGGCGGGCACTGCGTGGCAATCGCCGGAAGGGCGTTGGTCTGGGCCTGCGCGACCGCGGCCGGCGTGGCCGTGGCGTTCTGCAGATTGGCGTTCGAGGCGGTCGATCCGCCGCCGCCGCCGAACATGCTGCCCATCGAGCAACCGGCCAGCAGCGTGGCAAGGCCTGCAGAGGCAACGACACGGATCAAGCTGTTCTTGGTCATGAGCGTGCTCCCGGCTCGATTACGCATTGGCAGCTTCAAGCGCCATGAGGATTGCTGGGGCGCCGCTGGCGTTCACCCCCGGGCCATCTTCGACAAAGATATCGGAAACGACACCGACACGCAGGATCAATGCAGCGCGAGCGTAGCGTGTGCCCATCCCGTAGGGGGCGAAGTCCCTGGCCAGACCAAGGGCCTCGGCCAGCTCGGCGTTGCCATCAGCAAGAAAGTCGATGCTGTCCAGAGCCTCGGAGGCTTCTGCCCACGCCTTCATGACGTGCTGGTCGTTGACCGATGCGCAGACGATCTTGTCGACGCCGGCAGCCTTCAGCTTGCCTGCATTGGCGAGGAAGCCCGGCAAATGGTTGACGTGGCAAGTGGGGGTGAAAGCACCCGGAACTGAAAAGAGCACCACGACGCCGGTGCCGAAGGCCTCAAGGCTGGTCGTTTCGGTTGTGCCGGACGCAGTCACCAGCTTGATCCCTACCGAAGGGATCGCGTTGCCCCGCTCAATCATTGATGAATGTGCCCTATACCCTCTTGGCGACCAAAGGCCGCCATACGCCAAAACTATCCGCTCCTGCGATATGCGGCTTTAAGCCGACATACAAGACCAGATGGTCCCCTGCGCCCGAGCGGCACTCTTACTCGTCGTCGGCCCCAATTGTCCGGCTGAGCTCGAATGCTCCCATACCGGTCATGAATGTGAGCTGAACATCCCGGCCTTCCAAGCCACTATTCTCGGTTTTCTCAAGGATGGGAAGCAGGACTAGGTCTTGTTGCGGGCTTTTTTGCGGCATGCCGAACAGCGGCGTGCCGGTCTCCGTGGTGGCGATCAGTGAGGAAATGTCGAGGTTCGGATCGGTAATTTCGATAGCAATGGCGCGCTCGTCGGGGAGAAAATCGACTTCACCCAGGGGCTCGTCGCTCTCCTCCCAGAGGATTGGGGCCTGTGCCAGGGCCTGGCGGAGCCGGAGAGAATTGACCTTGTCGACTGAAGCGCCGCTCAGCGCCAGATCAAAGCTCGCCTGCGCGGGAATGCAGATGTCCGAGCAGATGCCGAGCGTTGCGCTGACGACGGCATGCGTATCGGCGCCATCAAGGGTCAACTCGATCGGCAACACGGTCGGACCATAATAGACGTAGTCGAGATAGGCGCCCTTCTTCTCCCGGGTCGGATAGGGCCAGACGACCTGATAGCTCGCAATGCCCTTTGAACCAGCGAAATCGAGATTGAGCGGCAAACCCGTGTCGCCGGGAACGCGCCAATAGGTCTTGGTGTCGGACGGCATGTCGATCTCTAGACCGATGGTCGTGACGCCCGACGAGCTCACCTGCCCCGACGAAACCAGCCGCACCGAGACGCCGGGGGCGATCTCCTGCCACGGCGTATCGGCCGCCAGGGCGGGCAGAGGGCTGGCAATGATCAGGGCGGCGACAAGAGGCAGGATATGCATGACGTTGGCATTAACGCAGGAGAGCATGAAGGAATAGCTGACGCCAGTTCAGGCCTTCGTGATGGTGGATGTCAACCGTGTTACCGGGTCGTGCTTGTGAGAGGCGGAACGGACACCTACTATCTCAGTATGAACTCGCTCGAAGGACAATTTCTGGTCGCCATGCCGGATATGGAAGACGAACGCTTCGCCGAAAGCGTCATCCTGCTTGTCGGTCATGGCGACGACGGAGCGATGGGCCTGGTGATCAACCACGAACTGGCCAATCTGCGCTTTTCCGACATTATCGACGAACTCGACCTCGGTGATCCAGACGCCGTTATCCGCCTGCCGGACGTGATCCGCGACCGGGCGGTGATGCGCGGCGGGCCGGTGGAAAAGAGCCGTGGCTTCGTGCTGCACTCAGCCGATTACCACAGCGGCAATACCTACAAGATTTCCGAGGAACTGGGCCTGACGGCGACGCTGGACGTGCTCAAGGCCATTGCCTTCGGCCCTGCGCCGAAAGCGGCGCTCTTCGCCCTCGGTTGCTGCGGCTGGAGCCCGGGGCAACTCGAGACCGAGATTGGCGCCAATGGCTGGCTCACCGTGCCCTTCGACAGGGCCCTGCTGTTCGATGTGCCGGTGGAGGACCGCTATGACGAAGCCCTGGCGCGGCTGCACATCACCCGCGCCACGCTGAGTTCAGACGCCGGACACGCCTGAACGCAACTCTTAGCGGCTCTTCTGGGCGATCAGCTTGCGGGCCAGTTCCGCCCCCGTCATCGCGGTTCCAAAGGCAAAGCCCTGTGCGAGACGGCAGTTGAGCTGGCGCAGGCGTTCGATCTCATCCAGCGACTCCACGCCTTCGGCGATCACCGTCAGCTCGAGATCGCGCGCGAGGGCGACGATGGCCTTGATGATCGGGCCCTGCGTGTGGGCGATCCCTGTGTCGGTGCCCATCTTTACGAAGGCAGCGGGGATCTTGATCGTGTCGAACGGGAAGCGGTGCAGATAGCTCAGCGACGAATGACCGGTGCCGAAGTCATCGAGCGCCAGCCCGACGCCGAGGCCGTGCAGGGCCTCCAGCATATAGGCGGAATGCTCGGGATTGCTCATCACCTGGCTCTCGGTGATTTCGAGCTTCAGACGTGCCGCCAGCGCCTTGTCACGATCGAGCAGGCTGCGCATGTCGGCCAGCAGGCTTTCAGTCGCCAACTGCGTGGGCGAGAGATTGACGGAGACGAAGAACTCCTCGGGGAGCCCGATGCTGGTCATCCATTCGCGCGTCTGCGTCGCGGCCTGCTCAAACGCCAGGCGCCCGAGCTTGTCGATCTGGCCGGAGCGTTCGGCCAAGGGCACGAATTCCTCGGGATTGACGGCGCCGCGCGTGGGGTGGTTCCAGCGCATGAGCGCTTCAGCACCAACGATCTGGCCCGAGGTGATGTCGGTGACGGGTTGGAACTGTACATGCAGCTCGCCCTCTTTCATCCCCCGCTCAAGGTCTTCTTCGCTGGCGCGGTTGTAGGTGGAGATCGAGCGCGCGGAGGCGCGATAGGCCTCGATGCGGTCGCCGCCGAGACGCTTGGCGTAATACATCGCCAGCTCGGCATCGCGCAGCACATCGGCCGCCGTGGCGGGATTGCTGTCGTAAATGGTGACGCCGATGGAGGCAGAGAGGGTCAGGTCGCGGTCGCCGAAATTGAACGGGGCCTTGAGGGCTTTCCGGATCTGCTCGGCGATCTCGGCGATCTTGCTGGCCGCCTGCTCGGAGGCGAGGATCACGGCGAACTGATCGCCGGTGATGCGGGCGACGGTGTCGAGCGGGCGGATGGCGCGAGAAATGCGCCGCGACATGGCGAGCAGCACGGAATCGGCGGCGGAATGGCCGATGCGTTCCTCGAGCTCCATGAACCGGTCGATGTCGATGAGGAAGACGGCAGGCTTCACCCCACCCGGCAGGCGGGCGCGCTCAAGAGCCCGCTCAAGCCGATCGAGGAAGAGCTGCTTGTTGGGCAGGCCGGTGAGGCTATCATGCACGGCGTCGTGGAGAAGGCGCTCGCGTGCGGCACGGTCCTCGGTCACGTCCTGCAGGGTGCCGACGATACGGTTGACCTGGCCGTCCCCGCCCAGCACGGGTTTCACGCGCATGCGGAAGCTGCGGTAGGTGCCGTCATGGCCAGCGATGCGGATATCAGCCGAGACCTTGCCGCGACGCAATTCAACCAGCGTGTCGAAGGCGGTACGGAAACGATCCCTGTCATCGGCATGCAGCCGGTCGAGCCAGCGCTTGATGGCGCCGCGCAGGGCGCCGCGCTTTTCGCCGAGGCGAATGGCCAGTTCATCGCTGACGGTGACGCGGTCGCGATCGATATTCCAGTCGAACACGAAATCACCCGAGCCCGTCAGCGCCAGCGCACGGCGCTCGACCTCGCTCAAGGTGCCGATGGACACCTGCCCTTCGGAAAAGGCGTGTTGTACCGCCGTGAAGCCGAGCAGCATCACCACCAGAACAAGGCCGCCCCCAACGGCGGGCTGTGCCACGTCATTGCTGACCTGCCCGGAGATAACAAGCCAGGCGTAGAACAGCCAGGCGATGAAGATGATCCAGGTGGGCACGAGCAGAACCGCACGGTCGTAGCCACGCAGCGCCAGCAGCAGGATGAGGAAGAAACCGGACAGGCCCAGCATGGCCAGCACCAGCCGCGAGATCGTGGCGGCAATGGCAGGCTGGAAAAAGGAAAACGCAAAGAGCGCGAGGAACAGCGCGGCGAGGCCCAGCGCCAGATGGATGAAGCGCAGATGCCAGCGATGGAGGTTCAGATATATAAACAGGAACCCCGCCAAGGTCGTGGCAATGCCGGCCTCCGCCGCGGCGCGCAGGGGCTGAACGCCGCCTGCCGAGAGCGAGAACAGACGGCCAAGGGTCCCGAAATCGATGAGGAGATAGGCCAGGACTGCCCACGCGAAGGCAGCGGTCGCCGGGAAGACGCCACGCCCCTTGACCACGAACATGATGGTGAGGAACACCGCCGCAAGCGAGGCGACGCCGAGCACAACGCCACGGAACAGCGTGAACGAGTTCACATAGTCGCGGTACGCATTGGGCTGCCAGAGATAGAGTTCGGGCAGACTGCCGGCGGACAATTCGGCGACGAGCGTGACCGTGGCGCCGGGGTCGAGGGTAACCTCGAACACATCGGCTTCCGGATCGGAGAGACGGACGGGACGGATACCCGCGCTTGGCGTGACGACACTGATGCGCGCTTCGCCCAAATCTGGCTGGAAAACGCCGGAGCCCGGAAGGCGGAAGAAGGGGGCGACCAGAAGCCGCTCGATCTGCTGGTCGCTGTCATTGCGCAGCGCGAACAGCGCGAAGCTGGGATTGGTGCCCTGTTGGCTCGCCAAAACCTCGATGCGCCGGATAATGCCGTCGGCATCGGGCGCCGTGGATAATTGCACACGTCCATCATTGCCGCCGACGATCTCGACGACTTCGGACAGATTGACCGCGTTCACGTCCTCAGGGACGGAAATAACCTCAAAGCCGCGCGCAGGCGCAGCGGCAGAGAGCGCGAAAACGAGGAAACACGCGAGGGCAAGCAAATGACGCATCAGGGGCAGCTAATTCCTGCACAAGGCTTCTTTGTGGCAACTCTCCGCGCATTTACGCGAGGCGGACGCGCCGTTTTTTATTCGGACCTCCCTGGGGAGCGCCTCCTTGGTACGGGAGATTGCTGGCCGGGACAAGCTTTGGGGGGTGTTGCAGGCCAGCAACATCGTGAACAAGTGCTAGAAAGTTGCCGTGCGCCGGCTCAGTCGCAGCAGATCCCAGCGCTCGCGCGTTAGGCCCATCATGACGTGATCTTCCCAGCGGCCGTCGATCTGGAGATAGCGTTCGGCAAATCCCTCTTCGACAAAACCGTTCTTTTCGAGCACGCGGCGTGACGCGATATTTGTGGGGAGAAAGGCTGCGTGGACGCGATGGAGGTCGAGAGTTTCGAAGACGAAGGGCATGGCCATGGACACGGCCTCGCTCATCAACCCCCTGCCCGCATAGCTCTGGCCCATCCAATAGCCGAGGGTGACGAACTGGGCCGCACGCCGACGAATATTGGAGAGGGTCATGCCGCCCGCCAGCGTCTGCTTGCCGGCAGGACCCACGAACAAGAGAAAGGTGTAGTCGGTGCCCTGCTCTGCCTCGATGCGGGCCCGCTTGACGCGCAGGGCGAAAAGACGCCGTGACAGGTCGGCATCGGTCCAGCGCGGTTCGAATGGCTTGAGGAACTCCCGGCTGGCGCGGCGCAGCGCTGCCCATTCCTCATAGTCACGCATGTGCGGCAGGCGCATGGTCATGCGCTTGCCGCGTAGTTCGACCAATGGCGCCGGCGAAGACCAGGGCCACAGCATGGGATCAGCTCTTGAGCCGCTCGCCGATGCTCTCGACATCGGGCAGGCCGCTGATCGGGCCGATACCGGCAAGGGTCGGCATGCCGGAGGTGAAGATCTGCTCGGCGACTTCGCGAACGCGCTGGGCCGTGATGCGGTTGATGCGCTCCACAGTCTCCTGCATCGGGATGGTCCGACCCCAGAGGATCTGCTGGCGCGCCAGCTGACCGGCGCGGGCCGAAGGGCTCTCCAGCGACATCAGCAGGCCGGCGCGGATCTGATTGCGCACGCGCACCACTTCTTCGTCGGAAATGGTCTGTGCCGCGCGGCGCAGCTCATCGATGACGACGGGGACCAGTTCGGGGACCTCGTCCTCGCCTGTCGCCGCGGCAACGCCAAAGACACCGCTGTCGGCAAAAGCCCAGTGGAACGAATAGACCGAATAGCAAAGGCCGCGCTTCTCCCGGATTTCCTGGAAGAGGCGCGAGCTCATGCCCCCGCCGAGCACAGATGCCAGCACCTGTGCGGCGTAAAAGCCGTCGGAATTATAGGCGCGTCCTTCAAACCCGAGAACGATGTGGGCCTGCTCGTGATCAGATACCAGTCGTTCCTGGCCGCCCTTATATTCTGCACGCTGGGGCGCCGGTGCGCCATTGGGGGCGAGATCGGCGAAGCGTTCACGCGCCACTTCCACGAGACCTTCGTGGTCGACATTGCCCGCGGCGGAAATGACCATGTGGTCACCCACATAGTTGCGGCGCATATATTTGCGAACCATCTCCGGCGAGAAGTCCCGAACGGAATCAACCGTACCGAGAATTGTTCGACCAATCGGCTGCGAGGGAAACGCCGCTTCCTGGAAGAGATCGAAGACATGGTCGTCAGGATTGTCGCGTGCTGCGCCGATCTCCTGGACAATGACCTGCTTTTCGCGGGTCATCTCATCTTCGTCGAAAGTCGAGTTCTGGAGGATGTCGGCCAGAATATCGGCGGCAAGCGCGACGTCGTCCTTGAGGACGCGGGCGAAATAGCCGGTATGCTCAATCGAGGTGGCAGCGTTGAGATCACCGCCCACATTCTCGATCGATTCGGCGATCTGGAGGGCAGTGCGGGACTCGGTGCCCTTGAAGGCCATATGCTCGAGAAGATGGGAAAGCCCATGCTCGGCCTTGCGTTCAGACCGGGCACCCGCCTTTACCCAGACGCCCAGCGAGGCGCTTTCGAGGTGGGGCATGTTGTCGGTCAAAACAACCATGCCGTTGTCGAGGGTCGTCGATTGTACGCTCACACTCGTTCTCCTGAGCCAACGGCAAGAAGTACCGTCACTCCCTTAAGTGGTTTCAGGCCGCGCGCGTGCGCGACGAGATGAAGTCTTCCAGCGCCCTCTGGTCATTGGGCAGAACACTCAGGCGCTCCGGCCGATCGTAAAGATCAGACAGCCACACGGGCAAGCCCGGTGTGCTTCCGGCTGCGGCAGAAACTGCTGCCGGGAATTTGGCCGGATGCGCCGTGGACAGGGTGATCATCGGCGTGCCGACTTCGATCAGCTTGCGGGCAACAGCGACACCGACGGCAGTATGGGGGTCGAGAAGATAGCCCGCGTCACGCCAGGTCTGGAGAATCGTTGCGCTGGTCTGGGCTTCGTCAGTCGTTCCGGCCAGGAAATCGCGGCGGATGGCGGCAATCGACTGCTCGGGGAGATCGAAGCCGCGCGACTGCTTGAGCGCGGACATCATGCGGTTGACCGCGTCAGCGTCCCGGCCGACCGACTCGAACAGCAGGCGTTCGAAATTGGACGAGATCTGGATATCCATGGACGGACTGATGGTCGGCGCAACGCCAAGCATCTCGTAGCGACCGGTATCCAGCGTGCGACGCAGAATGTCGTTGGCGTTGGTGGCGATCACCAGCTTTTCGATCGGCAGGCCCATGCGCTGGGCGCAGTAGCCGGCGAAGATGTCGCCGAAATTGCCGGTCGGCACGGTGAAGCTCACCTTGCGGTGCGGGGCACCGAGGGAGGCGGCAGCCGTGAAATAATAGACGATCTGCGCAACGATGCGGCCCCAGTTGATGGAGTTCACGCCGGAGAGGCGGACGCTGTCGCGGAAGGCATGATGATTGAACATCGCCTTCACCGCGTCCTGGCAGTCATCGAACGTGCCGTCGAGGGCAATGTTATGCACATTGTCATCGAGCACCGTCGTCATCTGCCGGCGCTGCACCTCGGAGGTGCGGCCCTGCGGATGGAGAATGAAGATGTCGGTGGTTTCGCGGCCGCGGAAGGCTTCAATAGCCGCCGAACCGGTGTCACCAGAGGTCGCACCGACGATAGTCGCCTTGAGGCCGCGCTCGGCCAGGATGTGATCCATGACGCGGCTGAGGAACTGCATGGCGACGTCCTTGAACGCCAGGGTCGGGCCATGGAAAAGTTCAAGTACGAAATGTCCGGGCTCAAGCTCTACGAGCGGCGCGACGGACGGGTGACGGAACGATGCATAGGCCTCATCCACAATCGTGCGGAGGACGGGGCCCGGAATTTCGTCGCCAGTGAACCTGGAGATGATGTCATAGGCGACATCGGCGTAGGGACGGCCAGCATAACCAGCGATTTCATCCGGCGTAATCCGGGGCCAGGATGCAGGAACATAAAGCCCCCCATCGGAAGCAAGACCTGCCAAAACTGCGTCGGAGAAACCAAGCGCCGGCGCCTGGCCGCGCGTCGAAACAAACTGCATGGGGTGGAAATGCCCTCTTAGAATTGTCGCAACCTAGTCAAAGCGCGGGAAAGCCGCAAGCTTCTGCGCGCCTAGTTGGCGAGTGGCCGACGCTGTCGCCACAGCCAGAAGCCCAGCATGACAACCGCGACAATGGAAAAGCCGTACCAGGTCAGTGCGTAACCAAAATGGTTGTTGGGGAAGGTGATCACCGTCTCGCCGCCCTGAGGCAGTTCGCCCGGCACGGTCGCGGGCAGATCGACATAGAACGGCGCAATCGGCGCAAGGTTCGGGTCGGCCATGAGGGCCATACGCGCGGGATCGCGCACCCACTCGATCCGATCAGACATATTGGCCTCGGGCGTCATCATGCCAGCAACTTCAGGCTCACGGAAAAGACCGGTTATCGTGACCATACCGGGGTCTTCGCCGTGCAGATCACCGATCGCTGCGGCCTCCTGGTACTGCTGAGGCACGAACCCGCGATTGACGAAGACAGTGCCACCCTCCTCGAGCTCGAATGGGGTCATGACCCAGAAACCGGGTCCACCATATTGGCCATTGGCATTGGAGAGGCTGGTGAAGACCGTAAGGGTCTGCGTGTAGCGATAGGCCCCTGTCAGCGAGACGGGCTGGAAAACCAGAGCTTCATAGTCGAGGCTGGACCACTGATCGACCGCAGGCACCGGTATGGGCGCAGAAGTCAGGCGCGCATCAACGGCCGCCACCAAGGCGTCTTTCTCGGCCAGGCGATCCATCTGCCAGGCACCGAGGAAAGCGCACACGGCCGCAAGAACGAGCATCAAGACCGCAAAGAGCCAGTCAGTCCAGCGCAGCGGGCGAGTGGTAGACGCGGTCATTGGTGTCCCTCATGGGCATCATTGCTGAATTGAAGATTGACCAGGACACCCTTGAACGGGGGCAGGAGCACCAGGCAGAGCAGAAGCGTCGCGGGTATCCAAACGAGAAGGTGAACCCATGGCGCCATCGGGATTACCGAGCCGACCGCAAGCGCGAGGATGATGACCAGCGGCGCCACGAGGAAGATCACGAATACGGCGGGCCCATCGCCACTATCGGCGAACGAATAGTCGAGGCCGCAATTGGAACATGCCGGCGCCAGGGAGAGATAGCTGCCAAACAGAGGTCCCCGGCCGCAGCGCGGGCAGCGGCAGCGAATGCCGGTCAAAATCGGGCTGGGCGTCGACATGGAGCATCTCCAAAGAGAAAAGGGCGCAGCTGATGCCGCGCCCCTGAAACCTTGTTTGTTCGGGACTAGTGGCTCAGCGCCACGCCCCAGCTGCCCCACACATAGATGGTGGCAAAGAGGAAAATCCAGACCACGTCAACGAAGTGCCAGTACCAGGCAGCGAATTCGAAGCCGAGGTGACGCTCGGGGGTGAAATGCCCGGCCAGGGCGCGGAAGAGGCAGACGGCCAGGAAGATCGTACCGATGAGGACGTGGAAGCCATGCAGGCCGGTCGCCATCACGAAGGTCGCGCCATACATGTTGCCGGTGAACGAGAAGCCGGCGTGGCTGTATTCCAGAGCCTGGACGAAGGAGAAGAGGATACCCAGACCAACGGTGAGGGCGAGGCCCCACTTCAGACCCTGACGATCATTCTCGAGAAGAGCGTGGTGCGCCCAGGTCACGGTGGTGCCCGAGGTCAACAGAATGAGGGTGTTGAACAGCGGCAGGTGGAACGGGTCGAACACTTCGACGCCGGTCGGGGGCCAATGACCACCGGTTGCAGCGACGCGCGTGTACTGCTCGACGTCATCGAGACGGAAGAAGCCGTCGAAATAGGCCCAGAAGAAAGCTGCGAACAGCATGACTTCGGAGGCAATGAACAGGATCATGCCATAGCGGTGGTGCATCTGCACGACCGGGGTGTGATCAACGCCGTTCTCGGCTTCCTTAACGACGTCGGACCACCAGCCGTAGAAGGCGTAGAGAACGCCGGCGAAGCCAATGGCGAAGATCCACGGGGTCCAGTCGCGCATCCAGAAAACGACGCCGACCATCATCACAAGCACGGCGGCCGACATCACGACGGGCCACGGGCTCGGTTCTACCATGTGGTAGTCATGGTTCTTTTCAATCGCGGCCATGTTCAGCTTCCCTCATTCTCTGAAGCGTAGAAGGTATAAGAGAGAGTTATCTCTTTGATCGTGTTGAGTTCCGGATTGTCGTCCAGGTCTGGATCGACAAAGAAGACGATGGGCATTTCCACCGTTTCCCCGGGCTGGAGTGTCTGCTCGGTGAAGCAGAAGCACTCAATCTTGTTGAAGTAGATGCCGGCCTTGGGAGGCGAGACGTTGAAGATCGCCGTACCCGTCACCACTTCGTCAGAGGTATTGGTGGCAATGTAATTGACGGTATCGACTGCGCCGATCTGATCTGTCACCGGAGCTGCGGCCGTGACCTTCCAGGGAAGTGCGTCTTCGACATTCGCGTCGAAGCGAACCTTCATCTCGCGTGCGATCAAACCCTTGGGATTGTCGCTCGCGACCTGAGTGGTCCCGCCATAGCCGGTCACCTGGCAGAAGAGCTGGTAAAGCGGAACAGCCGCGAAGGCGAGGCCGACCATGCCGGCAGCGATGCCGAACAGGACAATGCCCGTCTTTCCATTATGCCGCGGCTGGAATGCAGTGGTCGCCATTACATCATCCGGTCAAACAGCGCCGGACCCATCTTGACGAGGGTCAGCACGTAGAACGTGACTGCGAACAGCAGCAGTACCACCGCAAGGGCGATCGAGCGGCCGCGGCGGCGAGCCTGGCTGGGCACAACAGGCGAAGCATTCCCGGCGGGCATTTGTTCGGTATGGCTGGCCATATCACAACACTCCTAGGCTGATGACGACGTGATCGGCGAGCAGGGCCAGGAAGAGCACGAACAGATAGCTCAACGAGTAGGTGAAGAGCTTGCGTGCGGCCTTGCGCATGTCGACCCCGTCAGGCGCACGCAGAAGGCGCAGCGCGAGGAAAACAAAACCAAATCCGGTGACGGCAGCAACCGCGCCATACATCAGGCTGGAGAAGCCCAGGATGGCAGGCAGCAGGGAGCTCAGCGCCAGGAGAACGGAATAGACGAAGATCTGACGCTTGGTCGACGGCACACCGGCAACATTGGGCATCATCGGGATGCCGGCAGCGCCGTAGTCACCCTGCTTGTAAAGGGCGAGAGCCCAGAAGTGCGGGGGCGTCCAGAGGAAGATGATCAGGAACAGCACGAAGCTGTCGAGGGTGATGTCGCCGGTTACAGCGGCCCAGCCAACCATGGGCGGGAAGGCACCGGCAGCGCCGCCGATAACGATGTTCTGGGGCGTCGAGCGCTTGAGCCAGATCGTGTAGACGACAGCGTAAAAGAAAATCGTGAAGGCCAGGAAGGCGCCGGCAACCCAATTGGTCGCCAGACCAAGCAGGGCAACCGAGAAGGCCGACAGGATCAGGCCGAACGCCAGAGCTTCGCCCTTGGTCACGCGGCCGGCGGGAATGGGCCGATTGACGGTGCGGCTCATGACCGCGTCGATATCGGCGTCATACCACATGTTGAGTGCCCCGGAGGCACCGCCACCGATCGCGATACAAACGATCGCGATCAGCCCGATGATGGGATTGATGTCGCCAGGAGCGACGAGCATGCCCACCAGTGCGCAGAAAACCACAAGCGACATAACACGCGGCTTGAGGAGCGCGAGGTAGTCACCTACCCGAGCTTCGCCTGTCATCGCAGGCGCGTCCTTCATGCTGTCGAGATATGCCACTTGTCTTTCCTTAATCTTGCGGACCGCACAAAGCGCGATCCGCGGAGAGTTTTATCAAGCCTGTCGCTTAGTGAGCCTTGGACGAGTCGATCTGCGGCAGGGTCGAGAACTGGTGGAACGGCGGAGGCGAGCTCAGGGTCCATTCCAGAGTGGTTGCACCATCGCCCCACGGATTGTCACCGGCCGGACGCTTCTTACGGCTGGCTTCCCAGGTGGCGTAGAAGAAGATGATCATTGCCACGAAGGTCACGTAGTAGCCGACGGAAGAGACGCGGTTCCACAGGGTGTAGGCATCCGGGTAGTCGATGTAACGACGCGGCATGCCGGCGAGGCCAAGGAAGTGCTGCGGGAAGAAGATCAGGTTCACGCCGACGAACATGGTCCAGAAGTGCAGCTTGCCCAGGAACTCGGAGTACATGTAGCCGAACATCTTGGGGTACCAGTAGTACCAGCCAGCGAAGATCGAGAACACGGCGCCGAGCGACAGCACGTAGTGGAAGTGAGCAACCACATAATATGTGTCATGCAGCATACGGTCAGCACCGGCATTGGCGAGCACCACACCCGTCACACCACCAACGGTGAACAGGAAGA